>Ga0115551_1000440_pt1 | contig 28746 bp, 19 predicted proteins | sample COGITO_mtgs_1103_FD_87179 | JGI IMG/M metagenome (GOLD analysis project Ga0115551, IMG submission 87179) | Pelagic marine microbial communities from North Sea - COGITO_mtgs_110321 | ecosystem: Environmental > Aquatic > Marine > Epipelagic | place: Germany:Helgoland, sampling site Kabeltonne... | reverse complement strand
ATTACTTTATTTTAAAAATACAACAGAGCTTTCTGATTGGCCAGCAACAAATGCTTCGAGGTGGCCAAATAATAATGATGGTGTAAAGATGGTAGACGGGATAGGGCTCTTGGTTGGAGCTAAAGTATACATTAAAGATGATGGAGATGCTTCCACCGTGGACACAATCCCACTTACTGACCCAATAGATATATTTACTCAGGATAAACACACATTACATTATTTGCAAACTAGTTACCGTGAAGAAATGGATCGGGATCCTACCGGCACTGTTGAATGGGGTTTTTATCCTGTTTTTGGATATTTTAATGAATCTGGAGAATATCCAGCTGTCTCAAATATCGAAGATTCATGGCCTTCCAGTGGTTGGCCGTCTGCTGGTTTAGAAAAAAAATGGCAAGGGGAATGGAATGGTAGATTTGGCCGAGGCGTTAAATATGCTGATCAAGAAAGTTATTATGTTGTTAATGATGCTCAAGATTTAGAATATCTCGGACCTGAAGACTTTGTTAAATATTACCCAAGGCCTGGATATAATATAGGAGATATTAAGCCGGATGTCACAAAGCAACGTGGCGAATCTTGGGGTGGTTTAGGGCTGCGTGTTGCTGTTCGTGGTTTTCAATGGAATAATCCTCAAGCTAGAGATGCTATTTTTTGGGAGTATTCAATCGCCAATGTATCTGACTACGATCTAAGAGATGTAGCTTTTGGATACTGGGTTGATAATGGGATTGGTAATGATGCTTCAGATGATATTGGCTTTTTTGATTATGAAATTGATATGTCCTATTCTTGGGATATTAATGGTGTTGGTTCCGGTGGGCTTCCAACGGGGGTAATGGGTTTTGCATACCTAGAAAGTCCAGGCTTAGCTTATGATATGATTGATAACGATGGTGATGGATTAGTAGATGAAAAAAGAGATGTTGAAGCAACTGCCATTGTTGGTGCTACAGATGGAATAACAGACCTGAATGCTTTTTTAGATTATTATAAATTAACAGCTGATGATTTAAAACCTCATTGGGATGCTGACGAAGACCAAGATTGGGAGGATGGTGAAGATTTAAATGGTGATGGTATATATCAACTTGCTGAGTTTTATGGAGATGATATTGGGATAGATGGCGTAGGTCCTGGAGAAATAAATTATACTGGGCCAGATGCTGATGGGTCAGAGTGTAATCATAGGCCTGATTTTGTTGAGGGTGTTGGCTGTGAGCCTAATTTTAATACAACAGATGTATCTGAATCTGATATGGTTGGGCTTACATCTTTTAGGATGTTCCCAATTCCAAGTCACGCAGCTTCAAATGAAACGCAGTGGTTTAAAAATGATGCAGTTATGTGGGATTTAATTGGTGGAGACACATTAGAAGAGTTTGAAGGAAATATTTCAAACTTAGTTGAGGTTTTTGCATCGGGTCCTTTTCCATTATATCAAGGACGAGTTGAAAGAATTTCAATGGCTGAACTACATTCCTATGATCCTCTAGCGGGGCTTAACAGTCCTGGACATGAATCTCCAGCGCTTTACGAGCTTAAGAGGATTGTTCAGGTGATTTATGAAAAAGACTATCGATTTGCTCAGCCACCAAGAATGCCCACTATTTCAGCTACGGCTGGCGATAGTGAGGTTATTCTAACTTGGGATGATATTGCGGATACAAGGACTAGGGACCCCTTCGTTGGAAATATTAATGATTTTGAGGGTTATAAGGTTTATAGGGCAACAGATAAATACATGGCTGATCCAGAAATTATTACAGATGGTTATGGTACTCCAACATTTAAGAAACCAATTTATCAATGTGACTTAATTGATGAATTTAGTGGTTTTACTGATTTTGGTCTCGTCAATGGTACAGGTTATAATCTTGGAAACAACTCTGGAATCACACATATTTTTGTAGATAATACAGTTCAAAATGGGCGTACGTATTATTATGCTGTTGTTGCTTATGATTTTGGAGCGCCAAATATTGGACCGGGGATTTCACCATCAGAAAATAACACAGTCATTGAATTGGATGAGTATGAAAATATTAGGTCTATAGGTAAAAATATTGCCATTGTTACTCCTCATCAAAAAGCAGCAGGGTATATATCCCCTGAGGTTGAGGTTGAAGAACGTTCCCTTCTAGGGTCTGGTATGGTCTCTCCTTTAATTAGAGCGCAAGGTAGCCTCAAAAAAGGGCATGAATATTCAATATCTTTTGGTATTGATACAGTATCTACTATTAGTGGATATGATAAGGGAATTCAATATACAACTAGTGAAATCAATGTTTATGACCTTACTGATAGTGTTTTGGTTTACAGTGAAAACCCAACAAAATTTATAGGGAACAATCTATTATATAGAGATACAGTTAATTATTGGACCCTTAATCCAAATGCAAATATATCTTCAGACGTATTTGATGGTCTGCAGTATGAAGTGAGTGATTATGTTGAAATCCCTGAGTACAGTTATCAAAATTCCGGATGGATAAATGGTAATGGTATAATGAGAGTTACTCCTTCATTATCGGAGGGTATTAAAATGCCATGGAATTACAAGGTTGTATTTACTGATGATGATAATACATACGTTGGCGTGGCAACATCTGGAACGGTTAGGGATGAAAATGGTGCTTCAATAGGTTCATCTAAAATATCAAATCAGGCAGTTAATTTTTATGTTCAAAACACTTCATTTATTAATGAGTCAGGTGGTTATGACTTAATGGATGTGGTAATACATGATGTTAATGACAATGATATCTTTGACTTGTACGAAGATAGGATTTTTATAGGAGCAACAGTAGGGACAAGGTGGCGAGCTACTGCTTTTGTCTTGGATTTTCAACTTTCAACTGAGACAACAATCCCCAAAGATGGGGATGTGTATCAAGTAGATTGGAATCGGCCATTTTATATAACGGACTCTATTCATTTCACTGTTAATTATTCAGAAGATTTAGACATTGAAGCCTTATCTAGCTCTATGGACAATATAATGGTAGTACCAAATCCATATGTAATGTCAAACATGATGGAGGAAGCAGTTACTAATCCTTTTTTAAATCAAAGAAGAAGAATTGTTTTTACAAATATCCCATCTCAGTGTTCTATTAAAATTTTTACAGTAAGTGGTGTTTTGGTGGATGAAATAAATGTAAATAATCCCCCAGAAAATGGCCTTATACAATGGGATATGCTTACCAGAGAAAGTTTAGAAATAGCTGCAGGGATGTATATATATCATGTCGAGGCAACAGAGACGGGCGATACTAAAATTGGCAAGTTTGCGGTAATAAAATGATTAAATATTTACTCATTCTTTCGCTCTTAATTTTATCTAGCATTGACGCTCAAATGATTCATCGATATGGAACAACAACTGGAAATTTTTTAGAAATAGGAGTTGATAGCGAAGGCAGTGCTATGGGTGATGCTTTTGTAGCAGTTTCTGATGATATTTCTTCTATATATTGGAACCCGGCAGGATTAGCTAGTTTAAATATGCCAAAATTAGCATTTATGAGTCAGCCTTGGATTGCTGGAATTAACATGTCTTTTACAGCTGGCGCATTCATCATTCCTAATTTAGGTAATATTGGTTTTGGCTTAACGCAAATGAATTATGGTGAAATGGATGTTACTACATTAGAATATCAAGGTGGTACAGGTGAGAGTTTTACGGCTTCTGATATTGCGGCATCGTTAACATTTTCACGGAAATTAGTTTCCTGGTTTTCTTTCGGTTCAACAATAAAATATGTAAGGTCTAATATTTGGCATAGTTCTGCTAGTGCGGTTGCTATTGATCTTGGAGTATTAGTTAATACAAATTTCTTTTCCTTTACGGGAAAAGATGAAGATGGTTTAAATATCGGGATGAGTATTTCAAATTATGGAAGTCGTATGCGGTTTGATGGTATAGATATTTATCAACCAATTGATATTTCTGAATATGAGGAGGGAAATTATGGAGATGTCCCAGGACAATTCAGACCATCTGATTGGGAATTACCTTTGATTTTTAGGATTGGAGTTGCTCTAAAACCAATAAAAAACAATATTTCACAACTTACACTTTCTGCAGATGCATTGCATCCTAATAACAATTCTGAGTCTATTAATGTTGGATGTGCTTTAGATAATACAATACCAGGCGTAGGTGTTTTTAGCTTAAGAGCTGGTACAAAGGCTTTATTTATGGATAAGACCGAATATGGTTATACCGCAGGCTTGGGTTTTAAGCTTTTTTATGTAGGAAATAAATTTGTATCTGTTGATTATGCTTATAAATCAATCGGTTTATTAGGCAATGTTAATGTATATACATTGGGATTTTCATTTTAGTATCATATGATGCTCCGGATCTTTTTTGGAGTCCTTTTCCTTCTCCTATTAACTAATTGTTCTAATAAAGACATATCAAAGCCAAGCCTTGATATTCTTGCACAGGTTGGTGATAAAATAATTACGAAACAAGATTTTATTAGAAGATCTGAGTACACAATAAGACCAGATTATTGTAGACAATCAAATTATATACATAAAAAAATTATACTTAATTCGCTTATTGCTGAAAAAATAACTTCTATTGAAATGGAAGATAAAGAGGATGTTTTACTAAATAGTCAAAATTTTCATTATTATTTGCAAGGTAGAAAAGAACAAGCGATGAGAAAATTATATTATTATGAAAACTTTTATAAAGGTGCCAAAGTTCCTGATAGCATAGTTAACGAAAAATATAAATTAGCAGGCAGAACAATAGATATTAGTTATATCAACTTGCCAGATATCAATACGGTACAGAAAGTTAAACAGCTTATTTCCCAAAACATTACAATTGAAGAAATTTATTTTTCAATATGGGGAGATACAATACCAACTAAAAAAATTAATTTTTTTGATAAGGAACCTGATATCATTCACGAAAAATTATTTGTGATAGATAATAAAAAAAATCAAACAATTGGTCCCTTTGAAGTTGAAGACGGCAGCTTTTTAATCATGAAAATTAACGGTTGGTCCGATACAAAATTTATATCTGCAGTTAATCAAGAAAAAATATGGGAAGATGTAGAAAAATTGGTAAAAGAAAAAGAAGCGAAAACTAAATATTTGAGTTTTGTTAAAAAAATGATGTCTGGCAAAAGTATTCAATTCAACAAAGATGTTTTTGAAGACTATGCACACAAAGCTTCTAAAATCTATTTACAAGACCCAATGGATAAAAAAGATGCAATTAATAAAATGTTATGGGATGAAGTAGAAAATCCTAAAAAAATTAGTCTCCAAAACAATCCAGACATAAAACCAGGCGATGTCATTATGATATTTGATAATGAAGAAATAACAGTCGAAAAATTAAACCGCCTAATAAAATCTCACCCTTTAGTTTTTAGAAAAAGAAAAATAAGTGAAGGTAGATTTAGACAAGAATTAAAATTAGCTCTAGCTGATTTAATAAGAGATGTTGAGCTAAATAAAAAATGTTATGATCTAGAACTTCATAAGGACATTAGAGTTAAAACAAATGTGGATATGTGGCATGATGCTTATTCAAGCAAAAGGTTTATGTCTTCTCTAAAACTTGCGGCAAAATCAGAAAGAAAGAACAAATATAATTTTGATAACAATGTAATAAACTATTTACAAAATAAACATTCGAATATTATAAAAATTAACACAGATATGTTTGAAAATATTACTATAACATCGACAGACATGCTTGTTTCAGAAAGAGGCCTTGCCTATCCTTTTATTGTTCCTTCATTTCCAGTTATTACATCTGATGATCGGTTAGATTATGGCTCAAAATTAAATTAAAGAATTCTAATGAAATTTATTTTAATAGTCTCCATTTTTTTAAATATTGCTTATTGCAGGCAATACAGGGGTGCAGAATTGCGAACGACAGAATCTTTTCTTTATGGTAGGTTTGATGCTTGTTTTAAGCCAGCTCAGGGCGATGGTTTAGTTTCATCTTTTTTCACTTACAATGATGACAACCCTAATACACCTTGGGCGGAGATAGACGTAGAGGTTTTAGGTGTTTATAATAATGTTGTTGATTTTAATACAATAACAAGGGGTCAAGATTCACATATTAGACAGCACTATGTGGATTTTAACCCACACCTGAATTTTCATACTTATAGCTTTGAATGGACACCCGATTATGTAGCCTGGTTTATTGACAATGATGAGGTCTATAGGCAAACAGGGTCTCATGTAGACTCTCTTTATGTATCACAAAAAATTATGATGAATATTTGGAATCCAGTATATACGGATTGGGTTGGCTCTTGGGACTCTGAAATCTTACCAAGATTTTCTTATTATGATTATGTTAGTTATTCAGCATATACGCCCGGGACAGGGGATAATGGTACCGAATCTAATTTCACATTTTCTTGGAAAGATGATTTTGACACTTTTGATGATAATAGGTGGGAAAAAAGTGATGATCATACCTGGGGGGGGAATCAATCCCTTTTTATTGATGAGAATATTTATTTTGAAAATGGTAATCTAATTTTATGTCTTACAGATGAAGATAATATTGGGTATGTAGATAATTACCCACCCAAAGTTCTTTGGGCCAGACAAAATGAAGATATTTTAACTATTCGGTATAGTGAAGAAATAGATGAGTCCAGCGGTGTTGAATTAAGCAATTATAGTTTATCAGGGGTTACATTTACAAATGCATTAATGCATAATGATCAAAGAACTGTTGATCTAACAATGGATCAATTCATCTTAAGCTCTACTGCTATGGGGATATTTAATGCTCAGGATGATAGTGATAATCTTGCCAGTACAAATATAGTTTGGATTGATATTCCTCAACCTTTGGGGGATACTATAAAGATTAATACTGGAGGTGGCCCTGCTGCTGATTTTTTACAAGATCAGATTTGGGGCCCGGATAAAGAATATGGGCATGTTGCAGGTAATTTTCAATTCGCTAGTGATGATGTAGACATTCAAAATACTGAGAATGATGATATTTATAGATCATCATTAAACAGGGTAGCTCTCTATAAAATTAGAGTTAAACCCGGGGTCTATTCATTGGGACTATCCTTTTCCGAAAATCACTATGACAATGCGGGAGAAAGAGTTTTTGATATTTTTGTTGAAGGCAATCTCAAGGTAGATGGGCTTGATGTTCTTGATCATGTCCCAGCTTTTTCTTTATATAATATTAGTCTTGATAATATTGAAGTTCTAGACGGGGTCTTAGATATTCATCTATCTGCAGATATATATGGTGTGGGATATGCTGCTGCCGGAACATTTATTAATAGTATTGAGGTCATGCTTGAAAGTTCACTTTCAAATGACACAAATGTGTTGAATAAATTTTCATTGCAAAAACCATATCCAAATCCATTTAATAATCAAATTTCGATTCCCATAATTAGCAATATTAAAAGCAAAGCACTTATAGAAATATTCGATGTAAATGGTAGAAAAGTTGAAACCATATATAATGGGATAATTTTACAAGGGAAGACTGAATTTAAATGGGATGCAAAATTTTACTCGTCTGGGACTTATTTGATATACTTACTTATAAATGGAGAGAAATCGTATGAAAAAATCATGCTTATTAAATAACAAATTAATAAAAACAATAACTTCTATTTTTTTATTTCAGATTATGTCATGTAGTTCTATTGATGGTGAAGTAAGCAAGTTAGTTTCATCTATGACTCTTGAAGAAAAAATTGGTCAAATGACGCAGGTTGATTATCGTTACTTAGCAGATAAGGCTGACATTGGAAAATATTTTTTGGGATCAATTTTAAGTGGTGGTGGCTCTACGCCCCCCACAAACCAGCCATCATCTTGGGTTGATTTATATAACAGTTTCCAGGGAGAGGCTCTTAAAACCAGGCTTAAGATTCCATTAATATATGGTATTGATGCAGTTCATGGTCATAATAATGTTCTAGGTGCAACTATGTTCCCTCATAATATTGGTCTTGGTTGCGCTAATGATAAAGCATTAGTACAAGAAATCGCCGCTGCGACTGCTGCTGAGGTAAAAGCAACTGGTCTAGATTGGACGTTTGCGCCTTGTGTTGCGGTAGCCCAGGATGAAAGGTGGGGAAGAACCTATGAAAGTTTTTCTGAGGATTCTGAAATAGTAACTGAACTGGGAGTTGCCTCCACAATAGGATATCAAGGTAGAACGTTAAATAAGAATTCAGTACTTGCTTGTGCAAAACATTTTGTAGGCGATGGTAACACTGTCTTTGGAACCGGGACGAACTGGTATAAAATTGATCGTGGAGATGTTGTTTTAGATGAAGAAGAATTAAGGAGTAAATATATTAAACCATTTCAAGAGTCTATAAAAATGGGCGTAGGTAGTATTATGGTTTCATACAATAGCTGGAAAGGGAAAAAACTCCATGGCCATAAATACCTAATTAATGATGTCCTTAAAAAAGAATTAAAATTTGATGGTATAGTTGTTTCTGATTGGGCTGGGATCAATGAGCTAGATAAAGATTATAAAACATGTATCATTCAATCTATTAATGCTGGGATAGATATGAATATGGTTCCCGGTAGCCTGAACCCTGATGATAATTCGTACGATGATTTTATAAGGTTAGCAATAGAGTCCGTTAAAGAAGGTTCTATTCCAATGGAAAGGATTGATGATGCTGTATCAAGAATATTAAAAATAAAAAAGAAACTAGGACTTTTTGATAAGCCAATTAAAGCTCCAAAAAATACGGATGTAGTTGGTTCAAAAAAGCATAGAGATTTAGCTAGAAAGAGTGTTCGGAAATCTTTAGTGCTATTAAAGAATAAAGGAGATATTCTTCCTTTAAATAAAGACAGTGGTAAAATCACATTGGTCGGTGAACACGCAGATAATATTGGATATCAATCTGGGGGCTGGACAATTCATTGGCAGGGCGGTTCCGGAGACATTACACCTGGAACAACGATTTTAGATGCGTTTAAATCTGCTGTTGCTGACTCAAATAGTATTCATTATTCTAAATATGGTGAGAATTTATTGAATCCAGATATGGTTGTGGTCGTTGTTGGGGAAAAGCCATACTCAGAAGGGGTCGGTGATAGAGAGTCTCTTCACCTTTCAGATGAAGATATCAAACTATTAAAAAAAGTAAAAAATTCTAATTTACCTTATGTGGTTGTCTTGATATCTGGACGACCAATGATTATTAATGAAGCCTTGACTGAAAGTGATGCTTTCGTTGCTGCTTGGCTTCCGGGTACTGAGGGGAAAGGAATTTCAGATGTTATTTTTGGGGATTATAATTTCACAGGTAGGCTATCTATGACCTGGCCTAAATCTATGAAGCAAATACCAATTAATTATGGTGACAGCAATTATGACCCCTTATTTCAATTTGGTTTTGGATTGTCATATAAAAAATAGGTTTTGTTTTAATGCTTAAAAAAATTATTAATTCATTAATTATTTTTTCATTTTCTTTTTCTCAAAATGTACAATTAAATGAAATAGTCTCTTCAAACCAAAATACCTATTATGATGAAGATGGAGATACGCCTGATTGGATTGAACTGTATAATTCTACATCGAATAACATATCACTTAATAATTGGGGTTTATCAGATGATATTGAAGACCCATTTAAGTGGCGTATTCCAAACGTGATATTAGCACCAGAAGATTTTTTAATGATTTTGGCATCTGATAAAGATCGTGTTGATATGATATCAGAGTGGGAGACTATTATAGATATAGGAGATTCGTGGTATTACTTTGTAGCTAGCCAAGAGCCAGTCTCAAATTGGAATCAGTTAAGTTTCAATTCTAGTAGTTGGAGTATTGGTCCGAGCGGTTTTGGATATGGTGATGGTGATGATAATACTGAAATCACTAATACTGTTTCTGTTTATCTCATTAAACCCTTTTCAATAACAGATTTTGACCAAATTAAAAAGTTAGCTTTTCATATTGATTATGATGATGGTTTTGTAGCTTATTTAAATGGTAACGAGTTTGCTAGAGATAATATTGAAGGAACGCCACCTGCATTCAACCAAGGTACATTAACATGGCGTGAAGCAGAAATGATAAATGGTGGGTCTCCTTCTCTTTTTTGGGTTGATTCAGCTGAAGCATGGGTTAATGAAGGACCTAATGTCCTAGCAATTCAAGTTCATAATTTTAATAGTAGTTCTTCGGATTTAACATGCATTCCTTTTTTTACTTTAGGTAGAAATTCTCATTCAGGTAGTGCTCCAACTATCGCTGAAGAAATAGACTTACCACTTTCAATTCTTCACTCTAATTTTAAGATTAGTTCTAACGGAGAGACTATTTTGATGACAGATTCAGATAGTGTTTTAGTTGATTCTATTTATACAGGAATTCTTCAATCTGATGTATCAATTGGTAGAATAAATGATGGTGAAAATTATGGTCTATTTTTAGAACCCACCCCAGCTGAAACAAATGGGGAAGAATCTGTACTAGGGGTTTTAAATGATATTACATTTTCACAAGAATCTGGTTTTTACAATTTAGCCATACTACCTGTTTCAATAACTACTTCAGATGAAGATGCCGCTATTTATTATACATTAGATGGTTCTGAACCAACGATAAATTCAATTTTATATACTAATAATTCAATATTGATTTCAGAAAATAGAGTATTAAGAGCTACTAGTTTTAAAGCTAACTGGATAAGCTCTCCAATTAAAACTGCGACGTTTATTTTAGAAAGTGGGGATAACAACTTTCCTACAATCTTTTTATCAACTAACCCTGATAATTTTTTCGATTTCAACACCGGGATATATGAAATGGGTCCCAATGCTTCTCAAGATTATCCACATTTTGGTGCAAACTTTTGGGAAGATTGGGAGAAACCTATTTTCTTAGAAGTGTTAGAAACCGATGGTACTTATTTTTCTGCTCCAGCTGGAGTTAAAATTTTTGGCGGGTGGAGCAGGGGACAGTCCCAAAAATCCTTGTCTCTTTTTGCGAGGAGTCAATATGGAGCTTCAGAATTTAATTATCGTTTTTTCCCTGATTTAGAATTAGAGGACTTTCAGTCCTTAGTATTACGTAACTCTGGAAATGATTGGAGCTTTACGATGCTAAGAGATGGGTTTATGACAAGTATTTTTCATGATGTGGATCTTGACGTTCAGAGCTATCGACCAATGCTAGTGTATTTAAATGGTGAGTTTTGGGGTTTGTACAATCTTAGAGAAAAAGTAAATGAGCACTTTATAGCTGGACATCACCCTGTTGATCCTGATGAAATAGATTTAATTGAAGTTCAAACCGCAAATGAAGGGTCCATTGATGATTATGATGAATTGCTTGATTATGTAACTCAATCTGATATGACTGACCCTATTGTTTTTGATTCACTATCAAAATGGATTGATATTGATAACCATATAAATTATAACATTGCTCAAATTTTTATTGATAATAGAGATTGGCCTGGTAATAATATCAAATATTGGAGGCCACAACAAAATGATGGGTTATGGCGGTGGATTTTGTATGATACAGATTTTGGATTTGGAATTCCTTGGAATGGTCAAGGTTATGATTATAACACACTTTTATTCGCCCTTGAAGAAAACGGACCAGGATGGCCAAATCCGCCTTATTCTACATTTTTATTAAGAAAACTTTTTGAGAATTCAGATTATAGAGATCGATTTGTTAATATATTTTGTGATAGGCTTAACACTGTTTTTAAGTCAGCGTTTTTGAACGGAAGAATAAATGAGATGGCATCTTATATCCAAGATATAATACCTTTTCATCGTGGCAAGTGGCCTAATTCAGCTCAAGATTGGAATTACCATATTGAAATTTTAGAAAACTTTGCTAATAATAGATCTTTATATGTAAGGCAGCATTTATCAAGCTTTTTTAATTTATCTAGTCCTGCCTTGGTAACATTTATTTCTAGTCTAGGTGGTGAAATTAAAATTAATTCTATTTTCCCGGATTCTTATCCCTGGGCTGGATATTACTATCCCAGCGTCCCAATTGAAATTGAGGCGATACCAGAGGATGGATACAGGTTTATTGGCTGGGCTCAATACTCAGATTCAACCGCCAAAATGAAAGTTCAAATTTCTAACAATTCAATGATAACAGCATTATTTGAAGAAATACCTGGCGACGCCACAATTGATTTAGTGATAAATGAAATTAATTATAATAGTTCTGACCAATTTGATACAGGTGACTGGGTTGAAATTTATAACAATGGTTCTGAGCGGATAGATATATCAGGTTGGTATTTCACAGATGAAAATGAAGATAATAAGTTTATTTTTCCTGAAAATTCGAATATTGATCCAAATGCTTATATTGTTTTAGCCCAAAATGTAGAATCTTTTTTAGCTCTCTTCCCTGAGACTTCTAATTTATATGGTTCTTTTAACTTTGGCCTTAGTGGAGGAGGAGAAGAAATTAGTTTGTATGATGCTTCTGATGCGTTAGTTGATCAAGTTGAATATAATGATGATCTACCTTGGCCAACTGAGCCAGATGGGAATGGGCCCACTCTTGAGCTTATACATCCAGACTCATTAAATGAATTTTCCAGTAGCTGGGGGTCTTCCGCTGGGAATGGAACACCAGGTTATATAAATAGTATATTTGAAACTTTAAAAAACACAGAGGATGAAATTAATCCCTCTGATCGTATTTTATATTCTGTTTTCCCCAACCCATTTAATTCACATGTTAAAATTATTTTTGATATTGTAAAAATGAGTCAAATCAATTTCACCATTGTTAATATATTAGGTGAAAAGGTACGCACATTTGAAAATCAAAATTACTCTAGTGGATTAAACACTTTAGTTTGGGACGGTAAAAATAATTTTGGTCAAGACTTAAGTACTGGTATTTATTTTTGCAGGTTAAAATCAAAAAATATTGATAAGAGCATTAAACTTCTTTACGTAAAATAAGATATGATTCAAAAAGCTCTTTTTATATTTATTATCGCAAATATAGTGTTCGCGAACATTGATTTATCAACCGACTTAGCATACCAATTAGTCTTAGAAAAAATAAATAAAAAAACAGTTCCTGTCTCTTTTATAGATAATGTATTCAAAAATCCAAAAATTGAACTACATGCAAAAATACCAGAGCGTTTTGCTAGGCCGTACGAAAAAAAATCATGGGAGCAGTACAAAAAATTATTTATAAAAGAGTCGCGGATTGTAGCGGGTGTCAAGTTTTATAGTGAAAATAAAGATTTAATATTAAAAGTTTCAAAAAAGTACGGCGTAGACCCGTTTATAATATTAAGTATTGCAGGAATCGAGAGCAATTATGGTAAGCATTATAAAGGATTTACTGTTTTCAATTCATTATACACACAAATTCATGAGATGCCTAAAAGAGCAAAGTGGGCTTCTAAGGAATTAGCCTCTTATTTAGAATATTGTTACAAAGACAATGTCGACCCGCAAAGTATTGAGGGTTCGTATGCTGGGGCCTTTGGTTTTGGACAATTTATCCCATCAAGTTTCAACAGATATTCAGTAGATTTTGATAATGATGGTGTTAGACGACCCCATGATTGGCCAGATGTTTTAGGAAGTATTGCTAACTACCTTATCAAAAATGGTTATACTTCTGGAAGTGCAAATTATAAGAAAAAAGGAGATATTTGGAAATCTGTTTATGCATATAACCATTCAGAAAATTATGTGATGGCAGTGCTTGGCCTAACCGAAAAAATTAGAGAAAGATCTAGTTATCTTCATTCAAATGTTGAATATAGATTAAACTATGTTATTGAGAATTTTGATCCATTAGACAATAAATCTGTTAGTGACTTGCAAAAAGTTTTAAATGCGAATGGCTATGATCTAGAAATAGATGGAAGACTTGGTAGAAGCACTTTAGATGCTCTCAGAGAGGCTCAGTTAAATCGAAATTAGTAGCCTAAGCTTAAAACCTTATAGTTAACATAATTATTCTTCCATCTCTTTTGATATCTATTGGAACACTTTGTCCTTTTTTAAAATCTTTTATCCTCTTCATGTATTCATAAATATCTTTTACCGGCTTTTTATCAATAGATTTTATTATATCACCCGATCTAATCCCTGCTTTAGCAGCTGGTCCATTAGGGTCATATATTTTATCAATTTTTAACCCATCAATTGTCCCGCCATAATGTGGTATAATACCTAACTTTATTTTATTGTTATTTCTTTGTGTCTGTTGTTTTTTTGGCCCAGCCAAAGTAAATGATGGTTTTAGATTTTGTCTACTTATATCGATAACTAGGTTGTGAATTACGCTAAGTATTTGTCTCTCTCCTTTTAAATTAATGGATTGCCAATCATCTTCTGGTAAATGATAATTATTATCATAATCACCAGTAAAAAAGAATAGAACCGGAATGTCTTCAGAGTAAAAACTAGCATGATCGCTCGGGCCGTATCCAGCCTGGTCAAATTCGAATTTTAAACCAGAGTCCATAGATAGGCTATCTAATATTTTTTCAAATATTGGTGATGTTCCTACACCGCCAATGACAACTGTTGAATCCTTCATTTTGCCTATCATATCCATATTGATCATTGTAACAATATTACTTTTTTCAACTGTTGGGTTTTGAATGAAATATTTAGACCCTAGCAATCCTTTCTCTTCTGCATCAAACCCGATTAAAAGCACACTTCTTTTGAGTAATTGTCTATTGTTTTGAAGTTTGTGAGCTAACTCAAGTAACCCAGCTGTTCCAGAGGCATTATCATTTGCACCATTGTGTATAGCATTAGTATCCGGCTTAAGTGAGCCGGAACCCGGTCCACCATAACCCAAGTGATCAAAGTGCGCACCTATGACGATATATTCATCACGATATTTATGATTTCTGCTTACAATTTTTCCAATAACGTTTGCTGCCCTTGAATAAATATTTTTCAATTCAACATTAGCTGATATTTTAATGTCTGAGATTTTGAAGGTTTCCGGTTTTAGATTATTATTCATTTTATCTTGAACTGTTTTTCTAGAACGTCCAATAGAATTAAGAATATCATCAGCAACTTCATTGTTTATGTGAATTGCGGGTATACCAGATTTTGAATATCCTGGTATATATTTAAATGGTATTAAAGTTGAATCTTCAACTTGTGATATGAAAACAATACCAACAGCGCCTCGATCTCTCGCTTCTATCATTTTTTTATGAAGATCAGAATGTGGTGCATATACACTATAAGGGTTTTCTCTTTCAGGGTTATGCCTCATAACCATTACCCATTTTCCGTCAACATTCAGATCTTTATAATCATTCCAAACTAAAGAGTCAGTTATTAGATTTATACCATATCCAGCGAAAACTACTTCTGCTGATACACTTGAGTTACCTGAAAACCAGAGGGGAATGTAATCTTCTTCAATATTTAAAGGGCGGTCATTTATTTTTAATGAATTATTTCTTCCAATTTTTACACTATCTAGAATACTGAAAGTCTGCTTAAAGGAAGAACCCTCACCAGCGGGTTGGACACCATAACTTTTTAACTGATTAATCAAGTAAGCAATTACATCTTTAGATTCTCGTGTTCCTGGGTAGCGGCCAGCTCTTTTGTCATCTGATAAGAAACGTATGTGTTTCACAATGTCTTTTTCTGAAATATCTGAGGTTCCATTTAAACCTGGCCCTGTTTGACGAAACCAGAAAAAACAAAGTCCCACAATGACAATTACTAAAATAGTTGATAATAAGCTTTTGTTTTCTGTCATAATAAATTTTTCTTAGCTTAATTTAATACCCTTGAATTTATGTCTATAAAAAACAATAATATTAGTATTAAAGTTCATTCAAACTTTATCCGCGATCGTTCATTGCCTGAAAATTCGATTTTTTTATTTTCATATGACGTTGTTATTAAAAATCATAATCTTTTTGATGTTCAGCTTTTATCAAGGTATTGGCATATCCAAGATGGAAATGGGGAAGTTGAAGAAGTCAGTGGCCCAGGTGTAGTTGGGTTAAAACCAATCATAAAATCGGACGGTATATTTAAATATTCTAGCTTCTGCCCTATTAAAACGCCGTTTGGAGTAATGAAGGGTTCTTATAAAATGAGAAGCAATGCAGAGGAAGTTTTTGAGGCTAAGATAGCAACATTTATTTTACGTGCTAATGAATACGTTAATTAGATTTTTCAGAAAAAGAAGAATTAAAAAAACCAATACAAACCATTTACCATATAGACCTAAAACATGAATTGGTTTCAGGACTTTCCTATAATTTGTCATATCGCCCTCAATGGGTGTTGATTTATCATCAATGGGTTTTGAACTATATTGCCAAAGATTATAGCCAAAAGTTTTTACAATATCTATATGGCTAGTTTCAAAAGATTCACTTGAATATAAATTTTTATATTTTTCTATAGGGAGTATGTAATCACCGGCATCTAAAACATTCATACAGATGTTATTAAAATATTTTTTTTCAATTACGGCCGGTTCTAATCCTATAATTTTACCGCTGTTTTTTAAAACTCTATGAAATTCTTTAAAAATAAGTTTGCAAGTTTTTGCATTAATATGGTGAAGGCACAATGAAACAAAAATTAGATCAAAAGAATCTTTTTTCCATGGCAGTCGTTCTTTGCTAGAGCGTATTATTGGAATTTTTTCAAATGTGTTTTTAACATACTTTTCTCTTGAACTTTGGACTCTACTCATGTCTACTTCAGCCCCAATATAATCTTCAGCGTGGAATAGTCTTGAATTAGATCCTGTCCCACAACCAAAATCAAGTGTTTTCATACCTTTTTCATAATGATTATTAACAAAATCAAAGGTTGTTTTTCCTTGAAAGGGAACAACGATATTACGATAGGCGAAGGTTTCTAGTTTTGTAAAAACGTTCAAATACTAATTCCTATATAATGAAAAAACCCAAGCGGCTTCTTCTTTAGTGAGCAGTACACTAAGCTCTCCCGCTGCCGCTGCTTGAGATTCGTTTCTTTGACCTAAAAGAGCGCACCCTGTAGGATTATCAAATAAGATTGATCCAAGCAATGCATGCATTATTGCATTATCCCCAAAATGAGCAAATTTTTCCTCTATTTTTATTCTATTTATCTGCATCTTTTTTATAAAATCAATATCTTGAAACTCTTTTACTGTTTTTCTAAAATCACCTTTTGGAAAAGCGGTAATAGAATCATATTTCCCTGTAAGTATACCATGTTTTATAGGTGAAAAAAAACACACACCTAGATTATTTGTTTTGACATAGGCTTTTAGTCCCGATGTATCATATTCAATATCAAAGACATTGTAAAGAGTTTGTACAACGTCAGGATTTACGAATTTAATGAATTTCATAATTCTTGCTGAGGACCAATCTGACAAACCAATAAAACGTATTTTACCATCTTCTTTAAATTGGTTAATTATTTCTAGGGCGCCTTCAAGCATTTCATCATTATTTCCAAAATTGCAGTGATGTAGATAAAGAATGTCAATATAATCAGTTCTAAGGTTTTTAAGAGACTTTTCAATTTTTTCTTTAATATAACTGGGTTCATACCATTGTTTGTATGGTCCTTTATCCCAGCCTACCTTGGTAGCAAGAAATATGCTTTTTCTTGAAATTTCTTTCCACATTGATCCGATAATTTTTTCTGAGTGTCCTTCTCCATAAACATCAGCTGTATCCCAATGGTTTAAGCCCAATGAAAATGATTTTTTCAAGGCATTTATTGAGTCTAAATCAGATTGATCTGACCAGCCGACATTATGACCGCCGCTAGTATTCTGTTTACCATGTGACCATGCTCCGAGACTGATTATAGACACTTCTTCGTTTGTTCGACCTAAGGTAATTTTTTTCATAGTATTATTATATAAACAAGGTAGTTAGTTAGCAATAAGATATTATAATTTTCACATTATGCAGCAATATTATTTGAAAGTTTTGGACATAGGTCATAATGGAAAATCGCCTGATGAAGCAATGATGATCCTTGAGACGACAGTAAGTCAATGCTCTTTTGAAAACAAGATTAAAGCTATAAAAGTCATTACCGGTCATGGTTCCGGGAAATTACGAAAAATTGTAAGGGCATGGTGTAATGATCAAGAAGGTCGGTTTAATAAAGTAATATATGGTGAAGACTATGATATGTTTAATAAAGATGCAGTTAATATGAGGAGTGATTGCAACCAACCTCTTGATAATGATTTTGGCAGGAAAAATGCAGCAGTAACATATATATGGTTGAGGTAACATGGTAAAAGCAAAACATATTAAACTTATTCTATTAATATTCGCTGGGGTTCATTTATTTAATTGTGCGGGTACAAATTATAAAAAAATGAGTATTGAAGACCCTCGTTCGCTATTAGCGATTCAAGATTCGCTAATACTTGAAAACAAAAACAATCAAAATATTATGGATGCTCTAATGACAGCTAATAACAATATGGGTAAAAACTATCTAATAAAAGGAGAATTGTCTTTAGCTATTGATCATTTTAAAAAAGCTATTTCTTTAAATAGTGAAAATAAATTCTCTAAATATAGTTTGTTAATTGCTGAGGGTCGTGTGCTGATAAAAAGAGGAAATAAAAATGGTATGTGGGATGCTATTGAAAAGTTTTCAAAAGCTTCAAGTTTTTTCCCAGACAAAGGGGAGCCCTTTTATTGGATGGCTATTTCTTATACAAAACTAGGCGATACTGAATTTGATTTAATTCTTGAATCTTACGAAAAATCTTTATCTTTGGAGTTAAGTGAAAATATTAAGAGTGAGGTTGAAAAAAAGTATGAAAAAGCAAAAAAGCGAAAACAAAAACTTGATTCATTTTGGAAATAATGCTGTGCCTTCCTCGTCGATTATACATAAATATTTATAGTAATTAATAATTTCTTGACACGCGATTGATTATTAAGTAAGATTGCTCCCACTCTGCATTGTAAGATGCAAAGTGACTTAAAATATCCGAGGTAAGATATGAGATCACAATTGAGCTTTATAAGGCGAGTTGTAAGCTCGCTGTACGTTCTATTGCTTTTAGGGCATTCTGTGTCTTTAGCTGCAAAGTACGACTTAAAGGGTACGGTAATAGGTGCTGATGGTAAAGTTAAAGTCGAACTAGCAGGCACAAAAAAGGATGCGCGGACTAAAAAAAATGGTGCGTTTAAATTAAGTAATGTTCCTGAAGGGGAATATACACTTCAGGTTTTTCAGGATAAGAAAGTTATCCACGAACAATCTATTAATGTAACGGAAGATGACGACAACTTAAAAGTTAAAGTTGGAGCTTCTTCTATTGCTCCTGTTGAAAAAACTGTTTCATCATTGACACCAGCTTCAGTAGCAACATCTGCAAATCCAATTGTCGAAAGTTCGCCAATTCCGCAAACTGCTGAGTCTTCTGGCGGAGCTTCAAATGACTTCATTGTAAATGAACTTAATTTTGAGATTAAAAAATTAACTGCTGAATTCAAGCACCTTAGTAGGGAGATGGATGATCTTAAGGCTTTAAGTAAAATGTGGATTAATCCTTTAACTATTTATTCTAAAGAAATAATTTTAAAAAATGGTAGTACTGTTTTTGGTAAAATTGTTTATCAAGACGATAAGTCCTTAAAAGTTGAAACTTTAGTGGGTTATCTTATCATAAAGCGTGATGAGGTAGTTCGAATAGTAGACAATGTAATTACTGAGGATCAGCAAGAATATGTTCCGGAGCAAATTAGAGAAAGTTATGCCCCTCCACCTATGCCAAAATTAACAGTTCCAAAGTATACTTCATCAAGTATGTCAAATAGGGATGCTGGCCAAAAATTTTCTGCTAATTGCGTCCTCATGGGAAACATTACTGAAAAGAAAGACAGCCAAGGTAATATTGTTTTTAATGGTGAAATTAAAAACATCGGTGGAAGAAGAGCTGATTTTGTTAAAATGGATTTTGTTTTTAGAAAAAATTGGAGCGGCGAAACCCGAACTCTCACTACTTTCATTCAAGGTTCATATAATACTTTTGACAGTGGCATTGTCTCTGATGCGAGTTTGCTTCCAGGTGCTCTCGGAAAATTCGAATTATATGTTCCACAAGATTTTGGATCATTCATAGGATATTCCTACGTTATTGATTGGGAAGAGTATCAATAAAAATATTCCAAATATGTTTAAATACTTTTACATAATATTATTTTTTTTAATGTCTATGGCGGTCAGTCAGAATGACGCTGGCGATACATTTTTCCTAGATATGGGCGTTGTTATCAAGTCAGAAAACAAAGGGATAGCATTGCCTGACTTTTCTTCTCCGACACCTAGGCTAAAATCAAATAATATTGTCAAAACAATAGAATCTAGTTCTGTTTACATGGCGACAACATCTGATATGATTTCATCCTTGGATAGAATCACATCCCAAGTTACAGATATTGAAAAAGATTTTGAATCGAAACTAGACATGCTAGAAATCGAAAACTTTAATTTGAGAAATCAAATTACTGGACTCAAAAAAAGGTTGAACGCTGAAATCTTAGATGCAAGTCTTATCGATGTTAATTTAGAGAAACCGCAAAAAGAATCATCACTTCCTTATGAGAACATCACAAAAAATTTAGAAATGAATGAAGTTGTCGCGCATTCTAATGATATTTTAACTAAAAGATCAGTTTTACAAAGATTTGATTTTGATATTTTTACTGAAGGCGTTATTCACTATAATAATGAAAAATATTACGATTGTATTAGTAGTCTTAGCGTGCTGCCTGTGGATGATAATAGTAATAAAAACGCTAGTAAGACTTTATTTCTATTAGCTGATTCGTATGAAAACATGGGAAGATATAAACAAGCTCTTAATCATTTAGATAGATTGTCATTGGCTAATGATGATGAGTATTCAGATTTAATTTTATTTAAAAAAGGTATAATTTACAGAAACATTGGCATGGTGATTGAAGCGCAGAAAGCGTTTCAGGAGCTAGTTGAATCATTTCCCAAAAGTGAATTTAAAATCTTTGCTGAAGAAGAAATCCAAAACATATAATGAGAAATATTAAAAACATTTTAATCTTTTTTCTTATTACTTCAAGTATGATTTTCGCATCTGCCAGGGTTGCATACACTCGACCAGGGCTTATGATGCGAATTCCAACATCAAGCATTCAAAAAGCTCCGTACATATTTAGAACGGGTTTTGGTGTTGAGTTGCATAATTTTGATCCAATAAATACCGCAAAAGGTGTTTATTTTGACATGGAATTTGGCAAGGGTTTTTCAGCTGGTTTTTCAGCTGTCCAAGGTGGTGATACTACCTCTTTAGACCTAATTTCAAAATCTCAATATTCGCCACAAGTAGAATTCGGTTTTCACTTTCAGCAAAGAGTCTTTGTTTACAATGATATTTCTCTATCTGCTGGATTGCAAGATATTGTTTTTCAAAACAACCAAGATGACGAACAAGTTTTAAGTTTAAATACTGATCTATTGTCTTTTTTTCTCGTTTTAGCTAGTGAAAAAGACTTAGGTGATTATAAAATGAGCACTTTCATGGGCTTCGGTACAGGAGGCCTTGGTCCAATGGATAGTGTCAAAGTAATAAGTGATTCAACGCAAACGGCAAATGCGGGTGTCTTTGTTGGATTCTTATTGAAAACACCCTACTTCGGTAGAAATGGTGGAATGGATATTGTGGGTGAATTCGATGGAACAGGTGTCAATGTGGGACTCCGCATCCCCCTTACCTCGGATTACCGCCTGAACCTTGGGTTCACCCACATAGAGCGTTTACCAAGTTGGAAAACGCGATATTGGACAGGCCATCCTGCTTTCACAATTGGATTTGATATGGCAGTTCCTAGAATTGGAGGGAGTTCGAGATCTTCAACTAGTGGGCCATCAAACCAGCCTTTATCAACTGCAAACCTGGCGTTTTCTAATGATGGAACTGTGCCAGCATACATGGATTCAACTATTGCTATGGCAGATTTCACAGTCATGTCATTAAGGGATTCCATGTTGATGATGAACAATGAAATGCGAAATTTAATGGTTCAGCTTTCAGCCTTGGAGCAGGAGTCACAATTTCTTGTTGACTCATTGAAACAATTAAAACTCGGAAAAAATGTTCAAGAAAAAAATATGAATGAATCAATGAGACATCTTTCACGGAGTCTTCGCTTCTTTTATGCTGGTGATTTTCGTGAAGCTTTGAAAGAAGTTGATTTATCATTGGAACTGAAACCTGATTTAGCTCTAGCTTACGCTAGACGTGGTTCTATATATTACAAATTAGGTGATGTTCAAAGAGCCACAATTAATTGGAATTTAGCCCTTAGGTTAGATCCCGAATATGATGATGTAAGAAATATTTTGAAGGCGCTTCATGAGAACCGTCTCAAAGATGCTAATTTATTTGAGGAGTAATTTATGGATATTGCATTAATTATAGGTGTTGTACTCGGTTTAGCTGCTATGATTGGTAGTATTGCTTATGCTCTATTTGTTGAGGGATCAGCAGGGGGTTTTGGTAATTTTCTATCAGCACCTAGTTTTGGAATTGTATTTGGAGGTATGATAGCCTCTATTTTTGTTGCATTTCCGATGCCACACGTGGTTGCGTTAGGAAAAGCTATTGGAGCAGTGCTTAAACCAGCAGATGATAAGATGGGTGGATTAGTTGACGAAGCAGTTGAAGTTGCAGATGTCGGACGAAAAGGAGCAGCTGATCTTGAAAAATCAGTTGATAGTATTAAAAATTATTTTTTTAAAGATGGCGTGCAAATGGTTGTTGATGGCTACTCTTTAGACGAAATCACAGAAATTATGGAAACCAGAATTGAATACAGAGAGAAAAGGGAAAATGTTCAGAAATCCATGCTTAAATCTATGGGCGACCTTGCTCCTGCTTGGGGTATGGTAGGAACTCTAATTGGTTTAGTACTCATGTTAGCTGGTTTTGGTGGAGAAGGTGGAGCAGATAACCTTGGTGGTGGTATGGCGGCAGCGCTCATTACGACTCTTTATGGAGCTGTATTTGCCAACTTGTTTTTTCTTCCAATGGCAGATAAAATGGGTAATAAAACTACTCAAACATCTATGTCAGCAGCGCTTTTAGTAGAGGCTGCTCGATTGATACATCAAAAGAAGCACCCATTAATCGTGCGAGAAAAATTAAACTCTTTCATTCCTCCTGGAGAGTGGAAATCAGAGGGCTAAGGTTCTTTTATGGCTGGAGCAGAATTCAAAAAAGGTTATAATAAAGGTTTCGCAGCTGGAGCGGACTCTGTTGAAGAGGGGCTTCCTGGATGGTTTGGAACGTTTGCAGACATGATGACTCTATTGTTTGCTTTTTTTGTATTATTAGCTGCTATTTCAACAATGGACCCTGTAAAGTTACAAGAGATGTCTAATTCTGAGGGTAAATCTCTTGGTAGTAAAATCAAATCTTCTGGAAAAGCCGAACTTGAAGGAGAGTTTGAGCCAATTAAAAATTTAGCTGCCATGAAAAAAGAAATGGAAGAAACCATTGAAGAAATGAAAAAAGAAAGCCCTAAAGGAGATCCTCCCATTGATATTCAAACTAGTTCAAAAGGGCTAATAGTGAATATTAAAGGTGATTACGCTTTCCCGATTGGTAAGGCATCAATGAAAGAGGAGTTAAAAGGACTTTTAGATGAAGAAATAATACCTAAAATCCAAAATAGTCCATTCCAGGTAGAGGTCGCTGGGCATTCAGATTCTGATAGAATGCCAAAAAAATGGAGGAAAACTTTTGCAACTAACTGGGAACTTTCTGCAGCAAGAGGTGCAAGTGTTGTAAGATATATGATAGATAAAGGGATACCCGCTCCAAGGCTATTAGCAGCTGGATACGGACCTTGGGCTCCGCACGGACTCGATAGTGTAAAAAAACAAAATCCGATGTGGAACCCGTTAACTTTGACTTGGAAAAAGGCAGTTTTAACTAAAGATGGTAAAGAAATGCCAACGGTTTTGGGTCTTAATAAAAATGAAAAAATGAAGTCTAAAAACAGAAGAATTCAAATTACTTTTTTAAATCCGCCACATCATGGTAAGGGGCGGTCAGCAACTAGTTATGATGAATAAATACATACCGAGGAGTATTTCATGATAAAAACAGGTTTAAATCTTAAAAAGAAGTTAGCAGTATTTATGCTAGCTGGTCTTTTAGTTGGGCAAGGTTCTGGCTACTTAGCACAGAAGCTAATGGTTGAAAATAATATTAGAGAGAGAGTTAAAGATGCTTTATCTAAAATTATTGACAATAATAAATACGTTATAAATGTTGATATAGATTTAGAGATTAGCGATGAAGTCGAAGAACAAATCACTGTATTGGCTGAAAGAGAATCAAGGCGTTCAGTAGTTGAAGATTCAAATGAAGAAACCGAAACTGAGAAATCATTATCAAGTATTCAACAATCTATAGAATCAGAAGAAACATCTGAAAGGTCGAGTTATTCAGTGGGACTACCTATACCTGGGTTTGAGATGGACTTCACTAATTCAAATAAAAGTAATAAAAAATCTGAAGAACCGAGACCACCTGTGATGTCTGTTGAAACTAAAAAACCTATTCAGGTTTCAAGTGTTGACAGGGACGCTAGCGAACCTAGGGTTGATAAGGTTTTATCTAGAACTCGTCCTTCAAGAGCAGAAATTAAAAAAATGTATATTAGCTTGATTTTACAAGAAGGTGCTGCACCAGAATTAATTGAAAATATTCGTCAATTGACAATGGCTGCCGCAAAATTTGATAGAAATCGTGGTGACAAGCTTACTATTATGACAGCAAGTTTTAGAGAAAAAAGAGATCAGCGCTCCGCAGAGCAGATTATGTTGAAAAACATCGCTGAAAAAATTGAATTATTAGAACAAAAAAGAGAATACGAAGAAAACACGCAAGATGCTACATGGAAAGATGAGTTAACTAAATACAGGGATGAAGAAACTGCTAGACGAGAAGATGATAGAAGATTTTTCGAAGGTCAGATATCGCAATTAGAGCAACAGGCCAAAAACAGAGCTTATAATCAAGAAAAACAAGATATGCTGTTGAGAGACTCTCTGAAGTTAAAAAAATTGAATGACGAAATTATGGCGCTTAAGTCAATGCTAAGGTCTTCTGAAAGAAGAGATAGTTTAAAAACAATCAGTAAGCAAGAACGAATTGATTCTCTAAGGTATGTTAGTCTAAGCAGTGAGTTAGATGAATTAGCAAAATCTCTTCAAGTGGCAGTAAAAACCAAATCAAAAGATGAAGAAGTTATAGCAAAGCGTAAGATTCAGGCTGAGATGGAAGATAGAGAAAAGCAAAAAGAAGAAAGAGAAAAAGAAATTTCTGATAAGATTCGTGAGCTTGATAGCGTCCAAGAAGAACTTGATCAGCTCCATGAAAACATGGAAAAAGAGAGCGGGAATACATTTATTATTTTAATTGCTCTAGGCGCTATTGTCTTTTTATTAATAATTGCATTAATTTTTATTTTATTAAAAAACAATAATAGGCAGGCTCCTGTCCCTCCTTGGATGATGCCTCCACCTCCTCGTAAACCAAGGAGAAGAAAAAGAGAAACTTCAAAAGAAAAAAAACCTATTGAAGCAAAAAAAATTGAAGAGCCAGCAGTTGTCGTACCTGAGCCAAAGCCTGAGCCAAAGCCTGAGCAAGCTGAAGTAAGCCAACCTGCTGAAAATACTTCTGGGCAAGAAAGTTCTTTACCATCAAGTGACGATGATCCCGATGTCGTTCGTAGTGAAATAAATGATATCCGGAAATCAGTTGTATCCATGAGCGTTGGTCAGCCAGATAGAACTACAACTATTGTTAAGGAATGGTTAGAACAACCAGAGCCTACACCTACAGCAGAGCCTGAGCAAGAATCTGCTGAAGATCCAGCAGATGGTAGTGATTCTGAAGAAAAAGAAAAGTAAGGATAAGAGGTTAAGATATGATTACAGATTATAATCGCCTATCAGGGCTTCACAAAGTCGCAATTCTTTTCTCAGTGCTTGGTGAGAGTCTTGCTATGTCTCTTATTAAAGGCTTGTCTCGTACAGAAGTTCGAAAAATACGAGCAACTATTCGCGAAATGGGTAATGTTTCCTTTACTCTAAAAAGACGAGTTATGGAGGAATTTTATTTTGGGTTTCTGAGCGAACAATTCTCTGATGAAAGTGATAATAATGAAGACGAAGGACCTATTAAGCCTTTTGAGTTTTTAACTGAAATGACAGATGAGCAACTTATTGCATTATTAGCAAATGAAGATGTCCCAGTTGTAGGAATTGCATTAGCTCAATTAGACGCAGGTAAAAGAATGACTATTTTAGAGCGAATGAAGCCTGAACAAAAAGGTAAAGTCCTTATTGAACTTGGTAGTTTACAAGAAATTCCATTAGAAGCTATTGTAGAAGTAGCTGGGAAGCTTAAAGAAAAAGCATCTTATCTACCAAAACCAGTAGAGTTTTCTAGAGGGGGAGCGAAAGAAATTGCTGACTTAATAGGAGAAATGGATGCAGACGAAGGTGAAAGATATATGCAAACTCTTCAGAATGAAAATTCAGAGCTTTATAAAGCTGTAAAAATGCTTGTTCTAACGTTTGAAGATATTTTAGATAATTTCCCAGATGGAATTTTAAGAGATCTTTGTAATAGTGTTGAGCTTGATTCTTTGTCTATGGCTATGAAAGGCATAGATCAAGAGGTCGTAGATAGGGTAGTGGGTAATTTGCCTCAAAAGAAACAAGCCATGTTTGAACCAGTAGAGGGGCCTAAACCAAAAAGAGAAGTTGATGATGCTAGAAAAATTATTGTTTCTGCAGCGAAAGAAATGGAAAAAGAAGGAGCTTTTAATTTAGCTGATATGATGGGCGGCGGAGAGATGGTAGAGTAGCATTATTGTTCTACAATTAATTGTTTTAAAAAAGCCCCGATATCGGGGCTTTTTTAATTAATAAAATTAAACTAATTCAGCTTGTGCTGCTGAAAGTCTTGCAATAGGAACACGGTATGGAGAGCAGCTAACATAATCTAATCCATTATTTCTGCAAAAATGAACAGAATCTGGGTCACCACCATGTTCACCGCAGATACCAATTTTTAAAGATGGATTAACTTCTCTTCCATACTGAACTGCCATTGTTACCAATTTACCTACACCTTTAACATCTAAACTTTGAAATGGATCTCCTGGTAAGATCTTCCGATCTAAGTATTCAGGTAAAAAAGAGCCTATATCATCTCTGCTAAAACCATATGTGGTCTGAGTTAGATCATTGGTTCCAAAACTGAAAAACTCTGCATGCTCCGCAATTTCATCTGCAGTCAAGCATGCTCTTGGCAGTTCAATCATTGTACCAACTAAATAGTTCAGTTTTAAATTAAATTTATTTTCAACTTCTGAAGCTACAGTACGAATTATTTTTTCTTGGTCTACATATTCTGTAACAGTTCCTATTAAAGGTATCATTATTTCTGGTAAAACATTTAGACCTTCGTTTACTAGTTCTGCAGTTGCTTCCAAGATAGCGCGTGCTTGCATTTCAGTTATAGCAGGATAAGCAATTCCCAATCGGCATCCACGGTGACCAAGCATTGGGTTTAATTCATGAAGACTTGCTATACGTTGGCTTATAACTGATTTGTCAATTCCAATATTATTTGCTAATTCAGTTATCTGCTTATCATCTAAAGTAATAAATTCATGAAGAGGAGGGTCTAATAGTCTAATTGTTACTGGCTTTCCTTCCATCGCTTTTAAAATTTCTTTAAAATCTTCTTTTTGAAATGGTAATAATCCCATTACAGCTTTTCTTCTGTTATCATCATTTTCTGACAGTATCATTTTTCTCATAGCAAGAATTCTTTTTTCATCAAAAAACATATGCTCAGTTCTACAAAGACCAATTCCTTCAGCACCAAATTTTATTGCTTGTTGAGCATCTTCAGGACTTTCAGCATTTGTTCTTATCTTTAACTTTCTATATTCATCTGCCCAAATCATTAATTCTTTATATTCATTATTTTTATCCGGATCTGCTGGTATAAGATCTAATTGGCCAAGATAAACTACACCTAAGGTACCGTTCATTGTTATCCAGTCACCTTCATTTATTACTTTACTGCCAATTGTTAGAGTCTTTTTTTCTAAAGATATATTGATTTCGTTACATCCTACAATACAGCATTTTCCCCACCCTCTTGCAACCAATGCAGCATGAGAAGTCATACCTCCTCTAGCAGTTAAAATTGCTTCAGCAGCATGCATTCCATGAACATCTTCTGGCGAGGTTTCTTCTCTAACAAGAATTACTTTTTCGCCCTTAGCATTCCATGCCTCTGCATCATCAGCTGTAAACACCACTCTTCCTTTTGCTCCACCTGGTCCAGCTGGAAGACCTTTTGTCAATTTTATAGCTTTATCTTCACTAGCCTTATCTAAAGTTGGGTGCAGTAATTCATCAAGTTGATTTGGGTTGACTCTCATTAGAGCAACTTTTTTATCAATCATCTTTTCTTTATACATTTCAACAGCTATTTTTATTGCAGCTACGCCATTACGTTTTCCTACTCTGGTTTGTAGCATCCATAATTTCCCCTCTTCTATTGTAAACTCGATATCTTGCATGTCAGAGTAATGTTGTTCAAGTCTGTTTTTTATATTAAAAAGCTCTTCATATATTTTTGGCATT
>Ga0115551_1000431_pt1 | contig 29057 bp, 48 predicted proteins | sample COGITO_mtgs_1103_FD_87179 | JGI IMG/M metagenome (GOLD analysis project Ga0115551, IMG submission 87179) | Pelagic marine microbial communities from North Sea - COGITO_mtgs_110321 | ecosystem: Environmental > Aquatic > Marine > Epipelagic | place: Germany:Helgoland, sampling site Kabeltonne... | reverse complement strand
TACCAGCGCGAAAACGCCAACGCCCTCTGGCTTTCGCTCCTTGAAAAACGACAGGATGGCGATACGCTCACCACCGCCGAAAAAGCGTGGGCTTCAGCGGCACGTCAAATGCGCCTCACCATCAAAGACATTCGCAATAAGTCGAACTTGATTGAAGCACACTTGGCTACGCTAACGGATGCTGAAGCGGGTGCATATGACATAGAGAATAGTCCGCTCTGGGGATAAGTCTGATTGTTATTTGAAACAAAAAAGGTAAAGCACGTTGGCAAATCATAACTGGTCAGTAAAAGCGTTGAGCAGAAATGTCCACGTGATAACTGTTTTAGCAGACTGGAGAAGACCGGGGTTTGAATTTGAAGCCCTGCTGACTTCTGATTGGCATTATGACCACCCAAAATGCAACCGAACATTATTAAGGAAACACCTCGGCCAAGCCTTAGAAAAAAAGGCTCCCGTATTTTGCAACGGTGACGCGTTTTGTGTTATGCAGGGTAAAAAGGATCGGCGGGGTAGCAAAGGCGATGTTAGGCCCGAACATATGGTTGCTGATTATTTTGACGCGGTTCCGCGATCAGCGGCTGAAGAGCTTGCCGAGTTTGCTCCCGTATTAGCAGGGTTTGGGTACGGTAATCATGAAACGGCAATCATAAAGCACAATGAGACGGATGTGCTTCGGTCATTTGTGTCAACGCTGAACCAAGAACACGGTGCAAAAGCGTTTTTAGGTGGGTACGGCGGCTGGCTTTTCTTTCGATTTGTGAACCCCAAAAATCCAAAGGAAATAATGACCAAACGAATGAAGTATTTTCATGGTTCTGGCGGCGGTGGAATCATGTCAAAAGGTACGCTGACCAATGTTCGGCAAGCGGCGATTTATCCTGATGCTGATATTGTCCATAAGGGTCACATTCATGAGTTGTGGGAAATGACTCTGATGCAGGAAAGCGTTACCTCTCAGGGGCGCGTATACCATAAGACACAAAAGCACATCTGTACGTCGGCTTACAAAGAGGAATATGGGGATGGCGCAGAAGGTTGGCACATCGAACGCGGCGCACCGCCGAAACCGCTGGGCGGTTATTGGCTGAAATTTCAGGTGGACAAACGAGCAAGAGCGCAGGAGATGTTGATATCAGCTACTCAAACCGTTTGATGCGTTACATATACCCCACAGAGGCCACAGGATCGCCGCAGACGAACGCAAACAGTTTTTCCATATACTGATGTGGAAATGTATTGGCGTTGACTACGGTCAATTCCTAGTGTTCTGCCGCGCATTTCTACTTGGTCGGCGTATTTGCTTGACCTTCGCTGACAAATATACCCCGCGTCTTTCCGATCTCTTGCATTATCCGCAACGTAACATCGAGATGATGTAGCGTTTTTGCATCAGATCCCCGCTTCCGCAGGGCGTGTTTGGTGTATATGTACATCATAATATCCACCCATTCGCGGGCAGAGATGTCAAACCTGTCTTCGAGTTTGTCAACTACCGCCAAGAAATGCGGTAGTCTTTTGTCAATATCGCTTATCATTTAGCTTTTTTATTTTTAAGATCACCCACCGCTTCAAAGCCGCAACAAGACTTCGTTGTTCGTTTGTCGTGCGCGGCTCATCAGGAGCAAGGCTTTGTTCTGTCCAATGTAATTTCATGCTTCATCCCACATCAACAGGTTGTCAATACGTACCTCGTACAGCAATGACATTTTCATCAGGACGCGCAGGCTCGGCGTGAGTTTGCCCTTCTCGTATCGGCAAAAAGTGTCTTTATGCACTTCCAGTTTCCGCGATACATAATACTGCGACCACCCATGTTGAAGGCGTAGTTGCTTGATGTATTTCAGATCAATCATTTCCATTCTCCTTGTTCTTCTGCGTGTTCTCGGACTGCTCTTGCAACGAGGTATGCAACCTGTGGTACAACGGTATTTCCAAGACCTTTTATTCGATCATTGTATAATCTTGTGGAAATCCCATCTGCGCCTCTGCGAAATGGATGGATATTCTGCACGGATCGTTCAGGCCATTCCGCAAGCCCTCTACCATCCGAGAACCCCTGAAGTGCGTGGAGCCACGAAAACGCTTTCTCGGCGCACCCTTGTATTCCGTTGCTGACATTGTTGGTAATGTAACTGACGATAAATACTCTATCTCTCTTGTGATCTGCTCCTGTTGCGGATGCCGGTATAACCGCCCATGACGCATCTCTCCCAATCGAGGCAAGATCGGCAAGGACTCGTTCAAGCCCGAAGCCAACGAGATTTGCCACGTTCTCAATGACTGCGTATCGTGGTCGTAATACGCGAATGACTCTGAATTGCTCAGACCACAATCCTGAACGCTTTCCTTCTGTGATCCCTGCCATGTCTCCTGCGTTTGAGATGTCTTGGCAAGGGAAGCCGCCGATGAGTACGTCGACGGGTTGAACAGATTTTCCTGTGACATTACGTATATCCTCTATTATTGGCACATCAGGCCAATGCTTGTTTAGTACCTTGCGTGGAAATTCCTCGATTTCACAAAACCATTTGGTTTCAAATCCCGCCCATTCAAAGCCGAGATCCAAACCGCCGATTCCTGAAAATAATGAACCTACTGTCATTGGATTTTGGCCTCGTAAATATCGGCTAAATCATTCAGCCCAGCGGCCCGCATCACTTGGATTGATTCGGCGGTTATCCGTGACCCCTGTTGAATGTTCTCTTGATAAGGGACAAACTCCAGGTTCATTTCCGAGCCGATGATGGCGGGGTCAATATCAAGGGCGAAGCCCCGTGAAACGGGGATGATGTGGTTGCACGTATACCCGGCAGGGCGTGAGCCAAGATTTGTCTTTGAAATCTGCGTGTGCAGTTTAACGGTATGTTTGTAGGCGGCGTATCGCTTCGCCCGTGTTCCTTTTTTCATACGTCAAGTTTCCAATCTGGGTTCTCAACATAGATGCGCTTGGCTATCCATTCGTGAAACTTTTTTGGCTCCTGCTCCAAGAGACTCCGCACCGCTTCGATGGCTTCCTTTATACTGTCAGCCTCCACGATTTTGTACGTGTCATCGTGAAAGCCTAAAATGTCCCAGTATTCAAATGCGACTAAATATGTGTTCATTTCGTCTCTCCTTTTTCGTTTAGCTCGGCAATAATTGCGTTCTTCATATACTTAACACCCACGCGAAAACCGTGTGACTTACCCCTGACGGGCCTTGTGTCGTACCACTCTGGGAACGATTTGGCAACACGCCAAGCAATCATCCTAACTCTTTTTTCCGTTAACTCATGTTTTCCTTTATTCATTTGTCTCTCCTAAATAGGTGGTTAAAATCTCATGTGCGTGGTCAAATCCGTAGGCTACGGCGCAATAATACCCCGCCGCCGTCAGGCGTTCGATCCATGCTTTCTGATTGGGTGTCAGTCGGCCTTTCGGCTTCACCCGCTTCATCTCCAAAAACAGGCCGTGATGTTTCCCGACAGGGATAGCGGCGAAAATATCCGGCACTCCGGCTTTTAATCCTTCTTCCGTCATCCACCGCCCCTGCCGGGGCGTTCGCTTCGCGGCGTTCGGCACAGCAAACACGCAGTTCAATCGCGCATCTCTGCGGGCCTTGATCGCCAGCATCTTGAAAAACATCACCTGTTCCTGGTGTTCGGTCATTTCAAGCCCTCAATCATCTGAGAAACCTGTTCGGCGTTGGCATTGACCGCCCGCTCCACTAGGTCATTTTGTTCGTTCTTCGGTTGCTTTTTGATGAGCGACCAAAGGTATTTTTTTTGCTTGTCGGTTGGCGCACCTGTCGGCGGCGCGTTCTGTTGGCTTATGGCATTGGCTACCTCATCAGCTGAAGCGTATTCCGTACCCGCAAAACCACAGGCGGCAAGGGCGCGGCCGATGGCAGACGTTTCAGCATTTTCAAGAGCTGACGTTTTATTGATGTTGGACGATCCACGCACCTCTTCGCCGTGTCCCGTTCCAATGATGCGCCCATCCGCATCGGTAATAATAGCGCGAATAATGACGCTCCGTTCATCGAAGTGATGCAACTGGGTTTCAATGCCCCAGCCCGCGTCGATCTTACACAGCTCCCGAAACTCGGTGACACGCAAGGCAACCGTCTTGTATTGCTTGCCGTGTATGTTGACAATTCCTGAATCCTTTTTAGCCATCTTGTTTCTCCTAATTTTTATTCCAACGGAAACGCCGATTTTCGGGCCTCCAATAGTGTTCGTCGCATAGCCAACCGGGAAAGCGTTCTTCTCCCGTCAACTCATGATCGCAACCCTTGTGAGCGCAGGGCCATACGGTATCATCCACAAACTTCTTCGGTCGTGGCACTTCGCGCACCGTTTCGGCCTCTGGGTTATTGGCCATCATCTCGTTGATGCGCTCACAGAATTGGTCAAACCATTCATTATCAATGCGCGTGGCCTCCTGCTCCTCAGGAGTTTTGCGGTAGTTATTCATTGTAGCGGCGGTATCGGGTGACGTACTGAGACAATGCCGCAGACAATACATTTGAGATGGTTTCGTCGTGGCCTTCTCCCCTGCGTTTTTGCATAATAGTTTTGGCCGCTTTGATTGTCTCCATTGGTACGCGCCCTGATACGCGCCCGCGATGTGGAATGTATTCCTCTTGGACGCTGAACCGAGATGTGTGGTGGTCATTGACTGCGGCAACGATATTGCCTCCCGCGTCATGTTCGTCGCAGAAAAAGGGATTTCCAGATACGGGATTATTACAGCGTATGCACTTCATCATTTCGCTACCTCAAAAAATTTATATGTGTATGTCTTGCGTTGGTATGGCCCAGCATAGACCGACCCGGTGCAGACCAATTTTCCCTCCTTTGCCAAGTCTGAAATGGCTCGACGAACAGAAGTGATTGGTGTTTTGCTCCCCAAACAGGCCTGAATTTGCCAAGCGTGAATGGATCGTTCAGGAATCGTTTGAAACAACGCCAAAATTCGATCCGACTGCGTAATGGTAGATGCGCGGTGCAATTCGAGTTTGCCGAGAATTTCGCTGGTGGTGTTATAGTACATTCTTGTTCTCCAAGATTTTAGTGGCACGTTCGAGGGCTGACACGCGGAAGAACGCAGATCGGGTGCGGTCTTCAACCTGCGCCGCCGCGTCAATCTTCTCGAGATCAGAAAGCGGAATCATTAGACCCACCATCTTATCGTTGGATTTATCTTTGATTTTCTTGCTCATTATTTCGTTTGATGATGATTGTTGAAATGGAATCTTTGATGGCGAACCACGCAAAGAAAGTGATCGTGCCGCCAATAAACATGAGGCCCACTATTGCGAGCGTGTAAATGAAGGCAATAAATACGGTGGTCATATTTCTCCAATTTGGTTACACCCGAAAAGCCCGTGACCGATGAGGCCACAGGCGATGCGGTCGTGTTGTTTTAAAGTTTATCTTGCCGCGTCAACATATACTTCACCCTTTGAAGGAAATTCAAGCGTCACGATATATACAAAATCTTGTTTGATTTGAACCAATCCCAAATCGATCAAGTGCGCGGCGGCTTTCCAGTCTCTTGTTCCACCTCGTTCTACTGCTCCTAGCCCTCCCGTGAATATGTGTGCTAGTCCGGTATCAACTATTGATTTCAAAATTTTATGTTCTGTCTTCGTCATCGTCGTGTTTAACCCCTTTTGTTTGGTTGCATTTGTATAATACATTGAAACTATTTAATAACCAAATATAAACACAAATATATAGATCACCACCCTTCATACGAAAAAAGCCAGTGTGTCATGTGGCATATGCGATATGACATACGCCAAACTTGTAATGTGTAACGCGACCCATTACACGTTACAGACTAGACCTTTGCAGCCCTGCGATTGAAATGATTTAATCAACACCAATCAACAAAAACAACAAACATTCCAATTCCTGCCATATAGCGAAATAATGTACTGGATTAGTTGTTGCGTTTATTCGCAATACGTGTCATACCCAAAATCCCATAAATCCCATAAATCCCATAAATCCCATAAATCCCACCGCCCTTTTTTCCCTACATCTTATGTTGATGCGGTGTATATTGGCTTCACGCGCTGGGTCTGGTAAGGTCTTTCCCTGAATAGCGTTAACAACTTTCTTCGCTCGGCCCCGCAAGTAACCTTACTGCTTCGGGGTCGGGCTTTTTTTTGGTTCAGCATTATGGCAGATTCAAACCCTTGGATGAAGTGGTGGGTTGGCGATTGGCGCAAAAACCCAAAGGTGAAATTATTGTCAGCCGAGGCGCGTGGAGTATGGCTAGAATCCTTGTGCGCGATGCACGAATTGAATGCCTATGAAATGACGGGTACGGTGCGCGAATTATCAAAGATGGCAGGTGTCGAAAAAGACGAAATGGAACGCGCCATTGCGGAGTTGGAAAAGTACGGTGTGGCAGATATTCAATGGGACAGGTCTGGGACATTACCACAATTGTCCCTCGTATCTCGCAGAAGAAAAAGAGAAGACGAAAGTACCTCATACGAGCGAGAAAGAAAGAAAAAGTACCGGGAATCAATCAAAGAAAATGACTCGTCCCAATCATGTCCCACAAATGTCCCCCTATCTGACTCTGTTTCTGTTTCTGTTTCTGCTTCTAATAAAAGAAAAAAGGTGTCGAAATCTGAAATTGAAGCATTGTATCAGCACTACCCAAAGAAGGTTGGTAAACGTGCCGCCCTCGTAGCCATAACGAAAGCCATTGAGCGCATCGCCGACCGCGTAGAAGATCCTGTCGAATGGATGGAGAACCGCGTAGCCCTGTTCGCTCGCTCACCAGTTGGGCAGGGGTCATTTTGTCCGCACCCATCAACGTGGTTCAATCAGGATCGCTTTGATGACGATGTGGGTGAATGGCAAAAGACCGAGAAAAAGGAAAGGCCGAAATGGGGCGAAACTGACAAGGTGGCCAAGTCAAGATCCTGTTGCGTCTGCGGCGGCAAAGCCACCCATTCGTACCAAACAAAAAACTATTGTGAACAACACGATCAATACTCAAAATGAATACAGCTCAGAAGATCAGACAAGCAAGAACGGTGATATATTGGATGCGTCAATTTCAAAAGAAAGGGGATCAGGCATTGCCCCGCATGAAGGAGGAAATTTTTTGGCACATTATCAAAATCGTTTCGGAAGAATCGGGCGTTGATTTTGACGCTATTCTTAAGCCCGGCAGACAGGAGTACCTAGTCTGCGCCCGTTTTGTGTTTATCCTGCTTCTGCGTGAGTACACCGACAACACGTTCAGCGAAATAGCATTCAGCGTCTACGGCAAAGATGGTCGACATGACAACGCCTTCCACGCCTGTCGAAACGCATCCGAGCGCATCAATCACGAAGGTTATTCGGATTACACCTTTTTGTACAAGTCTGCTATTGAGCGAATAGTACATCCCAAACGGCGATACATTGCCGAGGTTGCGCCATGAGATCAGCCCAGTTGAGCATTACCGATGACGGTGATCTGTGCATCTCGCTTGAATCGGAATCTTTTATTTTTGATAAGTACACTTTACTGGAACGCCTGCACCAAGCCCCGCAGAGTTTGCGAATGGTGGATTGCCTTGCAATCAGAGCAAGGCGCAGGAAGGGCGCAAGCGTGTCCGAGATTGCCAAGCAGTTTGGCGTTCATGTGCGCACCGTCTACCGAGTTACCTCCCCAGATTGGAAACTGTAATTGATGAAAATGCTTTTTTGCTTTTGCTTTCTTATCTTCAAAGATGGAGCCAATCGAAAAAGTTGATATTCTGCCGCCCGCCCGCGTTCCGTCAAATGCACCTGCGCAGAAGCTCCGCACTTTGAACTTAAACCATATATGGGTTATGAAAGCAATTCTGAACAGATTGAAGGAAGCAAGCTCATGGGCGGGCGTAGCTATTTTAGGCGGTTTATTCGGTCTTGAAGCCGAAGAATCAAACATCATTTGGCAGGTTGTCACAGCCATCGCCGCCGCCGTTGCTATTTTCCTCCCTGAAAACGGCGAGACGAAGACGGAAACGAACGACTGATGCCGAAATTTGGGACACGTAGCAAAGCCGTGTTGTCCGAATTGCATCCTGATCTTCAAAACGTACTTGCTGAAGCCATCAAGGTAGTAGATTTTCTATGCTATGAGGGCCACCGCTCACATGAGCGACAACAGCAGTTGTTTGATTTGGGCAAGAGCAAGGCGCGACCGGGACAATCAAAGCACAACACGACACCATCAAAGGCTGTTGATCTTTGGGCGTACCCAATAAACTGGGACGAACTTCAACAACAGACCTATGTTGCTGGGATTATCATAGGCATCGCTCATTCAATGGGCGTAGCAATGCGCTGGGGCAACGACTGGGATCAAGACGGTGATACCCGCAACAATGGATTTGATGACTTGCCACACTTTGAGTTAATGTAATGAGCAAAACCAATAAAATATCAGACCTGACGTTTGACCCAAATAATGCGCGTGTTCGCACCGCAAAGGGTGAGGCTATGATTCAGGAATCGTTGCAACAAGTCGGCGCGGCCCGTTCGATTGTTATCGACGAAAACGGGGTCATACTTGCCGGGAACGGTACGGTTGAAGCAGCTGGGCAGATTGGCATTGACCGCGTGAAAATCATCGAAGCCTCTGGTGATGAAATAATTGCCGTTCGCCGTTCAGGACTCACCGATGAGCAGAAGAAAAAACTGGCCTACTATGACAACCGCACAGGCGATGAAGCCCAATGGGACATGGAGCAGGTAGCCGCCGATCTTTTAGGTGGATATGATTTCCTCGACGAACTATTCGACGAAGTAAGCGACGTTGATCTTAAAATGCCGACTGATCTTGTCTCAGAAAACAAAGATAAGCCTGCAACACTAAAAATCACATTTGAAAGTGAATCTGACCTTTTATCTGCACAGTCTGAGGTTAAAAGTATATTGTCAAAATACGAAGGCGCAACATTTTCAGTCAGCATGGGTGAGCTTTGAAACTTAAAAAAAACGGGGCAGATCCGATCCATGCGCTTAATAAACTCTTAACGGTATAAAAGATGCCTTCACAATACACAAAAGCGCAGTTCATGAAAGCGGTACAAGGAAGCGGCGGGTACGTTTCTTTAATTGCCGAGCGCGTGGGGTGCAGTATACCCACCGTATACGCTTGGAAAGACAGGGATGATGATATTTTTGAGGCCATAAACAAAGAAAAAATCAAACAGGTGGACTTTGCCGAGGGCAAACTGCAATCGTTGATTCAAAAGGAAAACCCGACAGCGATCATCTTCTATCTGAAAACTCAGGGCAAGCATCGTGGATATGTCGAACGTCAGGAAGTCGCAGGCGTAGCCGAAAGCCCATTGTCGTTCAAGTGGACGGAAGGGGATGATTAAGATGAAATTAACTCCAATGTGGGGATATGAAGACCCACCCACGCCGAAGGGCTTGAACTGGGAAGACATACAAGTCGGCGGCTGGTATAGATACGAGGAAACACCGTTATTTACCTGTCGCAAGGTGGATGCAACCACCTACGAGCAATGGAGCCATAATTCCCTTTTTTGTGGTCGAAGAAGCGTCACGGTTCTGATGAAGGGATATTACCATCCATGTAGTGGACTTGGACGAAAGTGATTGAGATCAACAAAACATATTTGCCCGCTTCAAAGACCTCCTGCCATTACCGTGTTCTCGGTGGCGGTGCGGGGTCTGGCAAGTCTGTATTTGTTGCTCAGAACATCATCCAACGGGCAGGCCGTGAGGGGCGCAGGATTCTCGTCGTACGGAAGACCGCCCGAACGCTTCGCCATTCTACCTTTCAACTCTTTCTTGACATTCTCAGCGCAATGAAGCGCACCCATATGGTGCGTGTTCACAAGTCAGAGATGCGTTTTGACTTCCCGTCAGGCGGGGCCATTCTCCACGCGGGGCTGGATGACGCGGAAAAGATCAAATCCATCGCCGAAATAGATGACATTTGGGTCGAAGAGGCCACCGAGATCAGCAAGCTCGACGCGCAACTGCTCGACCTGCGCCTGCGTGGTCAAGGGTGGCAGCAGATCACGTTCACCTTCAACCCAACTGTTTTGGCGAAGTGGATTCGCACTTGGTTGGCTGAACGCACCGACAGCGACAGCCCTCACGCCGAGGATGTATACGTCCAATTTACCACCGCCGTAGATAATCCGTGGGCAGGTGATGAATATATCAAGCGACTGAAGACGCTACCCAAAGACCTCCGCGAGGTATATTTGAAGGGCAAATGGGGCGAAGCCCTGCGCGGTCTGGTATACCCTAATTACACCGTCACCGATACGGCGTGTGAACCTTCGTTCTATGGCCTTGACTTTGGATTTAACAACGCCACCGCATTAGTGGGCATCCAGAACGCCGACACCGCGATGAGACTGGATGAGATTCTGTATGAATCAGGGCTGACAAATACCGATCTGATTCGGCGCATGGAAACGCTCATCAAAGACAAGAGCGTCCGCATATACTGCGATGCGGCAGAACCCGCACGAATCGAAGAACTTTCCCGCGCAGGATTCAACGCGCACCCAGCAGATAAGAGCGTCAACGATGGCATTGATACCGTCAATCGATACCATCTAGAAATCACACGCACAAGCCAACACCTGCTGAACGAGGTGCGCGAATACCGATGGGATGAGAACCGCCGCACAGGCGAACTCCTCGACAAGCCCGTCAAAAACCGGGATCACGCAATGGATGCAATGCGCTACGGCATCCACACCGAGTTGGCAGGCGCACATCATACTTTCGGCCTTTGGGGCCAATAAACCTATCAAAAAAATGCTCATTAATAAGCCTGATATATATTTGCTTGACGGTACAACAAAGGGGTTAAGCCTGAAAAGCCCAACCCTGAATGATGTGTTTGGTTATGACAACAATGACCGTAAGGCTGATATGAGTATTCAGCAAGCATATACCCAGCAGGGTTGGTACAAGCGATGCGTGGATGTGTTAGCCAATAGTCTGGTATCTATGCCCTGGAACGTGTACCGCACGAACTCGGAAGAACCGATTTGGTCAAGCGGTCAAGAGATCCCCGATGAATTGAAATGGTTTCACCCCGACGATATTTTGTATCGGGTTGGGGCTTCTCTTGCTTTAACTGGTGCGGCTTTCGCAATGAAAGAAGGCGAAACCAGAGCAGATGGTAAATTTACATCCGTAACAGGGCTGACATATATTGCGCCAAAAAACATAAAAGTGGTAACGGAAAAGGGCAAATATGGGCCAGACAAATACGGTCAATTCCAATTTTTCAAACGCACCGCAAACGGAAAAGACTATTTCATCCCAAAGGAACTAATCGCCCATTTTTTTGCGCCCGATCCATATATTGAACAAGGGCCGGGTTCATCTTTGGGTTTTTCTGCCCGTACAGCAGCGCAAATCATTTCCGATCTCGAATCCTTTTCCAGCGACCAGTTGCGCAATGGCTTGATCAGGCAACACGTATTCGTGGCCGATAAGGATGCTCGACCGCCATCAACGGAACAGATGGACAAGTGGAGGCGGTGGATTGTTCGTTTCTTGTCTGGTGCAAAGGGTACAGCTCCCGAAATAATGCAAGGTTTAGACACCAAAGAAATTGGATCTTCTCTTGCCGATTTGCAATCAAACGCATTGTCAAAAGATGCAAGGGAAGCAATCACTACGGCGTTTGGAATACCCTTGTCATTGGTAATGTCCAACGCCTCAAACTACGCAACCGCTCAAGCCGATCAGGTCAACTTTCAGACCATGACCAACATTCCCCGCGCTAAGTTGTGTCAACGGGTTTTGAACAACCAAGTTTTTGCCGATTTGGGTTTGAGAATTGAAGCAAACCCTGCTCGCTTAGAAGTTTTCCAAGCGGCCGAATTGCAAAAAGCGCAGGCGGTAGCCGCCCTTTCTCCCGGTCGCGTCTTTGTGACCAGAAAGAAGTTCACGGAAATGATGGGCTGGCAATACAGCCCCGAAGAAGAAGCCGAACTAGAAGCACTGGAGAACCGCCCCGCAAACCCGTCTCCTGTTCGCTCTACGCCACGCGAAGTTAAAACCGATGTGGTAGCATGGCGCAGGAAGATCAAGACACACGGGCGCAATGTGGCTTTCTCTCCTGATGCTCTGAATGAACACGAATCGTCTGTGATCCGTGAGCGGCTGATGGATGACCTGCCGTTGGATGAAGTCTTTGCCCCGCCATATGTGGGTTTTTAGAGGGTAGCGTCCACGCCGACCACGCACCCGAAAGAAAGGCTTTAAAGCCGCTGGCATCATCAAAAAAAGAGCGCAACGAACACGCGCAGACCATTGAGCGCATGAGGGCCAAGTTGAAGCCCGATGCTACGAAAACAATCTTGGCGGTGTTAACCCGTCAGGTGACAGCCGCAGCCGATGCAGTTGCTACGGGCGATAGCGTAAGCGAAGCCATCGACGCGGTAAAAATGAACAAGGCACTTGCAAAGGTTTGGAATCAAGCTATTCCTGTCTTTGCAGGTGCCACGTTCAATGCCATTGAAAAGACGCTGAAAGGCTACGGAGCCGGTGAAATTGTCGATTGGGCTGAAGCCGCTGACGATCTGATTGCAACTATTGGAGCCGAAAAAGTTTTTTTGATAAACGAAGCCACCGAAAATTATATTCGCCGACAGATGCGCATAGGCGTTCAGGAAGGATTGTCTGTCAAAGAAGTGGCTGACAACATCCGCAAGAAATGGGACGAAAAATCATTGAACGGCTTGACCTACGGGGCTAATCGTGCCGAGCGCATAGCATCAACCGAACTGGTGGGCGCATCAAATTACGGGTCTATCATTGGAGCAGAATCGACGGGGCTGGACTTAGAAAAAGTTTGGCTTACGGCTGGTGATGACGTTGTTCGAGATTCGCACGAAGCAATGAACGGCAAATTTGCAAAATTAAACGAAGCCTTTTCAAACGGTATGCAATACCCCGGTGATATGAATGGCGGCGCGGCAGAAGTAATACGGTGCAGGTGTACCATCTATCATAGAGTAATAAAATGACATACGATAAATCCAAACAGTTCAAAGATGCTTTTTTTTGGTTATTGGGGGTCTTTTGTGCGGTTTCCCTTACCGCCGCATCGTGGTCATTAAGCGAAACGGCAAGACTAACAAGCAGAGTTGATGTAATAGATGACAGCAGATTCACAAAAGAGGATGCTTTGCGCCTAGAAATACAACTCCGCAGGGAAATGGTATCAGCCGTAAATGAGATAAAGGATTGTTTGGTGGCGTTGCAATTTCAGGAGGAATGTCAATGATATACCGCTACAAATACACCGATAAGAAAGGCGGTGAAATTGAGATTGATCACCCGATGAAGGAAGACGCTAAAACCGAACACGCGGGCCGACCAGTACAACGCATTTTTGAAGGAGGCCGACACATCATTTTTAAGGGTCAGGGATTTTATTGCACCGACTACAAGGAGCGCACATGAGCAACGACAAACCAGCATACGACGCGGAACGCCAACGCTTTCTCGAAGAGGTGATGCACCTAGCGATGAAAGTTTGGGATGGAGAATTGGCAGAAATTCGCTTGATGAAAAATAGAAATGGAGCGTCTGTATTTTCAACGGAGCGAATGTACCACAGCGTGAAATTGATTAAATGATAAAATAATCCTTATATTCTAAAGTGTAGCGCGTTCCTACCTCTCCGCGCTATAACGATCAGGATAACCGCTTCTGCGTTATTTCTCCGGCGCAGGAGCGGTTTCATCCTACTCAACATAAAATTTCCCACCAACTGGGGCCAATGTTTCGCTTTTTGCGAAGTATGGCCCCTTTTTGCATTTATGGAAGATCCCGGAAAAGTCGAACACGACGAAATTCTTGTTGCCATCGGCGGCGAACTGAAGGCCATCGGCGAAAGCCGCATTGGTGGCATGATTGTCAACTTCACGGGGCCAGAAGACCCTGATCTTGTAGGTGATTATTTCGCCAAAGACACCGAGTTTGGCATCCACGAACAGCTTCCCGTCTACTACGATCACGGTATGAACCCTGCCTTCGGGAAGAAATCCATTGGCATCGGCACGATCAAGCGCATGGATGCGGGCCTCTGGTTTGAAACCGAACTGGACAAAGCCGATGAGTTTGAGCAACACATTCTTGAACTGGCTCGAAAAGGCAAACTCCGTTCATCCTCTGGGGCCGTTGGCCATTTAGTGGATCGCATCAAAGACGGAAACACATACAAAATTACAAGCTGGCCACTCGGCGAATTATCGCTAACGACCCAGCCAGCGGGAGGCATGGCAACTACTGTGATGCCTCTTAAATCCCTATTTCCAACCAAACCCGATCACGAGACGGAACAGGCAGAGGCGGTTCAGGCCATGACCGCGCCAACCGTAGAGCAAGGCGAAGTTGAAAACACAGGCGGCGCAGAGCCGCAGACAACAGCCAAAGCGGTTGAAGTCACCAAACATCCAATCCAAGAGGATAACATCATGGCCGAAGAAGCCAAAAACACATCCGAGGACGCTTTGAAAAACGTCAACGAGATGATCGAAAAACTACACGCAAGACTTGACGCGACGGAAGCGAAAGCCGCTGAACCTGTTCAAGAAGTCAAGTCAGTCGTGGAAACAGGAGCCGCTCCTACAATCATTCGCAATATCGGTAACAGTCAGAAAGCCGCGTTTGGCCATTGGCTACGCACCGGAGACGTAGGCGGCGTCAAGCATTTGATTACAGGCGAAAACCCTACTGGCCCAATCGTTGAAATCAAAGCAAGTAATGCCGCAGATATGACTGCCGGTGTGGCCGCTGAAGGTGGTAATACCGTAACGGATGATATGTTCGGGACGATTATTCGCCGCCGTGACGAAGCATCTATCGCTTCTCAGTTGGGCGTTACTTCATTCACAGGTACAGGCACTACGCTTGATGTGCCGATTGACAATGAAGGTGACTCTGAATTTGTTTCAACAGCAGAAGCGGCCCAGTACGATCAGGATTCTCCGGCAATCGGTCAACTCGTACTGACAAAAACCAAGTATTCCAAGCGCACGTTGATTTCCAACGAACTGCTTGGTGATTCTTCGGCTGATGTGATGAACTACATCATGGATCGTGTTGCGTTGGGTTATGCAAAAACCGAAAATGAACTGCTTATCAACGCGGTGAAATCAGGTGGAACGCAGTTCAAAGCCCTTGCAGGTACGGCCGCGATTGCCGTTGACGAACTCGAAGATGTTGTATACAACGACGACAATGCGTTCTATCTGGACGATTCGGGATCTGTTGCGTGGGTGATGAAACCATCAACGCTGAACGCTATTGCGAAACTGGACGATGCTAACACGCGTCGCTACGTTACCAACACGCAGGACACACCGGGGCCACTCGGCTACCGCGCAGTCTTGTCGAACAAGTGTGACACAATCGCAACAGGCAACAAGCCCGTCCTATTCGGTAACTGGCGCTATGCAGCGAAGTTTGAAGATCCAGCACTTCAGTTCCTGCGCGATCCATTCACACGCGCAGATTATGGTCAGGTCAGGCTTCTTTGGTACTTCCGAACCGCTTTCGGAATTACACAAAGTGCGGCACTAGGCTACGCTGAAAACGCATAGAAACGAAGCCTCTCAGCCCCGTAAGGCTGGGGGGCAATGTTTTGGACATTACCCAAAAAGCGGCTTAAAAAATGACATTGACCGTAACTGTTGCCCCAGCATCTGAGCCGATTTCCACAGCCGAAGCAAAGGAATGGTTGCGTATTGACACGGCAGATTCAAGCCAAGACAATGTGTTGGCCATCCTGATTGCCGGGATTCGTAAGCGCGTAGAAAATGCGCTGAACCGCACGTTGATCAACACCACGTATTCGCTTGAATTGAATAGTGATGAGATGATTGGGATGATAGAACTTCAGCGTGGCCCCGTCTCATCTATTACCAGCCTCACGACCTATAACGATTCATCTGGATCAGAAGTCAGCACAACGGTCAACGCGACAAATTATCAGTTGATAGGATCTCATTTACTGGTTGAGCGCAATGATGGATGGGATTTAGATAGAACTTATCGGGCTGGAACGGTGGTCTACGTTGCAGGCTACGGCGCATCATCAACAGATGTGCCATATGATATTCGGATTGCCCTGCTTGAAATGTTAGCCATGCGGTATGAACGGCGTGGCGATGAAGATCGTGATGCTGTTACCACGCGGGAAAACCAGATCATCGACGATCTATACCACTACAAATTGATCACATGATTGGGAGCCGCCGCCATCTTGTTACAATACAGAAGAATACGCCTACGAGAGTAAAAGGCGTAAGGGCAGATGTGTGGAGTACCCTCGCCAGCGTTTACGCTGAAATCAAAACTCTCGGCGGTGGTGAGCGACAGGCGGCCGACCAACGCGAGATGGTGGCAACGCATGAGATTAAGATGCGCTATCGTGCCAGCGCAGCAGACATTACCCGCAGCCGATACCGCGTAACATTCAGCGGCAAGACCTTCGATGTGCGTGGGGTTGTGCATCCAGATCCCCGCAAGGAATTAACGATTATGCGCGTTCAGGAGGTGGTCACATGATTCATAAGCTATGGAGACGCGCACAGGTGCAGGAGCGTAGCGTAACGCGCGTTCAAGGCGTTAAAACCGCAGATGGGTGGTCTACTATCGACACGGTGTACTGCTCCTTGAAACCGCTGTCAGCGCGTGAATTGAGAATTGCCGATCAGAACGGTGAAGTTGTTGATCATGAGATACTGATGCGATACCGCAATGATTTGGGAGACAGAAACACCGAACTGCTTCCCCGTCACCAGTTAATCATTGATGAACGCACTTTTGACGTTCGGAGCGTGGAGAACGTAGACTTTCGCGACGAATGGACACGCCTAAAAGTTGAGGAACGCACATGATTACCTTCGACGATAAGCGGGCAAGAGTAGATATAAAAAACTACAAACTGAAAGTTACGGACGCAGTACGCGATGCCGTAAACGAAACCGCCATAAACATTGAGGCAAAGGCTAAAAAGAACGTCACCAAACACGGCGAATTGACGCGCCCCGATGGAAAGAAGCGCAAACTGCTAGTTGATACAGGCCTAATGCGGGCATCCATCCACATTGGATTTCGTGAAAACCTTTCAGACCTCAAGGTTTTTGGCGATGGGGACAATCGAAGCACCGCCGATGGTGTGGCGGTAAGCCGATTGGCGCAAGCGTCTGCGGGCCTGAAGACTGCCGCATCGGTGGCCGTTGGTGTGCATTATGCCAAATATCATGAACTGGGGATTGGCGTAAAGAAAAGACCGTTTTTATTGCCCGCAACAGAAAGTGAACGCGCCGCCCACCGCAGGCGAATAAAAGAGGCGTTGAAAAAATGAATATCCAGAATCTCGTACAGGATGCCTGTTTTGACAAATTGAACGCGGCCAGCCTCACCGTATACGTAGACCCTGAAGACTCGGACGCGCTACCGTATACCGTCCTTCGTGTCGGTAACGTCAGCGAGGGATTGATGATGAGCAAGACCCACGACGGGTTTTCCTGCGTGGCCTCAATGGTGTCGTGGTCAACATCGCCGAACACGGCACAGGCTAACGCCGCCATAGGTGTCTCGGCTCTGCTCGATCGGGGTGTAACGTGGTCAATCGCAGGCTTCACCGTTTCGATGGTGCGTCTTGAGTTCATGGGTGACATTGAAGAGGATGCTTCGCGCCCGAATGATACGTACTGGGCCGTTCCTTTCAACGTACGCTTTGAGGTTGAGGAACAATGATCACAGCCTTGTTGATATTGACAACATTTTTTTTGACCTCCTACTGGTTCTACGTGGTGTACAAATCGGAGGAATGGAGATGATAAAAACAAATACAAATTGCGGCCAATTTTTGAAATACAAAAATTTCATGGCCGTGTGCTTCAATTCCAAATTGGAATTGGATTTTTTCATTCCCGGCATACGGGATTTTTCAAACAAAAAAGAACAACACAATGGCTAATTTAGCAGGCCGCGCTTATCTGTGCTATGCCGGAACGTCAGCACCTTCAGCAGCCGCAGATAATGGAGATGCTGCTTATGCGTTAGTTGGTAAAGCAACTGACATCAGCATCTCGCGCTCACGGAACGCAATCGACACATCAACGAAAGACGATGGCGATAACAGTTCATTCATCTCTGGACGCAGAAACGAAACGGTTTCGATCTCTGGGCTTTTCGACCACACCGAAGACGCAGGGTATACCAAACTTTCTGATGCTTTTGAAGCAGCCACAGGTACGGTTTATTTTCTCGTTACATCTGCTACGACTGGAGATACCGAATGGCATGGAAGCGGCGTGATCACCGATCTGTCAACATCGTTTGCAGATGAATCTGCATCTACGTTCACGGCAACCATTCAGGTTTCGGGAGCATTTACGGAAGTTGCTGGATCGTAAAAACCAGCTATCAAATAAGCTCAACAAATGAGCAATAATTTTAAATCATAAGTCAAAAAACTGACATGAAAAACAATCATCCTGAAACACTCGAAATCGAATTGGACGGTGAAACCAAAACCATCAAGCTCGGCCCCGCCGCGTTTAGATTGGCAGAGATACGCCACAAGATTACTTTTTCAATGGCCGATTTATCGAATCCGACACTTTCAACGCTGGCTCAACTGGCGTATGTGGGATGTCTACCCGATGATCCAAAATTGAAGGAAACCGATTTCGTTATTTCGATGGCAAATTCCGACGAGGGAAAAATCATTTCCTCTGTTGGGGTCGCACTACAACGCATGACGGATGGTCTGACCTTCGGCGAAGACCAGAACGCGGGTGGTGATGATGAGGGAAACGACAAGCCGGGGAAGTGATTTCTTCGGCTTCGTTCCCTGATTTTGATCGCCTCGACGGGCGTTGTGCTTCACTTCTGGGCATGACACCCGCCGAGGTTGATCAATGTTCTTTTCGAGATTTAAACGCCATGATGCGCGGCGTGATGCTCCACCAGCGCGATCAGAACGAAGAAAACTGGCGGCGCACCCTTACAATATCGCAGGCAATTATCAACACCGTTTCGCGCAAGCCAAAGCCACTCGATGCCATGTGGCCGAAGCGGGCGCAGAAGAACACGGAGACGATGCCGATAGAAGAATATCGAGCATGGCGTGATGATGTCGTGCGCAAAATAAAGAGAAAATAATGTCAACGCTGACCACGCTGAACGTCCGAATAGCAGGCGATATTACCGACTTCAATAAGAAGATGACAGCGGTGTCTTCTCGCATTGGAAATGTGGGTCGCAAAATGCAGTCGGTAGGAAAGACCATGAGTTTGGGCCTAACGGCTCCGCTTGTAGCCTTTGGAGCCGTTGCGGTCAAGGCGTGGGATCAGCAGGCGAAAGCACTTGCACAGGTAGAATCCGCGGTTAAATCAACAGGCAAGGCGGCAGGGTTTGAGGTTGATGAACTTGCGCAAAAAGCTTCTGAACTACAAAAAACATCTTTGTTTGGTGATGAGGATATTCTAAAGAATGTCACCGCCAACTTACTCACGTTTACCAGTATTGCAGGCTCGGAGTTTGAGCGCACGCAGCAAGCCGTTCTTAATCTTTCGACAAGGATGGGAACGGATCTCACCAGCGCAACGATTCAGCTGGGTAAGGCCCTAAATGACCCCGTTGCAAACATGGGCGCACTCTCGCGCACTGGCATACAATTTTCTGATAAACAAAAGGCTGTCATTAAGGAGATGGCTGAAACGAATCGGCTGGCAGAAGCACAGGCGTTGATTCTTGACGAACTAGAAAACCAGTTTGGCGGTGCGGCAGCGGCGGCGGCTAGTGCAGGAATGGGGCCGTTCGTTCAACTAAAAAATTCAATAGGTGATTTAGCCGAATCGTTTGGCGCACTTATGGGGCAAGCCCTTTTGCCCTTTGTTGAAAAACTAAAAACCGCAGTACAATGGCTGTCTAGTCTTTCCCCGGAAGCACAGAAAACCGCCCTTGCCGTTGCGGGTCTTGCCGCCGCTTTTGGCCCTGCGGTATTTGTGGTCGGTGGTTTGGCCAGTAGTCTGTCTGCCGTTTTCAACGTTGGCTCTCTGTTGATGGGTTTGTTTTCACCTTTGAGCATTGCAATGGTAGGTATAGGCGTAATCGCCTTTGCCCTTGCTCGAAACTGGGACTCAGTAACGGCGGCCGTGTCGGGTTTTTATGATTCCATTGTAGATGATTTTCAGCCCGCGATTGATCAAATTAAATCTTATGTTGAGAATGTTGTTGATATTGGAGCGTCCATATTCGGAACCCTTTTGACTTGGTGGGATGACAACAAGCAAGGCGTAATGGACAAGGTTGGGGCGATGATGACCGCCATTAGCGGTGCATTGGGTACTGGTCTAAATGCGGCGTACACCATTGTCAATGCAGGGCTGGGAATTATATCTGCCTTGTGGGCTGCTCACGGTGGGGAGATTATCACCATACTAGGCGGCGCGTTATCTCAGACGATTTTGGTGATCACCAACGCCTTCGAGCAGATGAAGAACGCCATTGATTTAGGAATGGAACTCCTAAAGCCAGGATGGGGAGGTGAATTGACAGCACTCAATAACATTGTAGAACAACAACTCAACTATACAAATCAAACGGCATCCAATTTTGTAACCACAATAAAGGACACATTAGACGTAGGCGATACTGAGCTAGACTCGAAATTTGGCTCAACAGATTTCAAGACGCTTGTTGAAGGTGCGATGGGAGGCATTACAACCGCTATCAGCAACATGAAGACCAGCGGCTTGAGCTTGTTGGGTGACTTTGGAGCCGGGGCAAAGAAAGAATTAACTGGCGAAGATGGTGTAGAGTTATCTGCTGAAGATGTAGAAACAGCCTTTGATAATATCAAAACGGCGGTGGGTGATGTTGACGGGCTTAACCCAGCGTTTGGGATCATCAAGTCGGCGTTGGGCGGTGGGCAGTCGGCGGCTATCTTGTTTGATTCTGCGTTGAGAAAAATTGAAACGGCGGTCGGGGATGTTGATATACTCGCTCCATCGTTTTCAACCATGAAATCTGCTCTGTCTGGTGGGAAGGTAGATGCTGATGCCCTTGACGCTGCTTTTGGCAATATCGAAACGGCGGTGGGTGATGCGGATATACTCGCTCCATCGTTTGCAACCATCAAGTCGGCTTTGTCTAGCGGAAAGGTAGATGCCGAAGCCCTTGATACCGCCTTTGGTGACATCGAAACAGCGGTGAATGATGCGGATAAACTTGCCCCATCGTTCCAAACCTTGAGAGATGCACTTTCTGAATCCAAAACCTTCAGCGTCGGTGCGGCGGCGAGCAATGCGGGGCGGTCTGTTGGTGGTGTAAAAAATGTAGTTGCAGAGCTTGAGACGTATAAACCCAACTTTAGCACGTTTATTTCTGCCATAAAAAGCGTAAGTGATGAAGCCGTAGTGCTAACGGGCAATCTGCGTGTTCCGTCTACGCTGGAAATGCCTGAATGGGACGTAGATCCACCTTCAGAAGATGACATTAACAAATGGGGTTTGTTTGGCTTAAAAGTGCAAAAAGCGTCCGACTACATGGGCGATCTTAGCTCAGATACGGGGCTGGTGGCTGGTGCGTTAAGGGACGTAAAAGGAGGGTTAGACGTTTTGTTTGGCTCAAAACTTGGCGGCTGGGCTGATAAAATCACGAAGGTGGCAACCGATGTTGCAGATGTGGTTTTGGGATTTGAAGCATTGCTAGTTCTTTTTAAAGCCGAAACGTGGGATTCAATCATTGGTATTTTAGATAATGTACTAGATGGCATCAAGTGGATTGTGCTTAAAGTCTGGGGTTGGTTCGATGCTCAAACGGCGGTCAATACCGCCTCACAAGTCAATGACACAATCAATACACTTATGCCGGGCGCAGGCGCAGGAGCAGGTGCAGGAGGCGGCGCAGGCACAGCAGGTGCAGGAGGCGGCGCAGGCACAGCACTTGGCCTTGCGGCTACGGGATTGGTTTTTGTTGAATCAATACGCAGATTATTAAGCGAAGGCACCTCACTTGCCGATCTTGGTTTGACATTAGAACAATGGCAGCAAATGGCTATGGACAGCGGTGTCTTTCTCGGTGGCGCGGGGTGGGCTGATAATCTTAGTGGCGTAGACTTTAGTGGCTGGGGTGATTTCTCTAATATGGGTGGCTGGCAGGGCCGCGCTACTGGTGGTCAAAACGTGTATGTGATGTTGGACGGGCAGACCATAGCGACCGCAACTGTACCCTACATGGCCGAAGAATTAACAGTATACGGGACAAACTACTAATGGCCATCACCATACAAGACGGGGCCGCTGCCGATGTGAACTACATCAAGGAATCATTGGTGTACGAGGACACTATAAATCAGCGCGGCGCGGTGCAATTCGCCGCCGATGGTTCTTCGCCGCCTTTGGATATTGGCGAGGATGTTTTTCTGGTTGACATCTCTGATGCAGATTTAGAACTTGTCGGCGGTGGCGCATTAGAACTTGTCGGCGGTGGTGAGCTGGGTCTTGTGGCACGAACTACTTTTTGGGGCGGTACGGTTAACGGCTACGATGAAATTGACATAACCGTTGGCGCATCCACGCACCTGCGCTTCATTTATCGTTGTGTCGATTTTGACCAACTCCTGTCGAAGAGATTGATACAACGCTCTTTTACGGACAGCACCGCCGGGGAAATTGTCGAAGCTATAATTGCAGATTCCCATTTAGTAGCCGAGGGCATCACGGCGGGAACGATTGCCGCAGGGCCACTAATTGAAAAGAAGGTGTTTAATTGGAGGTACGCAGAAGATTGCCTAGACGAAATGGCTGAGTTGACGGGCTTTTCGTGGAACATAGACAAAGACAAAAAGCTTAATTTCTTTCCCCGCGACCTTCTGCGCTCAGCGTATGATATAACAGATGCAAACGCCGACTACCGAAAGATCACTTTTAAGCGTAGTCGCAACCTTTTGAGAACGGTGCAATACGTGCGGGCAGCATCAGAGATCGGCGAAAGTCGCGCAGAAACACAAACAGGGGACGGAAGCAAAAGAGCTTTCCTTGCTGAAACAGCCATCGGTACGGTTCCCACCATTGAGGTTGATACGGGGTCTGGATATGTATCTAAAAACGTTGGCGTGGGTGGTGTTGATACTGGAAAGGATTGGTACTACAATATAGGCGTTCGGGTGTTTTATCAAGACGGTGGAGGCTCAGTATTATCATCCAGCGACAAGGTCAAAATTACCTACGAACCCCGTATTCCCCTTATTGTCAGTAACATCAACAAAGATCTTGAGGATGATCGGGCCTTAGTTGAAGCGGGAAATGGAAGATACGAGCATATATATGACGCGCCCGACATTGAAACCCGCGCCGAGGCGATAAATAAGGCCGTTAGCTTATTGGCTCGGTTCGGCAACCTTCAGGAAACGGTACAATACGAAACCGATACAACGGGGCTGGTGGCGGGAACGCTTCAAACAATCAACCTTTCGGCGCATGGCGTAAACGCTGATTATCTTATTGAGCGCATTTCGGCCAACATAAAAGATAACGGATCTTTTCGCTATACTGTTCAGGCTTCGGCCTCTGCCGCCTACGGTCGGTGGACGCATGATTTCAAAGACAAAACACGGCAAGATCGCAAGTTTACCCCGCGCGAAAACGAAACGGTGCTGAATTTACGAGAATCAAAAGATTCAATTACCATGCAGGATTTACCGTCAACAACAAGTTATGCAGGCGCATATACTGTCAACGGCGTAAATACATATATCAATGGATTCCATGTTGGATAACATAAACCCACGCGGCGAAGTTACTGTTCAGGTAATGCGCGAAGGCCGCGAAATACAGCGCACAACGTCTAAAAACATGGTTGTCAACACCGGGCGAAACAGGATCGCTGCCTTGATTGCTGAAGACTCTACGGCGTTTCCCTCACACATTGCCGTTGGTACAGGCACGACAGCTGTTGCGCTTACCGATACCGCAATGGAATCCGAGGTTGAGCGCAATGCGTTTACCACAAAAACCAGTTCATCGGGTGTGGCAACCTTTAAGGCTTTTTTTTCGAAGTCGGATGCCAACGGTAGTACACTAACGGAAGTCGGTTTGTTTGACCAATCTTCTGGCGGTACAATGTTTTGCCATGCTATACTTGGTGTTCCCGTTGTAAAAACCTCGTCTGATTCAGTCATAATATCTTGGACATTAACCTTTGCTGACGCATAATGAGTACCACTATTTTTCCCGAATCAGGCGATCAGATTACCGAAGCGGCGTGGTCTACGCAGAACCAAGCCCTAACGGTTGCTGAACGCTACCGCGTCAGCGGTTACACCCTATCGGCAGGGACGGGCCTCAATGCTGATGTGGCGGCTGGAACGTGCGTTGTCAATGGCTACCACATTGTTAGCGACGGAACGCAGGCGGTCAGCGTCACGGCTTCTCAAACGAATTACATTTGGCTTAACGCCGATGGTACACTCTCGGCCAACACGACAGGCACGAACCCCGGATCTGAATTGCTACTGGGTACAGCCGTTGCCGATGGGTCAAGCGTCACCAGCGTTTCGCACACGTACAACATCGCTAACAGCCAAAACGTGCTGATCATCAAGCCAGCCGATGAGACGGTGAACAACTCGACCACCTTTCAAGACGATGACGATTTTCAGTTTACGGTTTCTAGCGGTGAACAATGGGAGATCCGCACAATTCTGATCATTGACAATCCCGACGCATCAGCGGACTTCAAGTTGCAATGGGCTATATCTGGCGGATCGTTGACCGAATACACAACCATTCAAGCTGAAATTCAGACATCCGCGTTTCACTCGTCAGGTGATGGAACGATCAACTACGGCAGCTCAGTTACCGACGCGGTGGCCATTGTCGATAGCATTGTATTTGTCGGCACAGGCGGCACGTTGGCCCTTCAATGGGCGCAGGGAACAGCTTTCGCAGGCAACACCGTTGTGAATGCCAACAGCGTAGTTATTGCGCGGAGAATAATAGGATAATGGCTACTACTGTATTCCCCGAAACAGATGACACCGTAACCGAAGCGGCGTGGTCGGCGATGATTGCCGCCCTTGATCGTGGCTCGCTGGATGTGCTGAATGCTCCCACGCCTGAAGATGGCTATGATTCGGCGCGGCTCTCCTTTGATTACGATCACACCGCATCCCTCACGAACGACACGTTGCAGGATATTGCAAGCGTCAACATTGACGAGGGCCAATGCTACGCGGGTACGTTCAATTGCGAAATCGAAAACGATGCCGCGACAAGTGATGACAATTTTGTCTGCGCGGTCACCGTACCAACAGGCGTGAGGGCTTACATTTACGGATTTCGGAAGCAAAATTTTTCCACCAATAGCGTGGTTAGCTTTGCGTTGGAAAAAACAGCCGTGACAGATGACAATATCCTTTCAATTTCATTTTCGTCGTTTGTTGGTCAGGTGCAGAGCTTGCGCCTTACGCTTGTTTTGTTCGGCGAATCGGCCAGCGGAACGACTAAAATTCAAATGGCTAAAAGTGGAAACTCCTACCCCGCTGAATCCTACGAAATTACAAAATCACGGCTCTCATTGCGCCGCATCTGGTAAATCATTATGAGTACAATTCCTAGTTTATCCGAAAACACCGCACCCGATGGGACGGATGTTATTTACTCCACCGATGGCACGAACGATGAAAAGGTTCAGATCAAAAACCTGTTGAAAGGTAGCGGGGCCGAAGTACCCGCCGCCAAGATTACCGGGACGGTGGCCCATGAGCAAGGCGGTTTGGAAGCAGATGTTTCTGCGTACTCTGGGCTGGTGAAGATCACAGGCGGGGCCACGTCTGCCGTAGCCGATCCCAATGCTACCGCAACAACGAAGGGTGATCTTCTGGTGCGCGGTGCTTCTGCTCTCGGTCGCGTTGCCGTTGGCACGAATGATCAAGTGTTGACCGCAGACTCAGCTGAAGCATCAGGCGTTAAATGGGCTGATGCAGGTGGTGGTGGTGGTGGGAAATTGTTACAGGTAGCCTTTGGCGCATATGCGATTCAAAGAACCCACACATCCACATACGCCGACACCGGATTAAGCGCATCTATTACGGTATCTGCCGCTGATTCCAATGTTCTTATATTTGTAGCGCAAAATGTGGGCGAGAACGGATACGCCTTCCACGCAGATTTACAAATAATGCGTGACACGACCGTAGTGAAGGAGTTTAAAAAGGCGTTTTTTGACGAGGACAGTGTAACTTTTGCAACTGTCGACAACGTAGCATTGAACACTATCGACATCGCCCCGGGAATAGGTACGTACACTTATAAAACACAATGCAAAGAGGTGAGCGGGGATGTACGTACACAGTACACGGGCGGTGGCACATCAACCATTATCCTTATGGAAATCGGAGCGTGATTAAATGACAAAAAAGCGAGATGATATCTACTTGATGAAGGAAGCACTTCGAATATCGGGGCAATACGATAATGTCCTGCGTATCAATGACGGGGTTATTGAATGGAAGGACGGGGTTACTCCGTTCGATATCAATGATACTATGGCTTTGTTAAGGCGCGACAATAATGTACGCACAGTAAAAGCCGAGGCCCGAAAGCGCATCGACGCGGTAGCCCCAGATTACCAGCGCGAAAACGCCAACGCCCTCTGGCTTTCGCTCCTTGAAAAACGACAGGATGGCGATACGCTCACCACCGCCGAAAAAGCGTGGGCTTCAGCGGCACGGCAAATGCGCCTCACCATCAAAGACATTCGCAATAAGTCGAACTTGATTGAAGCGCACTTGGCTACGCTAACAGATGCTGAAGCGGGTGCATATGACATTGAAAACAGCCCATTTTGGGACTAATTACTAAGGTATAAACATGGCTAATTCTGCATTTGCAAAAGGACTAGCAGACACTCCAACAGGGGCTATTGTTGGCACAACTGACGCGCAAACGCTGTCGAATAAAACTCTTGACGACTACGCTATTGAGTTTTCAGCAATTGGCAACACAGGCTCCGCACAGACTTTTGATTTGGAGACTGCTAACGCCTTTTCAGCTACCCTTGATCAAGCTTGCGCGTTCACCTTTTCCAACCCACCTGCTACGGGCAACTTTGGCAGTTTTGTATTGGAATTGACCAACGGTGATGCGTACACAATAACATACCCTGCATCCGTTGACTGGGCTGGTGGCTCGGCTCCAACACTTACCTCTTCTGGCGTGGATATATTAGCGTTTGTCACTCGTGATGGTGGCACGACTTGGCATGGGTACGTAATGTCCACAGACTCGAAATAATATGATTATTCCATTTTCAGCAGAGGCATCAGGCGGTGGCGGTGGTATCGGCAGGGGTTTATTCTTTGGCGGGTACGGAGGATCTAGCTACCCAGTAAAATCAATCGATTACGTTACTATTGCTTCGACAGGAAACGCGGCAGACTTTGGGGATATGCTTTTTTCTGGCGCACTATATGTGCATGGATGTGCATCATCCACAAGAGGAATAATAACGGGTGGTGACCAAAATAAGGGATTGATTGAATACGTTACGGTTGCTTCGGCAGGTGATGCCACCGATTTTGGAGACTTAACCGTTGACAGGTATGCCTGTGCTGTTCTTTCATCATCAACGCGAGGTTGCGTTCGTGGTGGATATGACGGAACTGGGGGGACAGGCTTTCTCAACACGATTGATTATGTCACCATTGCTTCGACGGGTAACGCTACTGACTTTGGAGATGCGATTGCAGCAGTGGGGTACGGATCAGGATGCGCGTCACCCACTAGAGGGATAATGTCGGCAGGAATAACAACTAGTTTTGTTAATATAGACTCAATAGAATACATCACTATTGCATCAACAGGCAATGGAACGGACTTTGGAGATCTGGGCAATAGTGGGCCGATAGGGGGTAGTGCCAGCAACGCAACGCGGGGGTTAATCGTTCACGGAAAATCCAACAATGTCGTTGAGTATATCACTATTGCATCAACTGGCAACGCTACTGATTTTGGCGATGCGTCAAGTTCGTTGCAGGAGCACCCTGCCGCGTGTGCAGATGCTACCCGCGCCCTTGTTGCTGGCGGTCAAGCAGGGGCGTATTTAGATACCATAGAGTATTTTACGATTGCCTCAACAGGCAACTCCACCGATTTTGGGGATCTTACTACGCCATACGCTTACTTTGGGGGTTTATCAGATGCACACGGAGGACTTGGATAATATGCACGAATTACAACAGATAAACGCCGCCCTGCCCGAAGTATATACGGGCATTATGGAGCAGATTGAAAGTCGGCTACCAGAGATAAGGTATGAATCGCGGATCTTTAACAAGTCAGCTTCGCAACTCAAGACGGTGACGCTGGATATTAAAGACCTTACGCCAATCTCGACAGCAAAGCACATCATGGCATCTATTGCCCGCACACGTGCCGCGCTAGAAGAATCATATATCTCGGTTCGGCGCGCAAGGGTGGACGTTGAGGAAGCGTTGCACCTCGCCTCCATCACGCTTGACTTTGACCACGAACGTCATCTTATTGACGCAGACGAAGGGCAAAACAAACTTGACGGTATAGAAGAAGCAATGGGTGGAGCGGTGCGTAAGCTCTCTCACCTGATTGCACAGTACGATGCCATTCTTGAGTATCTTGGCGTTGATACTATTACAGAAGAAATGTACGAACAGGATCAAGCCAGATACCACGTTATGACAGCCTTTGCACAAGGGCTATCGGCGGCAAGGGCAAGGGGTGGGGTGATTGACGAGGGTAATCTCATATACCTGTTTGATCTAGGCATAAACGGTGCAATGGCACAGGCTGAGATTATGGATCTGCTAAAACAGGAAGACCTACTAATTCAGGATGGCATGGCTCCTACGCACGACCACACCCGCCAATGGCTAGAGCAGATAGGAGACAAGTACCAGCAATTTGTTGTTGATGGTGCGCGTAACAAAGGATTGATACCATACAACGAACAAGCCCTAATTTTTGGACAAGCAGATGAATAGAATATACTTGACAGC
>Ga0115551_1000425_pt1 | contig 29230 bp, 29 predicted proteins | sample COGITO_mtgs_1103_FD_87179 | JGI IMG/M metagenome (GOLD analysis project Ga0115551, IMG submission 87179) | Pelagic marine microbial communities from North Sea - COGITO_mtgs_110321 | ecosystem: Environmental > Aquatic > Marine > Epipelagic | place: Germany:Helgoland, sampling site Kabeltonne... | reverse complement strand
TTTATTTGTAGCTGGAGTGGTTTGTGTAAATGTGATTTAGAAGGGGATATAGTGAGAGGTGGTTTATGGTTTTTGTAGGAGGTTTATATACCTAACTCATCTTTTATTCTTTCTATAGTTGTGCCTTTTAATCGGGCTTTTTTTCCTTTGTTTGTACGTAAGTAGCTCGGCAGACTGGGGTGCTTTTTTAGCTGACCTCGAAACCAATCCTCTTTAAATGGAGTTCCATTTTTCCATTCAAGTGGATAATGGGCCTCTCTATCTACGAGCAATGTGAGCGCGAGAGGGTTTAAATCTTTAAGGTTAAGTTGCTGGTCGTAATCTAAATCTAGCACTTTTTGTACGCATTCATAAAAGTACTCAGTGGCGTTAATAGGGGCTGGGTTACTTTTCTTGCCATTATTCGACGCCTTCCGAGACCATGATTCTAATTTATCTTTAGTGTCTAATGCTTCAAGCTCGTGAGCTATGCGACCTAACCAAAAGAATGTGATAGCAGCTTTGCCAGTATCATTATTTTCTAGATGTTTTTTACAAATACCTATGTGTTTTTCAAGCTTGTCTAGTCGGTCAAAATCGCGTAAACCTGACGCTTTTTTTTGAGCTAACTTAATCTCTCTAAGTAGATGCTCTAGAATTATAGTGGGGTCAAAATCAATACGTTTATTGTCTTTATTAATAATCCATTCTTTTTCAAATCTTGTTAAAAAACCATTAAATTCGAGACTCATTTCTGCTCCTTGATAATATTTGTAATATTGTTGGATTGATTATTTTTACCGTCTATCTCATTAGACCACCAGCACATCATCACCTTACGCTTTTCAAGGTACTGGGCGCGGTTGTAAGCGGCTCTTATTTCATTTTTGTCTGTGTGGGCTAATGCTGCTTCGATGACATCGGGATTAAATTCGTGCTCGTTTAATGTGGTGCTGGCTAGGGCGCGTAAACCATGTGCTACCAAACGGCCACCGTATCCCATACGCTTCAATGCCATGTTTGCGGTTTGGGTATTGCGGTGCTGGCCTTTCTTCATATCAGAAGGGAATAGAAATTCACAGTCACCGCTATGGGGTTTAATTATTTCTAGAAGCTCTAAAGCCTGCGGGCTTAGTGGGATTGTATGAGGGCGTTTCATTTTCATGCGCTCGGCAGGGATATTCCATAGCTCTGCTTTTAGGTCTATCTCTTCCCATCTTGCGCCAGCGGTTTCACTAGGGCGGGTCATTGTATGAAGCTGCCATTCAATCATTACGCGAGTCAGTAGGTGTATGTTGGCGTATGAGAGTGCCTTCATTAATTCGGGTAGTTCACTTGGCGCTAGTGTTGGCTGGTGGCGCTTATCAGGTGCTTTAAAAGCACTGGTTATTTTAGTGAGTGGGTTGTGGAGAATTATTCCAGTATTTACGGCAAAGGTCATAATTTGATTAAGGGCTTGGGTCACACGCTTGAGCATATCCAGCTTGCCTGCTTCAGATAGTGGCTTGAGCACTTCAATGGCTTGGGTAGCAGTGATCTTGTGAATAGGCAGCTTGCCCAGCTTTGGTAGAATATGAAGTTCTAGGGAGCGGTAGATTTTTTGGCTATAGCTTGCGCTTACGCTGGTCTTCTTTACTTCGTACCATTGCCCCGCTATATGCTCAAGCGTGTTTAAGTTAGCAAGTTCATTTTTCTGGCGTAGATCGGCTTTGTGTTCTTGCGGGTCGATGTTGTCGGCCAGCAATATTAGAGCTTCTGTACGCAGTTTTCGCGCACTGGCTAGGCTTACTTCTGGATAGCTACCAAAGCCGAGGTTTGTTCGTTTTTTAGTGTAGGGGCGCTGGTAGGTGAAGATCCAAACCTTGTTACCGCTGGGCTTGATTCTAAGGGCTAGCTTTTGCCCATCCGAAAGACTGTATTCTTTCTCTTTAGGCTTCGCATTTTTGATTTGTGTGTTGGTTAGCTGTGCGGGTGTTTTCGCCATGATGTCACATCACTTTTTAAGTTTTGGCTCGGTGTGACATCCAATGTGACATAAAAATCAGGAATAGAAAAGAACGCTTAAAACGCTACGGGACGCTAAATAGGGCTATAGGCCGCATTATACGGTTATTACAGGCATAAAAAAGGACGCTAAAAAGCGTCCTGATTTAAGAATATGGTAGCTATGGGCAGACTTGAACTGCCGACCCCAGCATTATGAATGCTGTGCTCTAACCAACTGAGCTACATAGCTATACTTGATATTGAGACTAGTGCCTCTCAAGTGGCGCGTATTATGTCACTATTTTAATTTTCGTCAAGCAATTTTCTTAGATTATTTCAATTATTTGGCTATCTTTTCAAGGGCTTAGGTTTTCCATTACTTTCCCCCGTGAGTGCTTAGTCTCAAGTAGGGTCGCGAGTCAGAATAGTCACTTATTTGATGGCTGCTATTAAAATCTACAGGCATAAAAAAAGCGCTCTATTTACCTATTATTAGGTCGATAGAGCGCCTTTTTAGCATTTACTTGTACAAGGGTGAGGCTCGTTTAATTAAACGATGCCTTTCTCTTGTAGTGTAGCAATCATGCTGTCTAGGCTATCTTCGTCAGCGGCTAGGCTGATGGTTGCATCATCTGCACCACCGGCGACTAGAGCGATCAAACCAGCATCTTTCAGTACGTTGGCTTGTGCATTGCTAACGATGGCCGCTACTTTACCCATTTCGAATAAACGACGGTCAAGTGCTTGTGCGGTTACGTCTGGGTTGCTGCCATTGATCGCGATGATCGCTGGTTGCTGGCCAAAACGCTTAGCTTTATCGTCAGCGGTTACTGCTGTGGTATCGCCATCGCTATCTTGTGCTTCGCCTACAACCATGCCGGCACCAACAGTAACGTTGGTTAAACGGTCGACGATGATGAAAGCGCCCGTTGCACGGTTCTGCTGGTATGGGTCAAACGATACTGGCTTAGTAAGCGTTAACTCACATAGGCCAATCTCATTCAACTTAACCGTAGAAGCAGGGTGCTGTTCCATGGTGTTTACGTCAACACGGTGGTGAATCTTGCTCACGGCACCTTGAGTCAATGAAGACGAGAACTTAATGTCGAACTGCTTACCGGCAACCAATTCAGAGTCGGCCATCCATACGATGTCAGCGTTTACTTTGCTAGCAACGGTTGGGAGGTCGTCGATGTGAACCAACATATCGCCACGAGAAACATCAATTTCGTCTTTCAGGGTGATCGTAACGGCTTGACCGTTGAAGGCTTCATCTAGGTCGCCATCAAAGGTAACAATCTTATCGACGGTGCTGGTCTTGCGCGATGGTAATGCCATAACGCTGTCGCCTGGGCGAACTTTACCCGATGCAACCGTACCGCAGAAACCACGGAAATCGAGGTTAGGGCGGTTAACGTACTGAACAGGGAAGCGGAAGTTCTCAAGATTTTTATCTTCAGTCACTTCTACTGTGTTCAAAATTTCCATCAAGGTTTTGTCGGTATACCAAGGTGAGCGCTCTGAGCGGTTCACGATGTTATCGCCGTCTAATGCCGATAGAGGTACGCATTGAATATCAGGAATATTTAGGTTCTTAGAAAACGCTAAATAATCTTCTTTGATTTCGTTGTAGCGTTCTTCGCTAAAGTCCATCAAATCCATTTTGTTAATCGCAACTACAACGTGCTTGATACCTAGCAGTGATGCTATGTAAGAGTGACGCTTAGTTTGAGTTTGCACGCCATAACGCGCATCGATCAAGATAATCGCTAGGTCACAGGTAGATGCACCGGTTGCCATGTTGCGCGTATATTGTTCGTGTCCTGGCGTATCAGCGATGATGAACTTACGTTTCTCGGTAGAGAAATAACGGTAAGCAACATCAATGGTGATGCCCTGTTCACGTTCAGCGGCTAGACCATCTACCAATAGCGCAAGGTCGATTTTGTCGCCTTGAGTACCGGATTTAATTGAGTCGCTTTCGATGGCGGCTAGCTGATCTTCAAAGATCATTTTTGAATCATAAAGAAGACGGCCGATCAAAGTCGATTTACCGTCATCTACGTTGCCGCAAGTAAGAAAGCGCAACATTTGTTTGTTTTCGTGCTGCTTCAGATAGCCAAGGATATCGTCTGCAATCAAGTTAGACTGGTGTGACATTAGAAGTAACCCTCTTGCTTTTTCTTTTCCATCGACGCGGAAGAGTCGTGGTCAATTGCACGGCCCTGACGTTCAGACGTAGTGGTTAGCAGCATTTCCTGAATAATTTCAGGTAATGTATTTGCTTCAGATTCCACCGCGCCGGTTAATGGATAGCAGCCAAGCGTACGGAAGCGAACCATCTTCATTTCTGGAGTTTCGCCTTCTTTCATAGGCATACGCTCATCATCAACCATGATTAGCATGCCATCACGGTCCACAACTGGGCGTTCTTTCGCTAGGTACAAACCTGGAATTTCGATGCCTTCCAAGTAGATGTACTGCCAGATGTCGAGCTCGGTCCAGTTAGACAATGGGAAAACACGGATGCTTTCGCCCTTGTTCACTTTACCGTTATAAATGTTCCACAATTCAGGACGCTGATTCTTTGGGTCCCAACGGTGGTTTTCGTCACGGAAAGAATAAACACGTTCTTTCGCACGAGATTTTTCTTCATCACGACGCGCGCCACCAAAAGCAGCATCAAAGCCGTATTTGTCGAGCGCTTGCTTAAGTGCTTGCGTCTTCATGATGTCGGTATGCTTTGAAGAACCGTGTGTAAAAGGTCCTACTCCGTCAGCTTTACCTTCAGGGTTGGTATGAACGATTAAGTCCATGCCCACTTTCTTCGCCATCATGTCACGGAACTCGATCATTTCCTTGAATTTCCACAAGGTATCGACGTGCATTAATGGGAACGGAGGCTTGCCAGGAAAAAACGCTTTTTGCGCTAAATGCAGCATTACCGCAGAATCTTTACCAACGGAGTACATCATTACCGGATTGTCGAATTCGGCAGCTACTTCGCGGATGATATGGAGGCTTTCAGCTTCCAATTGTTTTAGGTGAGTCAGGTTATACTCAGTCATAATCGCTTTCGTAGTAGGTGAACAAAAAAGTGATAACGGGGCGCAGCTTAAATTCGCTTTTTAAGGCCTTCATTAAGGTACATCCCCCAGATAGCGACACTATACCAAGAGCTGAGGTATATAAAAAGATGATTCTAATAACGTTTAGATATAAGACTATGTGGAAAATTTGATCAAATGGCTCTACCATTTTCCTCTAATTAAAAGGTTGAATAAATGTCAGTTAAGACTTGGTCAGAAAAAGCGGTAAGCCTTGCAGGACCTGCGGGTAAGTTAGACGTCAGACTGGGGCAGCATACTATTTCTAGTGACGCTTCAGCTGCACTTACTGAAGAAAAAATCGGCTTTATTATGTGCCATCCACATCCGTTATATTCTGGCACTATGGACAATAAAGTCGTCACAACACTGGTGCGTGCTGCATCGCAACAAAGCCTCGATACGATTCGCTTTAATTTTAGAAGTGTTGGTCAAAGCGAAGGCGAGCACGATCATGGAAAAGGCGAACAAGATGACTTGAGTACAGTCGTCGATTACGCATTAAATGAATTGGGCTGGAGTCAGGTTTTTCTGGCGGGCTTTTCATTTGGTGCAGGAGTGGCGTGCTTGTATGCAGGTCAGCATTCTGAAAAAGTACATGGGCTCTTTTTAGTCGCTCCTGCTGTTCATCACTTTGATGCACCTTCTACTTTACCGTTCGAATTTGAAAGTCATGTGTATATGGGAGATGCCGACGAAGTCGTGCCTTTTGATGAGGTAGAGCATTGGGTCGATTTATTAACGCCTCAGCCACACTGGCATATATTTGAAGGGGCAGGCCATTTTTTTCATGGCCGTTTGATTGATTTGAAAAAATCATTTTTAGAAGATTTACTTCGTATTATTAATTGAATTAGTGATCTAGCACATAGGCATTCATCGTATGAATGCTAAGAATACTATTAAAATTAGTGATTTTAAGCTAAATTGCGCGCCTTATATTAAGTAGTACAGTTAAAGCAGCGCATTACTTCAGAGAATCATAACGAGGAATTTCCGTGTCTACGCCCATAGAGCTCTATAAGAAAGATTTACTACGCGATGATTTTTCTTACGATGCAGATCAAGAAAAAGCCGTAAAGCACCTTCAGCGTTTGTATGATGATTTGGTGGCGGGCTACGAAAAATCCAAGAAAAGTAGCTCATTTCGTAAAGCGTTCTCAAAAAAACAGAAAGTACCTGTTCAAGGGTTGTACTTTTGGGGTGGCGTTGGTCGTGGCAAAACTTACCTTGTTGATACTTTTTATGATGCGCTGCCGTTTGAGCGTAAAATGCGCACGCACTTCCACCGCTTTATGCAACGCGTTCATAATGACTTAAATGCATTGGAGGGGGTTAAAAACCCATTAACATCCATTGCGGAACAAATTTCTAAAGAAGCGGTTGTTATCTGTTTCGATGAGTTTTTTGTATCAGACATTGGTGACGCGATGATTTTAGGCGGGTTAATGGAGGAGTTGTTCGCCCGTGGCGTAACGCTCGTATCCACGTCGAATATCGTACCTGATGGCTTGTATAAAGATGGTTTACAGCGCGATCGTTTTTTACCTGCGATTAAGTTGTTAAATAAATATACCGATGTTGTAAATGTTGATAGCGGCGTTGATTACCGCTTGCGTACTTTAGAGCAGGCCGAGTTATACCACTGTCCATTAGACGGCAGCGCCGAAGCTAGCTTGCAAAAAAGTTTTGATCGTTTAATTCCTGATGCAGAGCATATTGAATTAAATACCAGTGTTGAAATTTTAGGTCGTAAGATTCCGGCTAAAGCTATTTGTGATGATGTGGCTTGGTTTGATTTTGTCGGGTTATGCGATGGACCTCGTTCGCAAAATGATTACATTGAAATGGGCAAGTTGTATCACGCAATCTTAATTTCCAATGTACCTGTCATGGGTGTCAAAAATGATGATTTAGCGCGCCGTTATATTAATTTAATCGATGAGTTTTATGATCGTGGCGTGAAGGTGATTATGTCTGCCGATGCGCCGATTCATGAAATATATTCGGGTGGCAGTTTAGAGTTTGCTTTCCAGCGTACTACGTCGCGTATGTTAGAAATGCAGTCTCATGAATATCTAGCGCGGGAACATAAAGCCGATTAAATTAAAAAACGATTAACGTTGAATAATTGAGCCATAAACGAAGTATTTGTGGCTCAACTTTCTGCGGTAACAATCGTTCTTCGGTAACATCAACAAACGTATAATTACCATAATTAATACGCTCATTCATTTCAACGTCCCAATTATCTCCTACATAATTTACCCATAAGGTTAATTTAATCCCTTTGTTGGTCGGCCTATATTTAAAATTTAATTCGTTTTTGTGGTTGGTCTTCACGGCTGTTATTTAGGCTGAAAGAGATTAAAGCGTTCTTAATATTCCCTTAAGGTTCAGATGCTAACGTATGACTTTATGTTGGCTCTATCTTAAAGGCAAAGCGATGAAATCACTCTTTCAAAGGTTATTAATTCTATTCTTGATTCCAATGGGCTCATCGTCAGTATGGGCTGATGAGCCGTTGGATCTATCTCAATATAAGGGCAAGCAAGCCGTTTACATCGACTTTTGGGCTTCGTGGTGTGGGCCTTGTCGCCAGTCCTTTCCCTGGTTAAATCAAATGAATTCGCGGTATGCCGAGCAAGGGCTCAAAGTGATCGCGGTGAACGTTGATTCCGATCGTGATGACGCGATTGAATTCCTAGCAGAGCACCCTAGCAATTTTCAAGTGATCTATGACCCTAAGGGCGTATTAGCCGAGCGTTTTGGCATTCAAGGAATGCCAAGTGCGGTTTTGATCTCACGTGAAGGCGAGGTTGTTAGTCAACATATCGGCTTTAAACAGGATCGGGCTGAGCATTATGAGCAATCAATCAAACAGCTATTGGCTGAAGGAGAGCAAGGTGAATAAAACATCATCACGTAAGATGCTAGCGAACATAAAAATCGGCTTATTGTTGTTCGTAGTTTTTTCTCTCACAGCGTGTAGTGATCTTGGGGTTAAACCTTGGGAACGCGACATTTTATCGAAATCGGAAATGACGTTTAGCGACAGTCCAATGGATGCTGCTTTTGACGATCATATTTATTTTAGTAAAGAAGCCTCAAGTGGCGGTCGTAGTTTTTCTGGTGGAGGTTGCGGATGCAATTAGATAAAAAGAGTAACGTTTATAACCTTATCGCATTGGCCAGCTGTTCTTTGTTGGGTGTTGCTAATCCTGCATTAGCTGCGGACGACATTACCGAAGACTGGAAGGTTGATACCGCGGTTCTTTATTATAACGAAACTGATCGAGTGAGTGCTGTAGAGTCGGCGGTAAGTATTAGCAAGGAATTCTCTGGTGACAAAATTCTTTCAGGAAAACTAACCATTGATTCATTAAGCGGCTCATCTCATAACGGGGCGTCAATCAATGAGAATGCTCAAACCTTTACCAGCCCCTCTGGAGAAGAGCAGTATGTCGTAGAAGCAGGAGATGTGCCGTTAGATCCTAATTTTGAAGATGATAGAACGTCTTTTAATGTACAGATGTCTCAGCCATTGAGTCGCTTAGTAAATGTTGAATATGGTGCTGCCTACTCTACAGAGCTGGATTATACCTCTATGAGTTTAAATGCCAGTTTGACGCGTGACTTTAATCAAAGAAATACAACATTATCGGCGGGTATTGCGGTAGCACAAGACGAAATAAATCCTCATGACGGTTTGCCAGAGCTTTATTCGTTAATGTCTGATAATACTAAAACCAGTGCGGATACTAAAAATACGGTTGATCTTTTATTAGGGCTAACTCAGGTCATTAATAGAAATACAATCATGCAATTTAATTACGGCATTGGCAGTTCGACGGGGTATCAGAATGACCCCTATAAGATTGTTTCTATTATTTCTGATGCGACGGGAGCACCGTTAGATTATTTATTTGAAAGTCGACCTGATTCTCGTATTAAGCACAGTCTTTATTGGCAGACTAAGCATCATTTAGAGCGAGATATGGTGGATGTATCAGTGCGTTTGATGTCGGATGATTGGGGGATAAATTCACAAACATTGGATTTACGCTATCGCTGGAATTTATCTGAAACCCAGTATTTAGAGCCTCATGTTCGTTACTACAACCAAAGTGCTGCTGACTTTTATCAGTATGAAGTTAGTAATGAAGGCTTATCGGCCGTGCAACTTGCAGCACAATATCAACGAGATGGAACTGATGTGTCGGCTGATTATCGCTTAGGAGAACTCAATGCGACGACGGTAGGCCTTAAATGGGGAGCATCACTATTTAAGAATCACCAGCTGACGACTAGACTTGAGTTGTATCAACAAAGTGGTAATAGTGATGTTGCTGATTTAGATGCTATGATTTTCCAGGTAGGGTATGGATTAAAGTTTTAATACCTAGCTGAAATAAAGGCAACGATAGTGACTATTTCGAAAGAGAGCGAGAACAGCTTTGAACTTATACCTTACGACCTCGGTTGGAAGTGTTGTTTTCGTGCGATGGCTAGCCCTTGTGAAATACTCATAGCGGCTTGCTCTCTCGCGGATGCACAAACGTTAGCGACGATTGCGTTTGATGAGGTCAAGCGCATCGAGAAAAAATTCAGCCGCTATCGTGATGATAATATCGTTTTTAAAATAAATAATAGTCATGGAACCTGCGTTGAAATCGATGAAGAAGTTCATCGGTTATTAACGTTTTCTGACCAGTGCTATCATGCGAGCGGCGGTTTGTTTGATATTACTTCAGGCGTACTTCGCCAAGTATGGATATTTGATGGCAGTGATAGGTTACCTACCACGGCCGAGATTGAAAAATATTTACCTTTAGTGGGTTGGGATAAGGTTAAATGGAATGGACAATCGATTCGTTTAAAAGACGGAATGGAATTGGACTTCGGCGGTATTGGTAAAGAATATGCTGCCGATAGAGTTTTGTTATTATTAAGTGAAAAAAAATCGTTACCTTATTTAGTAAATTTAGGGGGCGATATTGCCACCAACGGAGCTCTTTTTTCTGACCATGAGTGGGTCATCGGTATTGAAGCTATTGCAGGTAGCCAGATGAGTAAAGTTTTGCATTTGAAAGACGGTGCGATTGCGACCAGTGGGGATTCTCGTCGCTATCTTTTATGTGAAGGTATTCGATATTCTCATATTTTAAATCCAAAAACGGGCTGGCCGATTGAACACACTCCTCATTCCATTACTGTTATGGCTCCGTCGTGTGTACAGGCGGGGATGCTTTCAAGTCTTGCTTTATTACAGGGAGCAAAGTCTGAGGAGTTTTTAGATGCAATGGATGTTACATTCTGGAGCCAGCGTTAACGATGCAAATACTACTAGTCGAAGATGATTCTGCCATCGCGGTAGGCTTGAAGAAGCTACTAATGAAAGAAGACTTTGTCGTTAATTGTGTGGCAACAGGTCAACAGGCCATTAATCAGGTACTGATCAGCCTTCCTGATATTATTATTTTAGATGTGGGTTTGCCAGATATGACGGGTATTGAAGTCCTGAAAAAAATTAGAGGGCGGCATGCTGAATTGCCTATTTTGTTATTAACAGCCAGAGATGAAATAAAAGATAAAGTTGAAGGATTAAACGCGGGAGCGGATGACTATTTAACAAAGCCGTTTGATATCGATGAGCTAATTGCACGTCTTAGAGTGATCGAAAGGCGCTTAGGCACAGTAAAAAATAGCTGCATTCAAATTGGCGCTATTATTTTAGATATTGAAAAGCATGAAGTTAGTATAGCAGGTGCTCTGGTAGAGTTATCTCGTCGTGAATATATGTTGTTAAAAGCCTTAATGGAGCGTGCGGGCCATGTATTATCAAAAGAGCAACTAGAGCAGACCTTGTATGGCTGGGGCGAAGAAATAAGCAGTAATTCAATTGAAGTGCATATTCATAATCTACGTAAAAAAATCGATAAAAGTTTTATCTCTACCATTCGTGGTATTGGTTACAGCGTTAAAAAATCATGACGTCTATTCGTCGCTTTATGGTCATTGTATTATTAGCCAGTATCACGCTGCTCAATTTCTTAGCGGCACTGCACGGCTATCGTTCTAGTATGGAAAAATCACATCAGCTATTTGATAAACAGCTGGCAAGTATTTCACAGTTATTGATGAATTCGGGTGTGGTTCAGTACATTCCTAGCCATAATTTAGACGTAGTTGTCGCAGAATCTGATGGCATTGCTTATCAAATTTGGAATGATAATCAGACTCTTATACAGCGTTCTGAAACGTTACCCGCTCATAAAATCGTCAGCTTAGAAGCGGGTTATTCTTATGCAAATTATAATGGTTACCGTTGGCGGACCTTTGCATCACAAAATCCTATCTCTAAAATATGGATCGTGGTCGCGGAAAGAACGGATGTGCGTTATACCTTAGCGGAGGAAGTGGTACTTAACTCTGTCATTCCCATTGTTGCTGAATTGCCGCTTATTGGCCTTTTGATTTGGTTGGTTATTGGGTGGGGACTAAAACCTATTAATCGCTTAGCGGCTGAATTGAGAAACCGAGATCCTCAAGATTTACAGCCTCTATCTGAAGAAAATGTTGTTGATGAACTCTCGGTTTTAGTTGAATCGTCTAATGAATTACTTAATAGACTACGACAATCTTTTGAGCGTGAAAGACGCTTCTCTAGTGATACCGCTCATGAATTACGGACCCCTATCAGCGCATTAAAGATACATTTGTATAATCTAAAAATCGTTGTTCCTGAAGATAACGAAAGTTATCAGTTGCTAAATCTTAGTATTCAAAGAATGTCGCACATGATTGAGCAGATGTTGATTTTATATCGCACGGTTCCTGAACAGTATGTGGATAACTTTGAACGAGTCGATGTATATGCACTCGTTCAAAATCAAATTATTGAACAGTATCAGTGCTTTTCTGATAAAGAGCAGCTTATCGAGTTGGATGGAGAATCCTTTGAAATAACAGCCGATGTATTTTCTATTAATATACTGTTAAAAAATCTATTAGATAATGCCAGTAAATACACGCCTGTCGGAGGAAACATACTCGTATCGGTTAAACAGAATGAAAATCACGCGATATTAGCCATAGAGGATTCTGGGTGTGGCATTGCTGAAGAACTCTACGGAAAAGTCTTTGAGCGGTATTATCGTATCAGTGATCAGAAAACATTCGATACTCTGGGCAGTGGGCTCGGATTTTCAATAATACACCACATTCTAGACCTTCATAATGGAGAAATAGTGCTTGATAAATCCTGCTTTGAAACCGGGCTTAAAGTGACCATTATTCTGCCGTTAGATAGGAAGAAACAATGAACATTAATATTAATATGAATCTTGTCTATCAGCTTGTGAAAAATGTTTTAAAGATAGTGACTCTTTCTATAGTTTCACACACGGTTATTGCTAAAACACCTCTGGTGGAAGTTCGTATTAAAGACCATCTTTTTTTTCCATCTGAGGTAATTGTTCCTGCTGATACTAAAGTGAAACTTTTGGTTATTAATGACGATACAACTGCAGAAGAGTTTGAGAGTTATGAGTTAAATCGAGAAAAGATAATCATGGGTAACCGTAAGTCGATTATTTTTATTGGGCCACTAAAAGCAGGGAAGTACCCTTTTTTTGGTGAGTTTTATCCAAAGACCGCTCAGGGAGTTATTATTGCGCAATAACATGTGCTTTAAAAAATTATGCTATTAACGGCCATTATTATTGTTCTAAGAGAAGTTCTAGAAGCGGCTTTGCTCATTAGTTTATTAGCCTCTGTTAGAAGATACTTAGATATTAAATTTATTCACTTCTTTACGGCATTATCATTAGGCTGTATCGGTGCCTATGTTTATGCTGAGAATCTATCGTCAATATCCGAATTGTTTGATTACACTGGGCAAGAATGGGTCAATAGCACGATGCACTTAGGTATCTATTTATTTTTAGGGTTATTTACGGTTTTTTTGCGTCTGAATAAAGAGAACATGCAACGCTTAAAAGTATGGATGCGGTTATTGATGCTGGCTCCCGTGGCATTAATAGTGATACGAGAAGGCTCAGAAGTTTATATTTATATAAACAGCTTCTTTCAAACTGACCGCCCAGTATTCCCTGTTGTGGTTGGCAGTATTATTGGATCTAGTATCGGTTTAAGTATCGGTGTATTGATTTACTACACATTGCTTTCTTGCTCGCTAAAAATACGATTTTTAACGGTGAAAATAGCATTGTCGGTTATTGCTTGCAGTGTTCTCAGTCAGGCGGTTGCGTTACTTTTACAGGCCGATGTTCTTTATTCGTATCCTAGTTTATGGGATACGTCTGAATACTTATCAGAAGAATCTGTTATTGGCCAATTGCTGTATGCCATGATTGGATATGAGGCAACACCAGCACCACAGCAAGCCATTGCTTATGCTGGTGGACTTGTGTTGATTGCTTTCGGTGTATTACTTAATAAATATTATGGTTATAAAAACAATGTTGATTGTTAAAGTGTTACGTTACTTTTTTACTTTGTTTGTTTTAGGCTCGTCGGTCGCGACAGTATGCTATGCGGATGGATCACCTATTGATAAAGTCTATTTGCCTTACGTTCAGCCACTAGAACAAGAAATTGAATACAGAATGCTTGCACGAGAGGTTGATGGAGAAAACGTATCTCAGCACAAATTAGGCTATGGTTCTTGGTTATTGGAAAATTGGTTTGCTGAGTTTTATGTGATGGGTGAAAAAACTGAAGAAGAGTTTGTTATCAGTGATTATGAAGCCGAAGTAAAGCTGCAGTTGACCGAACAAGGTGAGTTCGATATTGATTTAGGATTGATGTTTGAGGTTGAAAAAAGTGCGGATGCCGATGATGCTTGGGAAGCGGCTGCTGGGCTGCTAGCGGTGAAAAACTTTAACAAAATTTCTGTGGCAGCCAATGCTTTTTTAGTCCGTGAATGGGGCAAAGATAGGATGGCCGAATTTGAACAGTATGGTGCTGTTCAAGTACGCTATCGCTTAGCACCGCAATTTGAACCAGGCATTGAATTGTATATCGGTGAAGAGGTCAGTGCGATTGGCCCTGTGATGATGGGGCGTTTAAGAGTGGCCTCTCAACAAAAGCTATTTTGGCAGCTTGGTATGTTGTTTGACGACAGCAACCAAGGCAGTAATAGGATATTACAGTTGCAGTTGGAATATGAGTTTTTATAACTCAGCGGTATATTATGCTTCGCGTTTAAATCACTAGGGCAATGATCATCATGGTCAATGCCCTGTTATCTAACAATTTATATTAAACCAAATACTGCTGGTATAACTGAGTAATGACCGGAAATACCGACGCTACTAATACCAGTGCCATAGCAATATTAAACATCCTTTGCTGTTTGGCACTCTGTAAAATTTGCTTTATACCTTTACCAAAGACCAACCAAGTGCCGGCCGTAATAAGTGCGGCGAAAAAGAAAGCCCCTGCAATGATTAATACCTGCCGATAAATGGCATCGTTCAGCGTGGTATAAGCAGAAATAGAACTGGTAGCAACGACCCAAGCTTTAGGATTTACCCATTGAAACAGTGCCGCTTGTAAAAAGGTAAAGGGCTTTGATTTTTTACTTTCTAGTCTGTCAGGGCTTGCACTGGCAATAAGCCAAGATAAATACAATAAATAAGCCAAGCCTATAATTTTAATCACTTCATGGAGAATAGGGTATTGCTCAAATACGATGCTAAACCCTAAACCAATTAAAATGACCATGATGGGAAAGCCAATACAGACGCCTGAAATGTGAGGAATGCTGTTTTTGATTCCGAAGTTCATGCCGGATGTCATCAGCATGATGTTATTTGGTCCGGGAGTGATTCCGGCAGAGAGACCAAAGAAAAGGACAACGAAGAAGAGTTCCAATGAATAACCTTAAAATAACTAAATTGTAAATAAGGCTGGGATACTAACAGAAGTGGGTGATTAAATGCATCGGTAAGGCGGTCATTATATGGAACACAGAGTTCACAGATAAACGCGTTTTTTTGTGCGCACTCTGCTCCCTCTGTGGTAAATCTTCTTCAAGATTTTTTTTAAATCTTATTTGCCATCACAGCAAGGCGCATCGGCCGACAAGTGAGGTACAAAGTTACAAGGAGAGTGACGAGAATCAAGCTGCTCTAGCAAGATACCTTTCCAAGCTAAGTCACAAGCGCCTGTAGAGCCTGGCATACAAACGACTAGGGTATTATTGGCTAAGCCAGCCAATGCGCGTGATTGCACCGTAGAGGTGCCGATATCAGCATAAGAAAGGTGTCGGAATAATTCGCCAAAGCCTTCAATCGTTTTGTCTAGAAGTGGAATAATCGCTTCTGGAGTTGAGTCACGACTGGTGAAACCTGTACCGCCGGTTAATAGGATTACGTCAACGTCATCGCTGGCGATCCAAGCAGAAGCAATGGCTCTGATCTGATAAATATCGTCTTTTACAATAATCTTATCTTCATAGCGATGACCTGCGTCTTGTAGGGCTTCTACTAGATATTTACCGGAGGTATCGGTTTGATCGTTACGAGTATCGGATATGGTTAAAACGGCAATACGTAATGGGGTAAATTCTTTGCTGGCATGATTGCCCATGGTATTTCTCCGACAATAAATAAAGAGGTGTAATGTTAATAAAAGGCATTAAATAGTAGGAAGAGGTGAGATGCAAGAATGCATCTCACTGGTCGATTGTTAGAGAAGGCTTTCTAATTAACCTCTCTAATGAGGAGAGGTACCCTCACGAACACCTTCCATATTAGGCAGCTTGTGAGCAATCCCTTTATGGCAATCAATACAGGTTTTTTCACCACTGGCCAATGCACTGGAGTGTTGAGCTGCCGCGCGTTTACTCTGACGAGTGAAATCCATTGAATCGAACTGGTGACAGTTACGGCACTCTAAAGAATCGTTTGCTTTTAAACGCGTCCACTCATTTTGTGCAAGCTGTAAGCGGTGAGCTTCAAACTTCTCACGAGTATCAATAGTGCCGAAAATTTTGCCCCAAACTTCTTTAGAAGCCTGCATTTTACGCGCAATTTTATCGGTCCAATTGTGTGGTACGTGACAGTCAGAACAAATAGCACGAACACCCGAGCGGTTGCTGTAGTGAATCGTGGTTTGTAATTCCATATACACGTTATCGCGCATCTCGTGACAGCTGGTGCAAAATTCTTCCGTATTGGTTAATTCCATCGCGGTATTGAAACCACCCCAGAAAATAACCCCAGCGATAAAACCACTGATGGTTAAAAACCCTAGTGATAAGTGAACGGCTGGCTTGGATAAAATAGTCCACCCCAGTTTTAATAGATGCATAATTTTTTTCATGATATCTCCTACTTAGCCATCTTGTGAGATTGTCTAATAATTTTTTCCATATCGACAAACTCATTTTCAACCAAAGGCTCAGTCTCTAACTGGTGTACGTGACACTGAGTACAGAAGTAGCGACGGGGTGATACTTCACCCAAAAATTCACCATCGCGGTTCATGTAGTGAGTCACACTGACAGCCGGTGCTTGTGCTTCGTCGGCAAACTTACGGGCATGACAATCCATGCACTTGTTGAAGTTTTTATCCAACTGATACTTACTAATATCATGTGGAATAGTGGGAGGTTGCTGAGGGTAGTCACGCTGACGTTTTAGGTCATTGTTTTCTACCATATCAATAATCGGCGGTGTTGCTTCTGCATTTAAGGGTGTAGTACCACGCAGAGTTGATACTTGCGGTGCATTATCAATGACTTTTTCTGCGGATGCTGTCGATGCAAAGGCAATCGAAGAAGCGGCTAGTACAACAGTCATGGCAAACGTCATTGCGTTTTTTACGGCTTTATTTACAAGAGTATCTTTCATAGTCATTCTCCTTCTCCTTATACCTTCTCGATTTTTACAGCACATTTTTTGTAATCAGTCTGTTTAGATAGTGGATCAGTTGCATCCAGCGTTACCTTATTAATTAACTGACTAGCATCAAACCATGGCACAAATACAAGACCGACTGGAGGCTTATTACGGCCGCGTGTTTCAACGCGAGTTTTCATTTCACCACGACGCGAGATAACTTTAACTTCATCCCCACGGCGCAAACCGCGCTTTTTAGCATCTTCAGGGTGCATGAAACACACCGCATTAGGAAACGCTTTGAAAAGCTCTGGAACACGTTGAGTCATAGAACCTGAATGCCAGTGTTCAAGTACTCGGCCAGTACTTAGCCACATATCAAATTCTTCATTTGGGCTTTCTGCTGGTGGCTCGTACGGTAGTGCAAAGATAATTGCTTTATCATCTTTATGACCGTAGAACTGGAAGTCAGCACCGGCTTTAACATAAGGGTCGCTGCCTTCTTTAAAGCGCCACTTAGTTTCTACACCATTGACGACAGGCCAGCGCAATCCGCGCTCTTTATGATAGCGATCGTAATCGGCTAGATCATGACCATGGCCACGACCAAAGGTTGCGTATTCTTCGAATAGGCCTTTTTGTAAGTAAAACCCAAAATCATTTGATTCTTGGTTTTCATAATCAGGGCTAATATCAGCCAGTGGGAATGCATCAACATTGCCATTTTTATAAAGCACTTCGTATAAAGTTTTACCTTTATATTCAGGATTTTCAGCTAGAATTTTCGCAGGCCAAACTTCATCAGTGGTGAAGCGTTTAGAAAATTCTACTAGCTGCCATAAATCAGAACGCGCATCGCCCGGTGCACTTACTAACTGATACCAAACTTGAGTGCGACGTTCAGCGTTACCGAATGCACCTTCTTTTTCTACCCACATGGCAGAAGGAAGAATCAAATCTGACGCTTCAGCCGTGACTGTTGGGTAAGCATCGGAAGTAATAATGAAGTTATCTGGATTACGGTAACCCGGTAATATTTCTTCATTAATATTCGCGCCGGCTTGAACGTTGTTATTCACTTGGTTCCAGCAAATATTGATCTTGCCATCTTTTAGATCACGAATTTGTTGAACTGCATGCGAACCTGGTACACCGTTGATAATGCCTTTTGGTAATTTCCAGATCTTTTCAGCCGTTGCTCTGTGCGCAGGATTTTTCACCATCATGTCAGCGGGTAAACGGTGAGAGAAGGTGCCTACTTCACGTGCAGTACCACACGCTGAAGGCTGGCCGGTTAATGAGAATGGGCTATTGCCAGGCTCAGAAATCTTGCCTGTTAATAAGTGGATGTTATACAACAAGTTGTTAGTCCAAACACCCCGAGTATGCTGGTTTACACCCATAGTCCAAAGTGACATAACTTTGATTTTTGGATCGGCGTAAAGCTTGGCAATTTTCTCAATAGTTCTAGCCGGAACACCTGACATTTCTTCCGCGTATTCGAAGGTATAAGGCTTAACGAATTTAGTGAACGCCTTTAAATCAATCGGTGATGATGCACCCGAGTTAGGGTTTTTCGCTTTCTTTTGCAATTCGTGAGTCGGACGTAAGCCATAACCAATGTCGGTGACACCTTCACGGAAGTTCACGTGCTTATTAATAAAGTCATGATTCACGCTGCCACTTTCAATAATGTAGTTAGCAATCGCGTTCAATAACACCATGTCAGTTTGCGGAGTGAAAACAGCAGGAATATCCGCAAGGTCGAAAGAGCGATGTTCAAACGTCGAAAGTACCGCCACTTTAACGTGTGGATTACTTAAACGACGGTCGGCGATGCGCGTCCATAAAATAGGATGCATCTCGGCCATGTTAGAGCCCCAAAGAACGAAGGCATCGGCTGCTTCCATATCGTCGTAGCAACCCATTGGCTCATCGATACCAAAGGTACGCATGAAACCACCTACCGCGGATGCCATACAGTGACGCGCGTTAGGATCGATATTGTTTGAAAGGAAACCGCCTTTCATTAATTTAACCGCGGCATAACCTTCGTGTACCGTCCACTGACCAGAGCCGAACATGCTGATACCGTCTGGGCCTTTTTCTTTTAAAACTTTCTTAAACTTCTCTTCCATAATATCGAAAGCTTCAGTCCACGATACCGGAGTGAATTCACCTTCTTTATGGTATACACCATCTTTCTTACGCAACATAGGCGTAGTTAAGCGATCTTTGCCATACATGATTTTAGAAAGGAAATACCCTTTCACGCACGATAGACCTTTGTTTACAGGGGCTTTTTCATCACCATGGGTGGCAACGACTTTCCCGTTTTTAGTCGCAACGCTGATACCGCAACCGGTACCGCAAAAACGACAAGGTGCTTTCGACCAAGTCAGTTTGTTGGCTGTGCTGGAAGTAATGATATTACTGGCGCTAGCAGGTAAGCTAATACCGGCTACAGTTGCAGCGGTGGCTGCAGCTTGGGCCTTGATGACATCACGGCGAGTTAGTTTCATGTGCTTTCTCCGACTCTAATGCTAATCTTTTAATTTTTTTAACAGTGTCTTTTTATAACACTGACTTAAGTTAATCGTTTTTACGTACGGTCTTTACTGCACCGTGTGTGATGCTGCGTCTTTATCAGAAGGCGCTTCACACATTTGTGGTTCATAAATTTTTTCGATAGGTTGATCGATATCCGCTTCATCAATTTCATCGTCTAGCTCATCAAGGGCAGCAACTTGGTGATACACCATTGACGTATTCACAACACCATCAATCGCTGAGATAAGATCGATACGATCTAAAATGATGCCTTGGTGCTTCGCTTCGGTGACGATCACAAACTTGCCTTTCTCATCACTGCCATGAATTTCCAGATCGGCTTGTGCTTGTAATGCTTTTTCAACGGCTTGGTGCTTTTCTGCTTTGCAAAAAACAATAAAGCTACTGATGTGGCTTTCTGCAGTGACGTCGTCTAAAGCAATTTTGTTGGTTCTCATGTTTGAGCTCCGGTTTTGTTGTCACCGCCTGCGCGAGTTGTGGCAGTTGGTAAAAAATTAGGTGAGGTAATAGGGTTAATGCTAATGGACTGCGAAGGGCAAGTTGAAATACATGCGCCGCAACTGGTGCAGTCTGCAATATTAATCTCAGGAGCTTGAATCGCACCTGAAGTAACTTTCTTTGGCCATGGCATAGTAATCGCGCGAGGGTCGCAGACGTCTTTACAGCTTTGGCAATGAATTTTTTGTTTCGCTAAACAGGAGTCATCAATCTTAATATCAAAATAAAATGCTTGCTGCTCAGTTTCCGTAACCGGCTGATCTTGCTTAACCTGTCGATCTTGCTTAAAGAGTGCAGAAGGTTTGCACGTATCTACGCAAGCTTCACAAAACGTGCACTCGCCACGATTAAAATCAATTTCAGGAAAGCCACCATCACCAATAAAAATAATGTTTTCTTCACATGCAACAATGCACTCGTGACAACGGGTGCATTGGTCTACAAAGGTCGCTTCCTGTAAGGCCCAAGGAGGGCGTTGAGGCAGCCAGCTATTGGCTGAGCTGTCCTCTTCTTTAACAGGTTTTGCTATTAGAGCAGAGGGGCGACGAAAGAAGGCGCGGCGTGAATGATCAATATTAGCCATAATACTTTCCTAAAAAATCCTCACTTTAACTACCCGGTGGTCCATTAAGAATTTGCATAAACCAAACCATGAAGCCGTAAGCAGCAATGCCGCCAATGGTTAATGCTGGAATCACTACAAAAGTCAGAAACAGCGAAGTGGTTAACTCAGCTTTTTTAGTGCGGGATTCCATTGAAACTAGTTCTTCAGACATGGCCGAATCACTCCATTGCTAATTAAATACATAATTTATTATCTTAGAAGTAATACTAGAGGTTACCCAAAATAGTGCTATGGAATTGAAATGACAAAAACTGACACAGATCATTAAATATCAAGGTTGTGGCCGATATGCACTTTGGGACTTATGTTGTTGATTATTAAATAAATTACAAATGAGAATGGGTATTATTAAGTGTAAATAGTAGGGTTATTATAATGATTCAGAATAGAGAGAATAGAATCATTTAATCATTACTGCAGAATGACTAATAAGTATTTTTTAGGAGTAGGGAGGGATTAAAAAGTGATGCCGACGATGTCATAATATCCATAAAAGGAGTCAACATTTCGTTGAACTCCTCTTCGTATAAGCGCGCTTTACATCGACATTAATTCTTAGAGCGCTGCTCTTCACGGAAGCGAATTTTATCTTGGCGGTGCTTTTCTACTGTTTCTTGAACATCGCTCCCTAAATGAACTTCACCGCGCTTTTTCGCTAACTGCATCTGCAATTCACGTTGTTGAAAACGCTCACGTTGATCTTCGCTGTACTTATCAATGCAGTGCGGGCAGCTTACGCCTTGCAAGTAATCGGCACTCAGTTTTTCTTCTTCTGTTATTGGGTAGCGACACGCATGGCACTGGTCGTATTGGCCTTTCTCTAAATCGTGGTTCACTGCAACGCGGTTATCAAAAACGAAACATTCGCCTTCCCACATTGTCTCTTCTTTTGGCACTTCTTCTAGATATTTAAGAATGCCACCTTCTAAATGATAGACCTCATCGAAGCCTTGCTCTTTCATATAAGCCGTCGACTTTTCACAGCGAATACCGCCTGTGCAGAACATGGCAACTTTCTTTTGCTTAGTGGGGTCCATGTTGTCTTTTACGTATTTTGGAAATTCGCGAAAGGTCTCAGTATTGGGATTTACTGCGCCCTGGAAGGTACCGATTTGGACTTCGTAATCATTACGCGTATCGACCAGAACCACATCAGGATCAGAGATCAAAGCATTCCAGTCTTGTGGTTTAACGTAAGTACCCACTACTTGCTTAGGGTCGATGCCTTCAATGCCCATGGTGACGATTTCTTTTTTCAACTTCACCTTAGTGCGGTAGAAGGGCATGGTTTCGTCGTAAGATTCTTTATGTACGATATTGGCGAGGCGTTCGTCGGTGGCTAACCATGCAAGCAATGCGTCGATGCCTTCGCGAGAACCCGCAACGGTGCCATTAATGCCTTCTTGGGCGATCAGTAGAGTGCCACGAACTTCATTAGCTTCCATCGCTTCTAATAACGGCTGACGGAGATCTTCGAAATTTTCTAGGGTGACGAATTTATACATCGCGCATACGACGACAGGAGCAGTTTGCTCAGACATGGGGCTTTCCTTTTATTGCGGTCTGGAACGTAAAACCAGAGCATTATTCAAATGTGCTTTAAATAGCAGGCTTCTCTTCTTATAGTTAACAATACTATTATGAGAGGCGGCCTATTGTGAGCGCGCGGATTATATACAAATCCGTGCTGTTTTTCCAAACTCCTATGAAACTTAATGGATAAGTGACCGGTAAATCATACTAATTCTAAGTTAAACGTTAAGCGGGTGCTTTAATGGCCGTTAACCCTATATAGCGATTATGTAAGTCGCGATTGACGAGAAAAGAGGGCAGTAGCGTGAGGATGAAGAAATGAAAATCACTCGTGGTATTCTTATTCCATATCAGTTTTTATGGTCATTATTTATGATTCTATTCTTCTTCATGGCTTTATTCCCCAATAGGGTAATGGCTGAATGTCGCGATTATGACGCTATAGACGCCGCCAATAAGAAAGCCGCTTCCTATTTTAAAGACGGCGAAGTTTTTCATCCTGCTGTTGTACAAAAAGTTCATCATCCCTCGCGAAAAAAAGAAGTCGCTAGTTATATAAAAACGGGTGACAAGCGCTACAGTATATTCATTTTAGTTGATCAAGATTGTGGCGTTCAATTTCGCAAGCGAACACGCCAATTGGATTAAGAATTTATTCATTGGCGAGACTTGTCTAACGCAAAGTGTGCCAATATTGTTTTCATAATATGCGACTGGGCAAATTATGAAATCTGGTTAGTCTTAGCCACTTAGTGACCTTAAGTGACCCAATACGACTAAAAACATGCCTACTTTCTTCGTTTTTTACAGCCTTCAATCATTCATCCTCTTATTTCATTAATCGAATGAAATGAATTTGCTATCAGTTTAAAGAATTGCATAAGCAGCGTTACACGTTTTGCACGTCGAATTGTATTTTTGTACCTATCGCTCTGATCTTTATTCTACTAAAAATTAACTTAGCTCTGAAATTTAAAAAAGATAATAAAATCAGCCAGAGCCTTGGTGACTCTTCTCACCCTATTTGTACTCATCGCAAAACATAAGAATAAAGGGAACGATATGATCAGCAAATTAAACACCCAGCCTCGCCATCGCTTAATGACACCTTTGGTTTCAGTGACGATGTCAATGGCTCTATTAATTGGAACCGTTGGCGAAGCCCAGGCCATGTCAAAAAAACCAACACCACCACCCGAGCCAACGGCGGCCCAAATTGCCGCAGCGCAAAACTCAGTGCATGAATTAGCGCAAGGCTGTTACGCCATTCAATCATCCGCGAATGGCAAGTATATGAACCGCTTTCATCAAGGGGGCTTGGTGGATAATGGCTTGAGCTATCAGTTTAAGGCAACCTCGGCTGCCAGTGCGGCTCATTTCTATTTGAAACCGACGTCTTATTTCCATTATATGCTTACCGATCAAGACGGTCGTTATTTAGCCAGCCATTTACCCAATGAAGTCTCGGCGGGTCGTTATGCCGGTAAGTTCGCTCAGTGGCGAGTTGGCGGGCAATATCAAACCGATGGTAGTTATCGTTATAGCTTTCATGGTATTGGTTTGAATAAAGTCTTGCGTCATAACTACGGTGGTCTTGGCTGGTATGCGAATGGTGGTGCTTATGTGTTGGACATATTGAATCCAGCCAATGCTAACAGTGAAACCGGCTTTAACCTCGTTGCGCAAAATGACTGTAAGCCTTTTCCTGAAGCCGATTTGAATGTGGATGAGTCAGTCTCTCAAGCTTCTGATGTTAACGCGCCAGTAAGGGGAGCAATCGATCCGCATACGCACATTACTTCATATGAATTTATGGGCGGTAAATTTTTACACGGCGAACCTTTCAGCCCTTGGGGGATTGAAACGGCATTGCGTGATAGTGCAGAGATTCACGGCCCAGACGGGGCACTCGATATTATTGGCAACCTAATGGGTTTCGATAATTTAGACAATCGCTACGATACTGCGGGCTATCCAGATTTTCCAGCTTGGCCAGCAAGTAAATCCTTATCTCACATGCAGTATTACTATAAGTGGGTAGAGCGTGCGCATAAGGGCGGCCTGAAAATGATGGTCTCTTTGTTAGTTGAAAACGAAGTTTTATGTAATGTACAAAAAACGGTAAACCCGGCTAGCTGGATTAATCCAAATAACTGCCAAACCTCTAAAAGTATTGATCTACAAATTCAGCGCTTGAATGAAATGCAAACCTACATCGATGCTCAGCAGGGTGGCCCAGGTAAAGGCTTCTTCCGCTTAGTCAGTACGCCAGCTCAAGCGCGCCAAGTCATTGCTGATGGCAAAATGGCGATCTTAATGGGCATTGAAGCCTCTGAACTATTCGACTGTGGTATTCGTGACTATTGTACGAAAGAGACGATCGAAGCCCAATTGCAAAAAGTCTATAGCGCTGGTGTTCGTACTATGTACCCAACACACCGCTTTGATAACCAGTTTGGTGGTGCTCGCCAAGAAGATGGTTTCATTAACGTCGGTCAGTGGTTAGCAACGGGTCGCTTCTTTGAAACAGAAGCGTGTGATGCAGAAACTCGTGGTCGTAACTTTACGTCTGGTTTCCCGCTAATTGGTAATGTACCCGTGATCAAAGACATTTTAAATGTGATTGGTTTAAATCCTGTTTATGATGAAACTCAGCCGCTATGTAATCGACATGGTTTAAGCGACCTAGGGGTTTATCTAATTAATCGCATGATTGATATGGGTATGATCATCGAGATGGATCACATGTCGACCAAGACTGCGAATGCGGTAATGGATATTGTTAAATCGCGCAACTATTCAGGTGTGATTTCTGGCCATAGTTGGTTGAACTCAGCAGCCGATGGTTCACCTCATGCGGTACAGAAGGGCATCGCAACTCAAGGTGGTGTATTGGCGCCTTACAATAGCCCATCAACCTCTTTACAGGGTGGTATTGATCGATATCTTACATTGTATGAAGCGACTCCATTCTTAAACGCTGTGCCTTTCTCAACGGATATGGGCGGTATTGGTCATCAAGCGCCGGCTCGTGATGACGCAGCAACCAATCCACTGCTTTATCCTTTTATTACGGAAGAAGGTATTGAGATCAATAAGCAGACCACGGGCAATCGCACCTTTGATTTGAATAATGAAGGCTTAGCGCATTACGGCTTAGTGGCTGATCACATTCAAGATATTCGTGAGCAAACTCCCGCACGTATTTATGACTCAGTGATGAACTCTGCTGAAGCGTATCTACAAATGTGGGAACGTGCAGAAAGTAATAATGATACTCAGTATGTGAATCCTAATAACTAGTGATTACGTACTCCATGAGTATGAGAGTTTGACCTCTTAGGCTTTAGACTGGCCTTGTTTTACGGTTGCAGGTTGATTTTAAAATCAACCTGCAACCGTCTTTTTTTTTTATTTTTATTTTAAGTTCATTATCTATTTTAAATTCATGCAACTGGCGTAGTAACTAACGGTGCCTGCCCAATCTGAAAATACGCCTTCAACTTTTACTGTTTTTGCTAAAAAGTCTAACAGTACTAGCATATCGGAATCGGTATTAGTCGCCTCCGTAATGGATTGATAATACCAGCCACCGTGACCACTTAACGGGCCTGAGCGCTCTAACGTCCAAGTTACTATTTTTAATCCTGCTGCTTTCGCGAGTAATGCGTATTCAGATTGAATTAACTTATTATCGCTGTCTAAATCCACTAAAGCCCAGATAGGCGGAGCCACGTAGCGGACGCCATTGGCAAATAACAGATTCATATCGTCAGCAGATACTTCAAAACTAGGATCATCCATACGCTCATCTAAAAACACCGACTGCTCGCCAAAGGACGGATTTTCAGTAATCCAAAATAAAACATCATCACGATTAAAAGACTGCAAAAATACATTGGCTGCGGGGACATTGGCGGCTTGATATTCGCCCAGCATTTTACGCGCGTAATCTTGCTGGCTAAAACCATCGAAAGGCATAGTAACCGCCGCTGATTTTAATTCCGGTGTCATTTTTACATTCAGCTGCTTAAATAATTCAATACTTTCTTTATGCGTCATCAATGTACCGCGACTGGCGTAGCCATCGGTGCGCCAGTCGGCGGTGCCTTTTAAATATTCTGCCACTGTTGTCGCTGCTGGGTTAGCGCCATCCATCTTGCCTTTTAAAGTTTTAAACTGCGCTAAAGTGATGTCGCTGGTGCAGCACTGTGCACTGGCAGGATTAGTACCATCACTTGGTGTGAAAGGCGTAGAGCACTGGTCGGCCAAGGCGGTATCTAAGATGTTGGTGGTGGTGTGTAGATCGCATTGCGAATGACGACATACCAGTTCTTTATCGCTGGTGAAGGTTACGTCACATTCTATGATACCCGCGCCCATGCGAGCGGCTGCCATATACGACTCTTTGGTATGTTCAGGAAACTGCAGGGCAGCGCCACGGTGGCCAATCGAAAAGTCTGTTTTCTTAAATGGCATTTCAGAACAGCTTTCTAACGAAGTTTTTAAATCGCTGGTGGCAAGGTCCGCGATTAAAAAATACGGTCTTGGGCCGACTTGAATATTACTGACTTCTAATGGATAACTTGCAGACTGATTTTGTGATGGGTTGTCGTTATCCGAATCTGAGCCACCACACGCAGTGAGTAGAGAACCCAACAATAAGGTTGATAAGGGGATCGATAATAATGCTGTTTTATTCATGATTAAGTTCGCCACGTCATTTAAAATTAATGAGGCTTTGAGCTTAAATGCACTGTGTGACTAATTGATGGCAGCTGTTTTCAGTTGTCTGCTTTTTAGCGTTTAAAGTTTAAAGTTACTTGCTGGTTTTGGTACTTTCTTAGGCGCGAGTGCCCATTGAACGGTAAGTACACTGCCCAGTACGGCAATAAGACCCAGCAATGCAAAACCGGTAATGCTTTGTTCGAGTATTACCCAGCCAATAATTACTGCCGATATAGGACTCAATAATCCAAGTGAAGAAACCGCAACAGGGGAGAGTTTTGCAATACCGTTAAACCATAATACATACGCCAGTGTTGTCCCAAATAATGATAGATAGCCATAGCCCAGTATATTCTTGGTAGTCAGTGTTAACAAAGGAGGGTCGAGTACCCATGCCAAAGGCGCGAGTAAAGCCCCCGCGATTAACAGTTGCCAGCCGGTAAATGCGAGTAATGGCATATCAGTCCGCCAACGACCTGCTAAAAATACACCACAGGTCATTAATACAGCGCCAACCGTGGCAGCCATGATCCCGATGAGATCCCAGGTTGAGCTAGGAGAAAGTAAAAGTATCGACATTCCAATCACTGCGATAATACTCGCGGCTAATGCTAATTGTGCTGGTTTACGGCCATCGACTAACCAGATCAAGCACATCATCATTAATGGTTGAATAGCGCCCACAACGGCCGCGAGTCCACCCGGCAAACGATAAGCGGCAGTAAATAATAAAACATGAAAAATGGCGAAATTTAAAATTGCCAAAATAAAAATTCGTAGCCACTCACTGCGCTGAGGCAAGTGCCTACTCATAAGTACTAGAATAATTCCCGCAGGCAATAACCGTAAACATGCAGCAATAAAGGGCCGATCAGCAGGTAATAGCTCGGTAGTAATAATATAGGTTGATCCCCAAAGCGTGGGGGCAATGGCCGTTACTAAAATCAATAAGGCCACCGATAACCAAGAACGGTTTATCATGAAGACTCACGTAATAGCGCTTTAACATCACGCTCTAATGAAGCGGCTGAAGCAGAATCAGCAGATTGAAAGGGCGCTGCAGTCAGTGTCACTTTAGACCAAAAACGTCGAGGACGCTTGGTTAAAGCATGGCCATCTTTATGACTAAAAACACTGCCCCACATACCGCCTAATGCCATCGGCACGACCGGAACAGGAGATTCTTTTAATATACGCTCGATGCCTGATTTAAACGTATCGACCTCACCATCTGCAGTTAACTTTCCTTCTGGAAAAATACAAATAATTTCTCCACTTTCTAATTCTTCTTTAATACGTTTGAACGCATTCTCATACACATCAATATTGGCTTTGGGCGAGCAAATAGGAATGGTCTTAGCAATTTTGAAAAACGTTTTTAAACCTGTCATTTCAGCAATACTGCGATCCATAACAAAGCGAATAGGGCGATGATAGGTACCTGCAATCAACATTGCATCAACGAAACTGACGTGATTACACACCAAAACTACAGGGCCAGTCTCTGGAATGTTTTCTAGGCCCTTATTTTGTACACGGTAAAGAGTATGCCCCAACATCCAGATGAAAAAGCGTAAAACAAACTCCGGTACGCGTGAATAAACGTAAAGAGCGACCACTATGTTCATTAGAGCTAATACTAAAAAGTACTCAGGAATCGTGAGCTCAATAACGACTAATGCCAAGATACCAATGGCAGCACTGGCAACCATGAAAATAGCATTGAACATATTATTAGCTGCAATGATTTGAGCACGATTCTTGTCATCACTTCTATGCTGAATTAACGCTTGTAGTGGCACCACAAACAAACCACCAAAGGCGCTGACCATCGCGATATCAAACATTAAACGCCAGTTTTCAGCTTGCTGAATAAACGCCATAGCCGACATGCCATCGATAACCTGAATACCTGACACTGAAAAGTATAAATCGATACCAAAAATACTCATGCCGATCGAGCCGATAGGGACGATCCCCAATTCGATTTTATGACCCGACAGTTTTTCACATAACAAAGAACCCATCGCGACGCCCAAAGAAAATAGGGTTAGCAATAAGGTAACAACTTGAGTGGAGCCGCCTAAATAATCGCGAGCGAAGTTTGGGAACTGAGTTAAATAGCTAGCACCGATAAACCAAAACCAACTGATCGCCATAATGGATAAATACACCGAACGATTCTCGCGTGCTTGCCCAAGGGTATTAACCATTTCGGTGAAGGGGTTCCAGTTGATTTTTAAATGAGGGTCGTTGGCCGCAGCTCGGGGAATAAATTGACTGGATAAAAAACCTAAGATCGCGAAGAAGACGATACCGCCAGCAATCCAGTA
>Ga0115551_1000402_pt1 | contig 30418 bp, 29 predicted proteins | sample COGITO_mtgs_1103_FD_87179 | JGI IMG/M metagenome (GOLD analysis project Ga0115551, IMG submission 87179) | Pelagic marine microbial communities from North Sea - COGITO_mtgs_110321 | ecosystem: Environmental > Aquatic > Marine > Epipelagic | place: Germany:Helgoland, sampling site Kabeltonne... | reverse complement strand
CTTCTGGAGAGTTGCTTATATTGTTTTCAAAGTGTTGATAACGTAACGCTAATAAGCTTTGAATGTTGCTATAAGCCTGTTGTGCTTCTGCTTGATGTTGGCGAAAGGCTTGCATCGAACCTGACGTTTTTGGGGCGTTATAACCGGGGTTTTGATAAGTTTGAGGATCATTCTGTGAGGCGGGGAAAATTTGAGGTTCTGCCTGCTGTTGTAATACTTCGTTTTTAGCGTCAGTCGGGCTCGTCTTATTTGGAGTATTATTGGCGATGTTGGTACTAGAGCGATTACGAAATACTAAGGGTATATCAACTTGTTTAATAAACTCCTGGTAGGCTATTTTTAATTGTTGACTTGCGACTTGCTGAAAAATTTCAAAAGCAATTTCTCGAATACTTTTTTCAATGTCTAAGGGCTCAATCGCAGACCTGAAAGCCTCGGTAATTACATTAGCACTGAGAGGGTTAAAAGAGTTCTCAGGCTCAGCTTCCGAGATCATATCCAATAGCTGACGCACTTCAAAGGACGCATGACTCAAGCTGGACTGCAAATGAGTACTCGCGACTTTAGCGAGTAACCAGTCTTCAAACTCATCTTGTTTGACGAGAGATAAGCTTTGCTTTTGTAGATCTTCTGGTGAATTTTGTTCATTGGTTATTTGAGGTAAGCCCTCAAGCCAGCACTTAAGCTGTTCTGCAATAGCACTTAAAAAACTATTTTGGATCTGGGAGCCATGTTCCGCAACGTGCTTCTCTGCACTGAATAAAGCTTGTTGCTCGCGATTGTTATGAGCTTTATTAGCTTGTTTAAATAATGCATCTAAAAGCTCAGAGTGCCATTGTTTAATGATGCTTTGGCTGCTTTCTTTGACGCGTTGTTGGAAGAGTCCTTTACAGTGGCTACGTTTCTCACTTGATAAAGAATCCTGATTTCTATTTGCTTGGTTAATATTTTGTAATTTTAGGAATATTTCATGAGTAGGATCCAGCAGTCTCAAGCCGGCACTGCTGCCTTCTTGGTAGAGACACTCTACGGTGATGTTGAAAGACGCGTCTTCTAAGGTTACATAGAGCTGTAATATGTCTTCACTTTTTAAGATGATTTTTTCGTCATCATGCCAGTAGACTCTTAGGCCTTCTTGTGAGAAATCAGTAACGTGGCAGGCATGGCTTGAGCCATTTGTGGTAATTAATTTTGCTTCTACGTGACTTTCAAATCTAGGTTTTACGCGCTTATCCATTCTGCCTAATCCAAGGTAATCAATTCATGGTTCCATCAATTGAGTATAAGTCCTATTCTATAAGCTGCTAGAAAGTGACCAAGTTATTAGTATTTATTTATCTTATTCCATTTAAGTATAATAAAGATAGGATTCTGACACACATCAAACTCATGAAATGTAAAATATGGTGGCGCCGGGTTTGCTTCTATGACTTAAAGTAGAAACTTGTTATGCTGGCTAGATAACCCAATAGTTATATAGGTGAATTATGAGTGATTCAATAAAGACACGAGATGATTTTTTAACCGCCGCCCGCGCTGAGATTAATTTAGTCGATGCGGATCGGGCAGAAGTATTAATTGCCCAAAAAGCATTGGTTTTAGATGTACGTGAGCCTGCTGAATTTCAACTTGGGCACCTGCCTAATGCCGTGAACATTCCCCGCGGAGTATTGGAGTTTAAAGTGGGTGACCATCCAGGCTTGAATGATAATCAGCGTAATATCTTAATTTATTGCAAAAATGGTGGTCGCAGCACGTTAGCCGCTTATACCTTAAAGCAAATGGGGTTCGCTCAGGTTGAAATGCTCATTGGAGGTTTCGATGGCTGGAGTGGCACGATTCATAAAGTAGAAATAGATCCGAGTATTTATTAATAGAATAATGGCGTTGCACACTTTGAGAACGATAGATAAATGAATGAACATATTCCCGGCTTCTTTGGTCTATCTGGTGTGCATAGTGACGAATCACCTGTCGCCGTTAAATTAGGACGCTTTTTTGAATGGCCAATGATTTTATTGGCTATTGGGATTATTTTAGAATGGTACATTGAAGCTCAAGGGCTCGTGCCTATTACGATGTCGATCTATGGCGACTGGTTCATTTGGGGATTTTTTGTTCTGGAAACCAGTCTTTTACTCATCTTGGTTGATAACAAAAAACGCTACTTGTTTAATAACTGGGGAAGCTTGGTTATTATCTTTGCCGGTATGCCCTTGCTGTGGGATATCTTTCCCTATACGGGAGGACTAAGGGCATTACGACTATTAATTCTATTCTCTTTGCTTTTCAGCATGTCTGCCGCAGCGCGAAAAATATTAAGCCGCAATCACTTAGGTACGACCTTAATGGTCAGTTTTATTATAGTGATTGTTTCTGGCACCGTGGTGGCATTGATAGACCCCAATATTGAGACTCCATTAGACGGGATTTGGTGGGCCTGGGTAACGATTACGACCGTAGGTTATGGTGACATTGTGCCAGGGAGTACGGCAGGTCGGTTATTCGGATCTGGACTTATTCTGTTAGGCATCGGCTTATTTTCTATGTTAACGGCCAGTTTTTCAGCGTTCTTTTTATCTCAGCAAGATGACAAAATATCTCATCAAGAATTAGACAATAAGTTACAGCTGTTAAGGCTTCAGAAAAAAATAGAGAGCTTAGAAGAAAAAATTGATTGTTTACTGGATAAGAAATAGAAAATTTCAGAGTTTTTAAGATCAGTTTGATACAGGCCTAAGCAGATGAGCTAAGGTAGTAATAATCATCATAAGGAGCAAACTATGGCTATTGTTAATCACATTAGTAATTATTATGAGTTGGTTGTCTCAGAAGAAATTCGCCGCCAGTTAGCCAGTCGGGCTACTGAGCCCGGCATGGATTTTATGGCTGATGTTGCTTGTGTTGCACTGAACCGATTACCTCCTAAATACTATCGTTACGAAGTGGATATGGCATTTTATATGTCTCCTAACGAATTATTTGAGGTTAAAGAGCGTGTTAGTAAGGTTGTTACGGAAGCCATTGCATTTGTCGAGCATCATTCTCGATCTGATTAAATAAGGGATAGGATATGTGCAAGAGTGTGTAGAAAACGTAAAGAAACCCTTAGAAAGTTGAGAACCCTTGCAAAAATTGATAATCCTTATTTAATGCTGTTAATAAATATAAAAGGAAGTATTAGATGAAGATTCTTTTAGTCGACGATGATCAAGAACTGTGTGAATTACTGGCGCGCTACTTGCGGCGTGAAGGTATTGACGTTGATCAAGTGCATACTGGGCCAGAAGGACTTCAACAAAGCTTGGCTCAATCGTATGATGCGATGATTTTGGATATTATGTTGCCGGGCATGACGGGTTTAGAAGTACTGACCGAATTGCGCAAAACCAGCCAGCTTCCTGTCGTGATGTTGACCGCCAAAGGCGATGAGATGGACCGTATTGTTGGGTTGGAAATTGGTGCAGATGATTATTTGCCTAAGCCGTGCAATCCAAGAGAATTGATTGCACGTTTGCGCGCTGTATTGCGCCGTACACAAACAGATATTAAGGTTCAACCAGACGATGTGATCCATATAGATGAACTGGAAATCGATCATAGTCAGCATCATGTATTGAAAAATGATAAGGCACTTGAACTGACGGTAACAGAATATAATATTCTCAATACCCTCGTATCTCATCTCGGTAAAGTGGTAGAAAAAAATCAATTAGCAGAAGAAGCGATGTCTCGGTCTTTAACGCTATTTGATCGCAGTTTAGATATGCACTTAAGTAATTTACGCAAAAAACTGGGCAGTCATGAAAATGGCCAGGCGCGTATTAAAACCATTCGTGGTGTTGGTTATATGTACGTAACGGCTCAGGTCTAATGGCTTTTAAGTTGAATGCTTAATGCGCGGTTTATATTGGAAAATCTATTTTTCTTTTGTCTTAACGAGTGTTCTTGCCACACTCGTTACTTTGGCGTACGCCGTATTTTATCGACAGTTATCAAACGAAACGAATAACTTAATTGCGCCAACGGAAGGCTATATATCATCCGCGCAACTTATGTTGCAGCGGGGCGGTGAGCCTTTACTCATTGAATGGCTAATCACTTTTGAGCAACATCCAAACGTAAACGCTTACGTTTTTGATCAACAAGGCAGTAATCTTGCTGGTGGAAAGGTGCCAGCCACTGTTTCAGATTATGCTTTTTCCGCGAGTGAATTTCACGTTAAAGTACAACCACTAAATCGCAGTGAAATTTTAGTCAAAGCGCCATTAACCTCTCAGGAAGGCGTCTTTTATTTATTGGTCGTTGAGTTTCTTCATCCTTTTGCGGTATTAGATGTAAAGAGTTACATCGCTCTGGGGTTGTTGGTTGCCATTATTTTCTTTGCCGTTGTTGGCTTCATTTTATCCGGATATTTATCGCGTCCAATGCGTCGCTTACAAAAAACGGTGAAAGCGATTGCTGGAGGTGATCTGAGTGCTCGCTCTGGTTACCGCTTACGTCGCCGACGTGATGAAATCGGCGATCTTAGTCGTGAATTTGATGTTATGGCAGATCGACTGCAAACCTTACTGGCAGATCAAAAAGGTTTGCTACGGGATATCTCACATGAGCTCAGGTCGCCTTTAGCGCGACTACAAATAGCGACAGAGCTGGCGCGTTTTGATGCAAATGATGATGCCGTAGAATATTTGGATCGTATTGAGCTAGAGACAGGGCGTATTAATGACTTAATTGCTGATATTTTACTCTTGGCAAAACTGGAGGTCGAACGACACCCAGAGCAGTGGCAACCGATTGACTTGGTTGAGGTCATCGAAAACATTGTTGGTGATGCGCACTTTGAAAAACAAGCAGATGTTATTCAATTTATTCACCCCAAGGTGCCTTGCTTCGTGATGGCAGAAGCGAAGCTATTAAGTTCTGCGTTTGAAAATTTAATTCGTAATGCCTTATTGCATACTTATGATCATACGAAAGTAGAAATCACGATTAAAGAAATTGACAGTGATTTTTCTATCGTTGTCAGAGACAACGGTCCTGGTGTGGCTGAAGAACATATCCAAAATCTCACTCAACCCTTTTATCGAGCAGAGCATTCCAGAGAGCGAGTTGGACAAAATATGACACAAAAACAAGCCGGCGGGAGAGGCTATGGCTTGGGCATGGCGATTGCACATCGTGTTATTCGTAGCTTTGATGGCCATATGGCGATTCGGAATCATCCACAAGGTGGATTGGAAATTAGTTGTTATTTAAATCGCTATTTCTGACTAACTCTTTTCTAGTATTTACGATTTGATGACGTGACATTTAAATGAAAGTTAGTAAGATGATGCAAGTTTACAATTTTTATATCCTTAGGCTTTTTAATATTGGCATTAGGAATTAATATTTGAGTAATTACGATACATGCGAATTTTTATAGGCTTAATGGTTAATTTTTTTCTAGCATCGTCATCACTGGCGGATAATGTCCTGATTCCAGTGACTGACTTGTCCGAGTTTTCAAGCGCGAGCAGCGCTAATAAAATCACTTGGAATAATCAGCGTCCAGAGCAGCAGAGAGCGTTGACACAGTTTTATCGCACCATGACACCGTCTGATTCTTCTCGCCCCTCTATCGAGCGACAGCAGCATGCGCAAGAACTACGCAGCATGAGCCCACAGCAACGCCAACAGTTATTTCTCAACTACATTCAACAAAAACGATAGTCCACCCCTAATTCCTCCGTAAATTCATAGCCAATCTTTTCATTTATTGTTTGTTTCTAGCCTAAAAGTTTAATTATCGGTAAAGTGACGGTTTTTCAGCTTCCGAGGCTATTGTGAAAACAGCAATCACTGATCTATTAGGCATTGAAATGCCGATTATCTTACCTGGCATGAGCTGGATTTCGACGCCTGAACTCGTTGCTGCTGTTTCGAATGCCGGTGGCTTGGGCATTCTTGCGAGTGGGCCTTTAACCCCTGATGAAACCCGTGAAGCAATCATTAAGATTCGACAGCTTACGGATAAGCCTTTTGGCATTGGTGTTACGTTATTAATGCCGGGCGCAGAAGAAAATGCCTATATTGCGATTGAAGAAAAAGTCCCAGTGATTAATTTTTCTTTAGGTAAGGGCGATAAGTTGATTGAACGTGCACATGCATATGGTGCCAAAGTGATTGCGACTGTTGTGACAGAGAAGCACGCACTGTCTGCACAGGCAAGTGGTGCAGATGCTTTGATGGTTACTGGCCATGAAGCTGCTGCTCATGGTGGTGATGTAACCTCATTGGTCTTAGTGCCCGCAATTAGCCAAGCGGTTGATATTCCTGTTATTGCAACCGGTGGTTTTGCCGACGCAAGAGGATTGATGGCGGCCTTTTCATTAGGTGCTGATGGCGTGGCGATGGGCTCACGACTGGCGACCAGTTCTGATAGTCCGTTACACCAAAATATGAAGGATGCAGTGGTTAAGAAAGGTGAGCAAGATACCATCTATTCGAAGAATTTTGACGGCATTCACGCGCGTATTATGCGAACTCCAGAAGCGATAAAAGCCACTAAAAAACCCATGAATTTTGTCGTTGCTTGCTTTGAAGCTATGAAGGCTGCGGCCATTGTTAAACAGCCTATTTGGAAGATTCTACTGGGTATGCTGGCGATGATGGATAAAGTGAAATTACTGGCTTACTTTGGTGCTGCTGTGCCTCGCTTGAAAGCGGCGACTGTTGATGGTGATTATCAAAAAGGCGTTCAGTTTATTGGACAAACCCAAGGTTTGATTAATGATCAGCCAAGTGTCCAGCAAATATTTGATACTATTCGCCAAGATGCTAAAGCTGTGCATGAAGCGAATGCAAGGCGTTTAGACAACACGGAATAACCCTCTTTTGTACCTCATGTCGTTTTTTATCCACCGACTCGTGGATTCATAGGTACAAATGTAACGTTAAGCTAAGAGTTGCTAGTAAAAAAGGATTAGTTCAACTAGGTTTGTGATACCCAATAATAAATATAATATTTAAGAGGAATCACAATGAAGCGATTTAGCTTAGCTTTTTTCACTCTCTGTATGCTGTTCTCTGCGTCTAGCCAGGCGTGGTGGTGGAGTAAACCTTCAACATATACTCAAACTAAATACCCTATTGTATTGACCCATGGCTTATATGGATTTGATAGTCTTCTGGGCATCAAATACTGGCATAAAGTCCCAGAGACCTTACGCAAAGATGGCGCAGAAGTTTATCTTACGACGGTATCTAATTCGAATTCTCCAGAAGTTCGTGGTGAGCAGTTAATTCCTCAAATTGAAAGAATTCTGGCCATTAGCGGCGCTGAAAAAGTTAATCTGATTGGCCACAGTCATGGTGGTCCAACGACACGTTATGTGGCTTCGGTAAGACCTGATTTAGTGGCTTCTGTGACTTCTATTGCGGGTGTTAATAAAGGAACTCCCGTAGCCGACACGGTTTCTGCATGGAGTGATGGCTCAAACGCATTTGCTGGCTTGATTGAAACGTTGGGCAATGCATTGGCTGTTGTTATTGACGTCATTTCCGGTGGCGGCCATGATCAAGATATTATGGCTTCTTTAGCGTCGATGACGACTGAGCAAAGCATTGCTTTTAATGTGCAGCATCCAGGAGGAATACCTCTTAGTGCTTGTGGAGAAGGCGCATATGTTGATAACGGCATTCGTTATTATTCTTGGAGTGGTGCTAAGCCATCGACCAATGTATTTGATCCATTGGATTTGTTAACAACAACAACGTCTTTATTCTTTCCTGCTGGCGTTAAAAATGACGGCTTAGTATCAAGTTGTAGCAGTCATTTAGGAATGGTTATTCGAGACGATTTCCAAATGAACCATCTAGATGAAGTTAATATGCTACTAGGTATACATCACCTCTGGTCTACCGACCCTCTTACGGTTTTTCGCAGCCACGCAAACCGTTTAAAGAATGCAGGGCTATAAGAGGTTATAGCTTAGACAGCTTATTTGTTTAATCATTAAGCTGTCTAAACTTTTATGTAAATATGGAAAAATTAACCGTGTTGCTAAAGAAAAAATACCTTCTTCTTGTCTCTATTATTTTTATTATTGCACTGTTATTTATCATTCAGTTCAATAGCCGTTCGGTTAGCAAAGATACGAATGCCTTTCAAAATACGGTCCTAGCCCCTGTTGATGAAAAAAATAAACAATCTGCTTATAGGTCTGGCACCAGTGAAAATAAAACGCTTTCTGATTCTGAAGAAGAAATTTTAAAATTAAAAATGTTTAAATTTTCTTCAGTCGATGGTGATATCAAAGCGGATGAAAATGGGCAATTGATCATCGATAGAAGTCTTCGACACTGGATCGATTTTTATTTATCCGCGATCGGTGAGCTGTCATTAGCTGAAATACAGCAGCTAATGAATCAAAAAATAGCATTATTGCCAATGCCATCGAGACAGCAGGCACAAAAGTTATTAGCGGATTATCTCGCGTATAAAGAAGCATTAGCGAGTTATGAAGATCAGTTTCAACAATCAGGACCGACGGATCATCTTGAAAATTTACAGCAAAGACATGACTGGCAAAAAAGGTTGCGTCGACAAAACCTGTCACAGGAAGCTGTTAATGCATTTTGGCAATTAGATGAGTTAGTGGATGATTATGCTTTAGAGCAATTAGTGATTAATAACAGTGATGCCAGTGAAGAAGAAAAAATGGAGCAGTTGAGTAAGCTTGATAATGCCTTACCTGAAGAGCTCAGAGATTTTAGAAGTAATTTATACATTGCTAGCAATCTACAAGAACAAGTCGCTCAATCTCGACAGCAAGGTGATAGTGATGAGGCTGTTCGCCAACTACGAATTAAAGAGGTGGGTTTAGAGGCTACCGATCGTTTAGAAGCTTTAGAAGCAAAGCAAAATGTATGGCAGCAACGTATTGTAGAGTACTCGAATGAAGTTGAAGCCGTAGCCGCTATCGAAGGGTTAACGGAGCAAGATAAGAAAGAAAAGATCAGAGTGTATCAAGAGAATAACTTCAGTATTAATGAGCAGCGGCGTCTTGATACGGCACTGAGTTTACTCAACGATGAATAAACTCAGGTATGCTTTGAGATTACATCATGGGTTTTAGTATCTCCCAGACACTCTTTAACATAATCGGCTGAGCTTCTTCGGTTGGGTGAATGCCATCGGCCTGCATCATGCCTTTTTCTCCTGCCACCCCTTCTAATAAAAAAGGAAGCAATGTCACATTAAGCTCAGTCGCAAGTTGAGTATATTGCTGAGCAAACAGTTCACTGTATCGTTGGCCATAATTCGGCGGAATACGCATACCCAGTAATAACGTCTTAGCCCCCATGCTTTCACTGAGATTAATCATATAGGTCAGATTTTTAGTGATTAGCTTTGTCGGCGTCCCTCTTAGCCCATCATTTCCCCCTAGTTCTAGAATAACGATGCTTGGTTGATGCTTTTCTAGCATCGTTTGCATACGATTTGCACCACCGCTTGTGGTTTCACCACTAATACTGGCATTAATTAAGGTGTATTGAGGGTATTCTTGCAAGAGAGTATTTTCTAATAGCGCCACCCAGCCTTGTTGTTTATCAATGCCAAGCCCCGCACTAATGCTGTCTCCGACGATAAGAATTGTCTGTTGTTGTAAAGGACTGTTTTCCCCTGCATAGGCTTGAGGTAAGCTCAGTTCAAGCAATAAGCACAGCATGACAGAGAAAAGGCGAAACGATTGATGAGTACGAATATTGAACATGAACAGCAGGTTCCTTTATTAGATCTAAAAAAAGTCGTGAAGCAGGTAAAAACAGGTTCTGATGAACTGACCATTCTGCAAGGGTTAGATCTTCAGATCAAGCATGGTGAAAGTCTAGCGATTGTTGGGGCTTCAGGCAGCGGCAAATCAACCTTGCTGGGAATCATGGCTGGGTTAGATCAATCAACCTCGGGTGAAGTTTGGCTTAATGGTCAAGCACTGCATAATTTAGATGAAGATCAACGTGCTGCAGTACGTGCCGATGGCGTTGGTTTTGTATTTCAAAACTTTCAGTTGTTACCGGCATTGACGGCATTAGAAAATGTCCGCTTACCATTAGAAATGACACAAAAATATTCACTTAAAGAGTGCGAAGCATTAGCTAAAAAGTGGTTAGATAAAGTTGGCTTAGGCCATCGTTTGCAGCACCAACCGACTCAATTATCTGGAGGAGAGCAGCAGCGAGTAGCGATTGCCCGTGCGTTTGCCTGCCAACCAACGGTTTTATTTGCTGATGAGCCGACAGGGAACCTAGATCGGAAAACAGGGAAATACATTATTGATTTGTTGTTTGAACTCAATCAACAGAATCAAACCAGTTTGGTCCTTGTAACCCATGATGAGCACTTGGCTAAACGCTGTCAGCGTAGCATCCATATTGATGATGGCAAGATTGTGAATGATGGTATTAATGATGATGCAAACCAAGAATTAACAACACCAATACAAGGGGCTGATGTGTGAAGGTTAACTCAATTCAGCTCTATCTCTTAAGTTTTCGATTATTAATCGCTGAAATACGTGCAGGAAAAATGACGGTCATTATGTTGGCGCTCATTCTTGCGGTCAGCTCAGCCACCATTATTAGCGTCTTTAGCCAACGCCTTGATAGCGCAATGCTCAATAAAAGCAGTGAGTTGCTTGGGGCGGACTTGCGCTTACTTTCACGAGAAAAAATCTCTCAAGATTGGTATCAACAAGCTCAAACTTTAGGTCTTAAAACAACGACGACATTAGAATTTCCCAGCGTTGTTTTATTAGGCGATGAAATGGCGCTGGCGGCCGTGAAAGCGGTAGATAAAGGCTATCCCTTAAAAGGACAATTAGGCAGTAAGCAAAATTCCGATTTACAGCATGGTCCTGATATCGGCAAGGTTTGGCTCGAACCGCGTTTATTAGCACTATTAAATGCTCAGCTAGGCGATGTGATCGAAGTCGGCGCAATTACCTTGGAAATAACGGCCGTTGTTATTAATGAAAGCGATCGTGCAGGTAATTTTTACAGTCTATCGCCACGATTGATGATGAATCTACAAGATGTCGAAGCGGCTAAGCTTGTGCAGCCAGGCAGCCGAGTAAGCTGGCGTATGCTGGTTGTAGGGGAGGCATTATCATTAGAGAATTTAAAGCAAAGCCTAACGCCATTATTGGCCAGTCATCAAAGTTTTGAATCGTTAACCGATAATAATCAAGCATTGGCAGCGTCTTTATCTAAGGCGCGCAGTTATTTATCGCTTGCTGCGATGTTGGCAATTATTCTAGCGGGTATTGCGATTGCGATGGCTGCACAAGATTATGCGCGTCAGCACTTTGATAGCAGTGCGCTATTAAGAACCTTGGGTGCGAGCCGCCGTTATGTGACGCGCCTGTACCTTTATCAGTTAATGTTTTTGGCTCTTTTTACCAGTGTTATAGGCTTGCTACTGGGCTACGTTGGGCAGGAAATTTTAACGCAATTATTAGCCTCGGCCTTTAATAAAGGGGCTGCGGATGCAAGTCTACCCAGCGCGGGTTATTCTGCGTGGTTCATTGCCAGCTTAACGGCGCCAGTGACCTTAATTGGATTTGCTTTACCACCGTTATTACGATTAGGACGAGTATCTCCGTTACGAGTATTACGCCGTGAGCTTGAACCTATGGCTTGGAACAGTTGGGCTATTTACGGTTTAGGCTTGGCTATGATGGCGTTGCTCAATTATTGGTTTAGTCAAAATCTTACCATGACCTTGATTATTATTGTGGGCGGCTTTGTTATTTTATTAGCACTGCTGTTTATGCTGCAATTATTATTGTTTGGTATTGATAAATTAATACCCAAAGCCAAACTGCCAATGAGTTTACGCTTTGCTTGGCAGCAAATTAACCGTGATCGCTACCGTACTTCTATTCAAATATTAGCCTTTTCTTTAACGCTTATGGTCATGCTTATTATTGCCATTGTACGTAATGATTTATTGCAAGATTGGCAGAAAAACTTGCCTGAAAATAGTGCGAACTTTTTTGCTATGAATATTCAAAGCTATCAAATAGACAGCTATCAGAAAGACTTAGAGAACTCAGGTTTCACCACTTCCCCAGCATTTCCAATGGTGCCAGGGCGATTAACCGTTATAAATGATGTGGTGGTTAAAGATGATGCAGTGTATTCAAAAGACCCTGCACTGCAGCGTGACTTGGTATTGAGTGGTGGTAGTGAATTGCCGATAGGAAATGTTATTACCGACGGCTCTTGGTTCTCTGAAAGCTCTATTGCCAAGGTCTCCATTGCAGAGAATTTGGCTCAACGGCTACAGCTAACGGTGGGCGACAAGCTTATTTTTGATGTCGCAGGACAGGAAATTACTACTCATATTAGCAGTCTTCGGAAGGTTGATTGGGGCAGCATGAAGCCCAATTTTTATGTCTTATTTTCTGCCGATCTCGTACATCAGTTGCCGCTTAACTATTTGACTAGTTTTTATGTGCCGGAAGAAAAAAATCATCAACTAACCCAAATAATTCGTGATTATCCAGGTATTACCTTATTGGATATGAGTCAGGTACTAATACAAATTCAAAGTTTATTAGGGCAGGTGACGCTTGCGGTTGAGTATCTACTCATTTTAGTACTGCTAGCGGGTATTTTAGTATTAATTGCCGCATTAAACTCGAGTCTTGATGATCGGCTCCAGCAAGGTGCTGTATTAAGAACCTTAGGTGCTAAACGACAACAGTTGCAGCTAATGCAGTGGTTTGAGTTTTTATTGCTGGGCGCATTGGCAGGTTTGATCGCCGTGGCAGGCGCTGAAATTATTTGCTGGATTTTATATCAAAAACTATTCGAATTAGAATACCCTTGGCATTTAAGCTACTGGTTTTGGCTACCTTTAGGTTCGGCTTTGCTGATTGGGATATTGGCTAATCGAAATCTGATTCAAGTTATTAAGCAGCCACCCTTGGTTATTTTAAGAAAGCTGTAAAACGTGAACATGAGAAACGTATGACACAGAAAATTACCATTAATATCATCATGGGCTTTTTAGGCGTTGGTAAAACAACGTCGATATTGACTGTATTAAAGCAAAAACCGGCCAATGAAAAATGGGCGGTATTGGTTAATGAATTTGGCGAAGTGGGAATCGATGGCGCAATTTTGTCGGCTGAATCCGGCATGATTATTAGTGAAGTTCCGGGAGGTTGCTTATGCTGTGTATCGGGCATACCGTTTCAGGCGGCCCTTGCCAATCTTATTGCTCAGCAAAAGCCCGATCGAATTTTGATTGAGCCAACCGGTTTGGGCCACCCTAAGAATCTAATCCGAACGTTAACGACGAAAGACTATCTTCAACGCATCGAATTAAAAGCGTCTATTTGTTTAGTAGACCCAAGGCAATTAAAAGACCCACGCTATCAACAGCATGAAACATTTAATGATCAATGTTATTTAGCCGATGTATTAGTCGCCAATAAAACAGATGTTTGTGATGAGCAAGATAAAGACAACTTCTACCAATTTGCAAGTGCTATTCGGCCTGTTAAAACGGCATTAGGTTGGGTTGAAAATGGTCAGATAGACCTAGAGTGGTTGGATTTAGAGCGTGATGAGAGCCGCCAGTGTAAAGGGTATCAGCACCATCATCATAACAATAGCCATAGCCACTTGTCTAAAAGTGAAGATGAAGGAATAAAGCTCATCAGCTTGGCACCGGGGCAGAATCATCAGACTTTTGAAAATCAAGGTATGGGGTATTTTTCTTTAGGTTGGTTATTGGCAGGGGATCAAATCTTCGATCATTCTGCCCTGACTCAGTGGTTAATGTTACTAGAGGTAGAGCGTGTGAAAGGCTTATTGATTACTGATAAAGGTGCCCGAGTTATAAATATAACCAATAAAGTATTCACAGAAATGCCAACGCGTACATTACAGCAAAGTCGTATCGAAATAATTCATAACCAAGCGTTAAATAAAGCTAAAATAGAACAGAATTTATTAGCCTGTCTGTTAAAATAATAAGTATAAGGTCGTTTGATCTTGCAGTTTAAAGAGCACTATAGGACATATTTTACATCAAGGATTCATTATGGCATTGGCCAGTATATTAGTGGTTGAAGACGAGCAAGCCATTGCAGAAATGATTGTCACTAGTCTAGAAATGGCGGACTATCAGGTTAAGCGAGCTGCCAATGGGCAGATTGCTTACCAAATGGTTCTTGATAATGCACCTGACTTAATTCTAGCGGATTGGATGATGCCAATGATGACGGGGATTGAGTTAGCCAGGCGTCTAAAGCGAGAAGAAAATACCGCAGAAATCCCTATCATTTTATTAACCGCAAAGTCCGATGAAGACGATAAAATTAAAGGCTTTGATGCGGGCATAGATGACTACGTTGTGAAACCATTTTCACCAAGAGAGTTATTAGCACGAATTAAAGCCGTTTTACGTCGAGGTCACGCCGATACTGAAGGTAAGGGGTTAACGGTTGGGCAAATGGTATTAGATCGTTCGGCTAAAAAGGCGAGTATCGCAGGTGATGTTATCAGTTTAGGTCCTATCGAATTTCGTTTGTTAGAGTTCTTCATGTTGCATCCCGATCGCGTATACTCTCGTGAACAGTTGCTCGACCGTGTCTGGGGAGGCAATGTATATGTTGAAGATAGAACGGTGGATGTGCATATTCGCCGCTTGCGTAAAAGTATTTCGATTTTGAACCATGAAACTATGATTCAAACAGTACGAGGCGCAGGGTATCGCTTTTCGGCTGAAAATTTTACGTCAGAGTAGTGTTTTGGTGATTAATTAACGTTGATAAGGATGCCGTATTTTGCAACAAATAGCTTGGCAGCGTGAGTTTTTACGTATCGTATTTATTGTTGCAATCGCAGCAGTCGCTGGCATGTCATTTGGCCAGGTGTTTTGGGGAGCCTTTGTGGGCTTAGCCGTTTCTCAGATCTTGATGCTGAGGCGTTTGAATGAGCTTTTTCATTGGAGTAATAATCAAGGCCCTGTACCTCAAGACAGCGGCTTGGTTGGCTACAGTGCTGACGCCTTGTTTAGAAGAGAGCGCATTCTAAAGAAAAAAGTTGATAAGAAAAACAAGCAAATTAGACGTATTACAGAAGGTATTGAATCCTTAAAAGATGGCGTACTGATTGTCGATAACATCGGGTGTATGACCGCATTCAACCGTGCATCCTGTCACCTTTTGGGTCTGAGAACAGATACTGATAAAGGCCAGCATATTACCAACTTGATACGCGCCCCGCGCTTTGTTAAATATTTTAACGAAAGTGATTACAGTGAAGTTATCGAACTGGAGAGTCCTCATAATTTAAACTTAATCGTTCAGATCCAAGTTGCACAATTTGGCACTGCCCAAAAAGTGATTATGGTTCGTGATGTAACTGAACGCCAACGCGTTGAACAAATGAGACAGAATTTTATTGCTGATGTATCACACGAACTACGCACACCTTTAACGGTTATTAGCGGTTATTTAGAAATGTTAAGCGATGCTGATATTAATCCGGGTGTTGCGCGTGCAATTGAGCGAATGACTGAGCAAGGCGATCGGATGAAGAGCCTGGTTAATGATTTATTACATCTATCTAAGTTAGAAAGTAATAATTCAGGTAGTGGTAGTGTCTGGTTTGAACTTCAACCTTTGTGTGCGATTAGTATTGATCAATTAAAGTCTTATATTCCAACGTCTTTAAGCGGTGAAAAATTACCCGGTGCTGACATTCATTGCGACTGTTGTTTAGAGATAGAAGTTCTTGGTTTTGCAGATGAAATGAGTTCAATTATTAGTAATTTAATTACCAATGCGATTAAGTACGGACGTAGAGAAGGGGAAGCTGCACAAGTTAATATTAGTATTGAAAATACACAGAATGGCGTTGAAGTTGCTATTGCAGATAAAGGTGAGGGGATTGCGCCTAATCATTTAATGCATTTAACTGAGCGTTTTTATCGAGTTGATGAATCGAGAGAGTCGACGATTGGTGGTTCTGGATTGGGCTTAGCGATTGTTCGACATGCATTAGAGCACCATGATTCACAATTAAAAATCGAATCAATTCTGGGTCAGGGGAGTCGTTTTAGTTTTATTATTCCTGCTGAGCGGATTCGACATAAACAGAGTGAGCCTATGAGAAGTATGCTAATGAACCAATCTTAGATGATTAAAGATTTAGACAATAAAAAGTCTAGATAATAAAAAGTCTAGATAATAAAAAAGGGCTTCTGTTTTTAATAGAAGCCCTTTTTTTTACTCCTAGAACTAAATGTTCGCTCTAGGTTTTAGCTTTAAATCTAAGGATCAGAAGTTGATAGCAGATAAAATTAGAAGCTATAAACTAAACCAACGCCATAGTATTCATTGCTGCTATTATCGCCAAATTCTTCATCAGTAATAAAAGCATAAGCTTTAGCATCTTCAGCTAACTTATAGTCTGCACCAAGGCTATATGTTTTAGCATCGTCTTTAACGATATCAGATTCGCCATACTGGGCTTTTAATTTAATGTCTGACGTTAGTTTATACGCGGCAGAATAAACCCAACCTTCGTTATCATTGTCACTGCCTTGACGGTTATCTTGTTCCCATAAACCACCCAGCGTTAAATCAGCAATGGTGTACTGGCCAACAATACGTAATACATCCGAGTCCACATTCACATCAGTATCATAAGCAATCGCGGCAAAATACTTTTTGTTAGAGTAAGTTAATGAGCTAGAAGTACCATCGTTAATCGCTTCACTTTCAGATGCAATATGAGCAACGGTCGCCACTAAACCAGCAATTTTAGGTGTATTGTATTGAACAGAATTTTTCTTGCGATTGTCACTGTCAGTAATTGCGCTTTTTATGTCGCCTTCAAGGTCATTGAAAAGATCAATTTTCTTTTGTGCTTTCTTTAGTGCAGTATCAAATTGGCCAACGATAACCTGGCCAAAGTTACCTTTAATACCCGCAAAAATATTACGTTGAGAGAACGTCTGACCGCCTTTATCGCCATCATCAACTTGTGTTTCATATTCAGCTTGGTAAACACCTTGTAGACCGTGCTTAAGATTAATCTTACCTTCAACACCTAAACGAGAGGCATTAGAAGCGACTTCAGAGACGCTTGTATCACCTTCTTGAGTATTCTGTACAGAAACATTAATCTTGCCGTAAAACTCAGGCATTTCTATTTCTACTTTTTCAGCGTTAGCGAAAGCAGGTAATGTAGCGGCGATCGCCAGTGATAAAATTGTCTTCTTCATAATTATTCCCTTTTACGTTTTTAAATAATAAAGCCGCTCATAATTGAAGCCGCTTCTTTATGATGTTTTTTAAATTCGTGATGATTATGTTTCAACTATGTTACAGGAATATTACAATATGGCGGTAATATTTCAAATTTATGAAACTTATATGAAATTTTTATCAAAGTTATCAGAAAGCCTGACATTCTGGAAAGGCTTAAAATGTCTTGTTAAGGGTGAGTCAATCAATGATAAGGGAGGTTTATTTCAAGTTTATGATAGAGGCTATAAACGAAAAAGCCCACGAAGGCGTGGGCTTAAAGGTTATCAAAAATAGGATTAAAGAATCGCTAAGCTTAGGGCTTTAAACGTCTCTTTGAGCCTGCTCTTCCATCTCTGATATTGAACTATGGCGAACATCAGTGCCACTCACTAGGTAAATCACTTGCTCACTGATATTGCGTGCATGATCACCAATACGTTCAATTGCGCGTAATATCCATAAAATGTTAATCGCCTGGCCAATAGAGCGAGGGTCTTCCATCATATAAGTGCTGAGTTCACGAATAGCTGAGGCATATTGCTCATCGACCATTTTGTCGCTACGTACGACTTCAATTGCGCCTTCAATGTCGTGGCGAGCAAAAGCGTCTAAAGCATCCGATGTCATTTTCACGACTGCTGAGCCCATGTGACGGATTGATTGGTTACACATTTTTGAACCCGCTTGGTTGCCATTAGCGACTTCAAGCGCGTGAATAGCAATTTTGGCTGCTTCATCGCCCATACGTTCTAAGTCACGAACAACGCGAGAAACGGCTAATACCATACGCAAATCAGAGGCTGCTGGCTGGCGACGAACAAGAATATGGGTACATTCTTGGTCGATGTTGACTTCCATGGCATCAACGTCATCTTCACGCTGAATTATTTTATCAGCCGAGCTGGTATCGCCTGTACAAATCGCGTCAATAGCATCCGCAACTTGACGCTGTACTAGGCCACCCATCGCTAACATTTGATTGCGAATGGCTTCTAAGTCAGCATTAAATTGTTGTGAAATGTGCTGATTGAAATTCATGTCCATTATTTTTTTCCTTATTTAAGACAGACTACCCGAAACGGCCAGTAATATAAGCTTCAGTCAACTCGTGCTGTGGGGTTGTGAAAACTTGATTAGTTGGGTTCACTTCGACCAATTGACCTAAGTGAAAGTAAGCGGTGCGCTGTGAAACACGAGCAGCTTGCTGCATTGAGTGGGTTACGATGGCAATGGTGTATTTTTCTCGTAACTCATCGATCAGCTCTTCAATTTTTGCGGTCGCAATCGGATCCAAAGCAGAGCAAGGTTCATCCATTAAAATCACTTCAGGATCAACCGCAATCGTACGTGCAATACAAAGGCGCTGTTGCTGACCACCCGAAAGACCGGTACCAGGAGCATGTAAACGATCTTTAACTTCGTTCCACAAACCTGCACGTTTTAAGCTTTTTTCTACTATCTCATCAAGCTCTACACGGCCTTGAGCCAAGCCGTGAATACGTGGGCCATAAGCAACATTGTCGTAGATCGACTTAGGGAATGGATTGGGTTTTTGAAATACCATCCCTACTCGTGCACGCAATGGAACGGTATCAACCTTTGGGTCATAGATGTTTTCATTATCGAGCAAAATTTCGCCCGTAATTTTACAAATATCAATGGTATCGTTCATACGATTTAAGGTGCGTAAAAAAGTTGACTTACCACAACCGGAAGGACCGATTAAGGCGATTACTTCGTTGACACCGATATCTAAGCTAACGTCAAAGATCGCTTGCTTGTCACCGTAAAAAACATCCACATTACGTGCTGAAAGTTTAGCTTTCGGACTGAGTGGAATGCCTGTCGTTATGTGGTTTTCAATAAGTTGCATATTTGTACTCATGTTCAATTCTCGCTTTCAATTCTTTCTTTTCAGTACAGTCATTGTGGTTAGGCCGTTCAGCTATCTCTTAAAATAAGACAGTGAGCAGACTACCAGCGGCGCTCTAAGCGACGACGTAAAATAACGGCTGTAGCATTCATCAATATTAAAAATGATAATAAAACTAAGATGGCGCCGGAGGTGCGTTCTAAGAAGGCGCGTTCTGGGCTATCTGACCATAAGAAAATCTGTACTGGTAAAACCGTAGAGGGATCATTAATAAATCCAGGCACATCAACCACAAAGGCCACCATACCAATCATTAATAACGGAGCGGTTTCACCGAGTGCTTGTGCCATCCCTAATATAGTACCGGTAAGCATGCCGGGCATGGCAAGTGGTAATACGTGATGGAAAACCACTTGGTTTTTCGATGCGCCCAAACCATACGCCGCTTCTCTGATAGAAGGAGGAACGGCTTTAATCGCTGCTCGTGCTGAAATAATAATAGTAGGTAATGTCATCAACGTTAATACCAAACCGCCCAGCAAAGGTGTGGAGCGTGAGACCCCAAAGATATTAATGAAGATAGCCATACCCAATAAACCAAAGATGATCGAAGGTACTGCAGCCAAGTTATTAATATTAATCTCTACGATTTCGGTCATGCGGTTACGCGGTGCGAATTCTTCTAAATAAATCGCCGCGGCAACACCAATCGGGAAGGATAAAAGGAGTGTTACCATCAAGGTTAACAGCGTCCCTTTAATAGCGCCGTGAATGCCGGCAAGCTCTGGTTCGCGAGAATCGCCATTGGTAAAGAATAAAGTATTAAAGTGGCTATCTAATCTTTCTTCTGCAATCCATTGGTTTAGCCACGTTAATTGCTGCTCTGAAAGGCGATTATTTATTTCATCTTTTGTGAGATCGCGATCGTGTTTAAACCATTGATCGACATCGTCGTCCATCAATAGCTCAATACTAATCGTTGTATCAAGCGCATCAGGGTTCGCTAGAAGAAGTTCCTGTAATTGCCAAGCAGCGCCAGGGCTGATCAGTTTAAACAGTTCACGTTTTTCGCTGCGGCTTTTAGGCTGCAAACTTTTTGCAAAGTGACGTTTGATTAGACCTTCGAAGTTAGCAAAGCGAACTTCTTCGACCTTGCTGTCTTTATTAAGATTTAAGTAGCGACTGTCTAATAAAATATCGGTCGTTAAACTCGTCTGTTGAAATACTGATACGCCTTTGCTAGCAATATCGGTAAATAACACGACGAGACATAACATGCCGAAGAAAACAGAGGCCATGCCGTATAAACGGAAACGCGTTTCTGCAGCACGGCGGCGCGCTAAACTTTTTTCAACCTTTTCACGGGTTGTTAAGGTTGTCGTAGTCATAGTTGTACCTGAAGAATCAATCATATTGCTCTCGATATTTCTGTACGATCTTCAATGCGATGAAGTTCAATACTAATGTGGACAAGAACAGTACCAAGCCTAAGGCAAATGCGGCTAAAGTCTTAGGAGAGTCAAACTCTTGGTCACCGACCAGTAATGTTACGATCTGAACGGTTACCGTCGTGACGCTATCAAGAGGATTTGCGGTTAGGTTTGCGGCTAAGCCTGCCGCCATCGCAACAATCATCGTCTCACCAATTGCACGAGAAACCGCGAGCATTACTGCACCAACAATACCCGGCAGCGCGGCAGGAATAACGACCTGACGAATCGTTTCATTTTTGGTTGCGCCAAGCCCATAGCTGCCATCACGTAATGATTGCGGTACGGCGTTGATAACGTCATCAGATAAAGAGGAGACGAAGGGAATAATCATCACGCCCATAACAAGCCCGGCTGCTAACGCACTTTCAGAGGAAACATCAAACCCTAAGTCAGTTCCTAAAATCCGAATGAAAGGTGCAACGGTTAACGCCGCAAAGAAACCGTATACAACCGTTGGGATGCCGGCTAATACTTCTAAGGCAGGCTTTGCGTATTGGCGAACATTACTGCTGGCGTATTCCGATAAGTAAATAGCCGCCATTAAGCCTACGGGGATAGCAATGATCATTGCAATGAATGAAATTAATAAGGTACCTGCAAATAAAGGTACCGCACCAAAGCTACCGGAAGACCCTGACTGGTCAGCGCGTAAGGCTACTTGAGGTGACCACGTGGTACCAAACAAGAAGTCTAATGGGTTTACTTGTTGAAAAAACATCCAAGCTTCAAATGCGACACTGGCTAAAATACCGACGGTGGTTAATACCGCAATACCTGAACTCGAAAGCAGAAGCAGATTAACAATAGTTTCCATTTCTGTACGGGCGCGTAATGCGGGTTTGATTCGACGGTAAGTAACGGCACAGCAGATTAAGCATAAGCTTAATGCAATGCCTGAATTCAATATTAAAGTACGTTCATTTAATGCGGCCAAATGTTCAACAGCAGGCATTAAACTAGGATCAGGTGCGAGACCAGTACCTGCGGCGAGGTTATAAACTTTACTGATCGCAAGTTGAATTTGAGCAGGGTCTGCCGCTTGAATATGAGCGGGTAATTGTGTGATCAATAAATGGTCAATGACTGGACCTTCTAATAAATGCCAAGTCAGCAGTAATATCAAGGCTGGTACACCAGTCCACAAAGCCATTAAAGCGCCGTAGTGACCGGGCAAGGAATGCATTCGCAGCCCTTGATTAGATACTGTTCGTGCACGGTTTCGGCCTAAAAAATAGGCGCCTCCGAGAACAATAATGACGATGATGATCAGGCTACTAAAGTTCATATTTTGTTTATTTACCAGTAGTGTTAGTTTTAGTCGTTTTACGTTTTCTTGAATACGAAAAAGCCGAGAGTTATTCTTATGGTGAGAATAGACCTCGGCGATCGGTATTACGTTTAACTAAACTTACTTCTTAGTCAAAGGTGTTAAGTTCTTAACTGTGCTTAATACGGTAGCACGTTCTTTCGCTGTCATTGGGATCATACCCTTTTCAGCCAAGTATCCGTATTCGCCCATTGCTTTTTCTGACGTGAATTCCGCTAAATATTCTTTGATACCTGGAATAACACCAATGTGAGCCTTTTTAACATAGAAGTACAAAGAACGGCTTACTGGGTAATCGCCTGAAGCAATGGCATCGAATGTTGGTAGCTTACCATCAATAACAGAACCTTGAACTTTATCAGAATTTTGCTCTAGAAAGCTGTAGCCAAATACGCCAAGTGCGGTTGGGTTAGCGACTAATTTTTGCACAATAAGGTTATCGTTTTCGCCCGCTTCTACATAAGCGCCATCTTCACGTACTGCGTGACAGACTGCTTTGTATTTTTTCTTGTCTTGCTTCTTCATTGCCTTAATAAATGGGAACGTTTTACAGCCGCCCTCTAAAGCCAGTTCAGCAAATGCATCACGAGTACCTGATGTTGGTGGTGGACCTAATACTTCGATTTCAATGGCTGGAAGTGTTGAGTTGACCTGATTCCAAGTCTTATATGGGTTATCAACCAGTGTTTCGCTGCCATCTGGATTTGGGATATTTTTAGCTAATGCTAAGAAAATATCGCGACGACTTAAAGAGAACTGCTTAGCGTCTGTCGTATTGGCCAGTACGATACCGTCATAGCCTACTGTTATTTCGATAATGTCTTTAATGCCGTTCTTGGCACAAAGCTCTATTTCAGAACTCTTAATAGCGCGAGAAGCGTTTGTGATGTCTGGAGTCGCACTACCAACACCTGAACAGAACAACTTCAAACCACCGCCAGAACCCGTAGATTCAACCTTAGGTGTCGCAAATTTAGTCGACTTACCAAAACGCTCAGCCACAACCGTTGAGAATGGGTAAACCGTAGAAGAGCCTACAATGCTGATGTGGTCACGTTGTGCGTTGGCTGACATGCTGATTGCAGAAGCTGCAAGAGCGGCACTTAGAGCTAATAATTTTTTCATCATCATTTCCTATTTAGTTTGTCATTTTTATCTAGACCTTTCTAGATAAAAAGTATTTTTTCGAATGCTTATTCAGTGATGAGAATTATGGAGAAACAATGTTACAGAAATATGACAAGAGTGAAATATTGCAAAATGATTTCATATTTATGACATTTAGTACTTTAGCCCCTCTGTTATTAAGTAACAGCTATTAAGTAACCGTCGTATTTAGATCAAAGATAAAAATCATTTAACCTTTTTTATAAAAAGGGTATGGATCCTGCTGTAACCCATTTAGAACACAATAACCAAATCATAGTTTTGAGGTGCTTATGGGCGCAATACGTGGGTTTATCACAAGGAACAGCTTGCCCGAATACTATCTACAGCAAGCATCAATTTGGTTTGACCCAATCGTCGAAACCTTAATTGGGCACCATTATAGTGCAGGGCGAACATTAGTGGTCGGTATTAATGGTTGCCAAGGATCAGGCAAAACGACACTTGCTGATTATTTATGCACTTGCCTTCAGGCCAAGGGGCTGAGGTCTATTGCGATCTCTATTGATGATTTTTATTTAACCCGCCAGCAGCGGCAGCAGTTGGCAACGGATGTGCATCCGCTTTTTTCTACACGGGGAGTACCCGGGACTCACGATTTAGAACTTGCACTCGAAACACTGCAGCAGCTATCTCAAGATAATGGCGACGTTAAAGTGCCAAAGTTCAACAAGGCTCAAGACGACCGCTTACCCAAAACAGAGTGGCCGCATGTTGAAACCCCGCTTGATATTATTATTCTGGAAGGTTGGTGTGTCGGTATTACCGCAGAGGCAGAAGAAGTTTTATTAGAACCGGTTAATGAGCTGGAATCGCTGAGAGACCCGCAGGGAAAATGGCGTAATTATATTAATCAACAGTTAGTGACCAATTATCCGGAGTTATGGCAGCTCATTGATCGTCTTATTATGTTGCAAGCGCCAAGCTTTAGTTGCGTCTATCAATGGCGCCTAGAGCAAGAGCAGAAGTTAACGCAAGAGGTGGCTTTAAAAGAAGAAGCGCTAAAGGACGATACATCTAAAAATAATCATATTATGCCAGCAGAAGAAATTCGACAGTTTATTCAACATTACGAACGTCTTACTCGTCATGCTTTGAAATATCTTCCTCAAAATTGTCAGCATTTATTTCAGCTCACGCATAAGCGTCAAGTGGTGGCTTATCAGGCGCCAAACCCTTTGCCAGGTGATCCTCGCTTTGGTCAGCGTGATGTGACATTGAAAGGGCTGTAGCGATGAATGACGATATGAATAAAGTGAGCAATAACTGGATTATTTTTACTGACTTAGACGGTTCTTTATTAGACCACGATAGTTACAGCCATAAAGCCGCGGATGGGCTTTTAGGTGAGCTAGAACAAGACCAAATTCCCGTCATTTTAACGACGAGTAAAACTCGTGCAGAAGTATTATCCCTGCGTGCAGAGTTAAACAACCCGCATCCCTTCATTATCGAAAATGGCGCGGCGGTTTTTATTCCTCAGGGGTATTTTACGACCAAGCCAGAAGGCTGTATCGAGACCGATGGATTTTGGATATTTCGCTTCTGCCAAGAAAGAAGTTATTGGCTAGCCATTCTTGAGAAAGCCAAACTTATTTTTCCGCACAGCTTCAGTCATTTCTCTGTGATGAAGGAAGAAGTGATTGCCCAATTAACGGGTTTATCTCTTGAGCAAGCACAGCAAGCGAATCAAAGAGAATTTGGTGAACCGATTACATGGTTGGGGGTCGATAAGGCCAAACATGAATTTATATTGTGGTTAGAAGAGCAAGGTGGTCATGTCTTACAAGGTGGACGTTTTCTGCATTTAAGCGGCGCCTGTAATAAAGGTCAGGCTCTTGTTTGGCTGGCCGCTGAATATAAAAAACAACGAAATCTGCCAACAACTAAAACCATTGCTATTGGTGATAGTGGTAATGACATTGCGATGTTAGAACAAGCAGACCTAGCACTTATCATACGCTCTCCTGTACACGAATCTCCCAAACTAAAAAGGACACACGGTTTCTTTATCTCAGAAGAATTTGGGCCTAGAGGCTGGAATGCTGGATTACGCAAAATCTTATAAATTTATAATTAAAATAAGGAAGTATAATGGCTGATTTTTATCAAAATGGCATAGTAACGACGTTACATAATTTAGCGCATCGACCTGTTGAAGATATTGAAAGCGAACTAAGAGAGTTTAGTAAGAAACGCCCGATGTCATTAATTTTACCGTCGCTATTTTCAGAGCTAGAAGGCGATGCATTGCCTAATATTGTCAAACACCTGGAAGGTGCTGATTACCTCAGTGAAATTGTTATTGGATTAGACCGAGCCGATGAAGAGCAATATCGTTATGCACTAAAATTCTTTGGAGCATTACCTCAGCATCATCGGGTTTTGTGGAACGAAGGCCCAAGATTACAAGCGCTAGATGCTGAATTGCAAGCGCTCAATCTCGCCCCTAAAGAGCTGGGGAAAGGGCGCAATGTTTGGTATTGCATGGGCTATACCCTCGCATCTAACCGTTCTGAATCGGTGGCGCTGCACGACTGTGATATTGTGACTTACGACAGAGAATTACTCGCGCGCTTAATTTATCCCGTTGCCAACCCACAATTCAATTATGAGTTCTGTAAAGGATTTTATGCGCGGGTCGCTGATGGAAAAATTAATGGCCGTGTTAGCCGATTATTAGTGACGCCATTATTACGCGCCTTAAAAAAAGTTTTTGGCGAGATGGAATACTTGCAGTTTATGGACAGCTTTCGCTATCCATTAGCGGGTGAGTTCTCTTTTCGTAAAGACGTTTTAAATGATATTCGTATTCCTAGTGATTGGGGATTGGAGATTGGCGTATTGTCTGAAATGCACAGAAACTATGCCAATAATCGTTTGTGCCAAGTCGATATTGCGGATGTATATGACCATAAGCATCAAGACCTATCGTTAGAGGATGATCAAGGTGGCTTGTCTAAAATGTCCATCGACATCTCTAAAGCGTTATTCAGAAAACTAGCGACTCATGGCAAAACCTTTAATACTGAAACATTCCGCTCTATTAAGGCAAGCTACTTTCGTATTGCCCTCGATTTTATCGAAACGTATCACAACGACGCCGTGATGAACGGCTTAACACTGGATATTCACGCTGAAGAAAAAGCGGTCGAGCTGTTTGCACAAAATATTATGAAAGGCGGAGAAGCCTTTTTAGATAACCCAATGGAAACGCCTTTTATTCCAAGTTGGAATCGTGTTATCAGTGCTAAACCCGATATTTTAGAACGTTTATACGAGGCCGTAGAAGAAGATAATAAGGAGTTTATGACACGATGAGTATATTTGATTCCGCACTATTGCAACGTACCCAGCATTTATTAGAAATGATTTATCATGAAACGAATATTAACGTATCGTTTGAAATGCTGACAGAAACTCTTTTACAAGAAATGAGATTAGAGAGCGAAAGCCATCAAATAGCCTCTCATGATCAAGTGCGTCCTAGTGATTTGTGGGATCAATCAACCACCGTCATGATCACCTATGGTGATAGCTTTCTAGCAGCCAAAGAAAAACCATTAATTACGTTAAAGCATTTTTTAGATGAGCATTGCGAGGGCTTAATTAACAGCGTGCATATTCTGCCGTTTTTCCCTTTCAGTTCAGATGATGGTTTTTCGGTGATGGATTTTTCCAGCGTGAATGAAGCGCTGGGAGATTGGGCTGATATTGAAAGTATTAGCCAGGACTATCGCTTGATGGCGGATTTGGTCATTAATCACTGTTCCAGTCGCAGTTTATGGTTTCAAAATTTTATTAAAGGCGAGGGGCCTGGTCATGACTACTTCTATACGGAGTCATTAGACGCTGATTTATCACAAGTGGTTCGCCCCAGAACCAGTCCGTTATTAAGAGAGACTCAAACCGATAAAGGGCTGCAATACGTGTGGTGTACCTTTAGTCATGACCAGGTTGATTTAGATTTTAGAAATCCTGAAGTCTTATTACAATTTATTAAAATTATTCGTCAGTATTTGGATATGGGCGTACGGATATTTCGCCTCGATGCGATTGCTTTTTTATGGAAAAAAATTGCCTCATTAAGCATTAATCTCGAAGAAACACACAACGTTGTGCGCTTATTAAGATTATTGATTGAGCATGCGCAAAGTGATGCGGTGATTATTACCGAAACCAATATTCCCAATCGCGAAAATCTATCGTATTTTGGCAATGCCAACGAAGCGCACTGTGTGTATAACTTTGCCTTGCCACCTTTATTAATCAATACCTTAATCACTGGCAACAGTCATCATTTAAAACTTTGGTTAATGAGTATGCCGCCCGCTCAGTTGGGCACTACCTATTTTAATTTTATTGCTTCTCACGATGGTATGGGACTAAGGCCGGTTGAAGGTATATTGGCGGATGATGAAACCCAAGTTTTAGTCGATACCTTGCAAGATTTTGGTGGTCGTATTTCTTGGCGTGCGCTAGAAAACGAGGAAGGCGAAGCGATTCAAAAACCGTATGAGGTGAATATTTCGTTATTCGATGCGCTGCAAGGCACGTTAAAAGGCAAAGATGAACTCGGAATCGACCGCTTTATATGTGCCCATGCGATTATGCTGGGTTTAGAAGGCATTCCGGGTATTTATGTTCATAGTTTGTTGGCGACGCGCAATGATTATCAACGAATGGAGCATACGGGTCATAATCGCTCGATTAATAGACATCAGTGGCAATACGATGAGCTGGAAGGGCTGCTTGAAGAGAAAAGCCATCACAAAAAAGTATTCACTGAATTAAAACGATTATTAGCCATTCGACAACAGCAAAAAGCGTTTCATCCTAATGCGACTCAGTTTACGCTTCATTTAGGAGATTCTATTTTCGCTTATTGGCGTCAGTCTCACGATAGAAAGCAGAGTATTTTTTGCATCAGTAATATCGGTGATGTGGCCCAAGAGTTTATGTTATCGGATATTAATTTGGTCAGTACCGATGATTGGCATGACCTTATCTCTGGCGCAGAAATGACTCGCCAAGACATGCTAGTACAGTTAACCCCTTATCAAACACTGTGGATCAGTAATTCATAAGGCGAGTTGTTCTCGCCTTTTTCTTATTATTCTATTAGCGCTTTCTTTATATATTCCTCAGTTCTCCTTTTAAACCATTTCACGTTGTTCCTTCTAGCACTTCATTCTAGGATATGCATCGGCGTACCTACTGGTGGCTATCGCACTCACTTATTTATTACATGTAATGTTTTTATTTTGTTACATGTAATACTTGACGGCATTACATGTAATGAGTATGTTTAGGTATGACACAAAAAACATCAGCGCATTATCAAAGAGAATTTCGCCGTCGCTTGAGAGAACAAGGGCTGGTAAAAAAGGAAGTTTGGATTCGTCCCGAGAACGCACGGTTGCTGACTCAGGCGGAGAAAACATTACGTGAACCCAATTTGGTTGAAACGATAAAGGAAGGAGAGTTTGTGATGACAAACTTACATGAGATATCAGAGCTATGGACAAGCCAGAGCTTAAAAACAGCGTTAGAGCAAGAGCCTCTATTTTCAACGAATCAAGCAACGATAGAGTTGATTGATGGTATTGACGCTTCGCTTTTTATAGAAATGAAAGCTTTTGGCGACTTACCGGTATTTTTAACCGTAGTCGGCGAACAGATTATTGTTGAATCGGTTTTGTGGCCGGTCGATGCGGTATCTGATGTGGCGGGCTTTAATGATGCCGTACTGCGTACCCATAAATATTTCCCACTTTCGACCATCAGCTTAGACACCATGGCAAATGGTGAATCGGTCTATCACATGTTTGGTGCTTTAAGTGCTTCTTCAATCATGTCGAATGTTTTATTAGAAATCGACATGTTAGCGAACAACGTAATACAAGCAACTCAAGCCTATGCTGAGTTTCTAATCGAACAACCCACGCCTGAATTGGCTTAATTAATTTAGATCTAGGAGAGCAATCATGAACTTATGGTCAAAAATGTTAACGGCATTACGTGGTGGCATGAATGAAGCAGGAGAGGCGGTTGTCGATACACAAGCGCTGCGAATTTTGGATCAAGAGGTGCGTGATGCCTCAGGCGAATTAAAGTTATCCAAAGAAAGCCTTGTTGCTATTATCGCTCAGCAAAAAGTCGCCGAGCAGAAGGTTAATACGCTAAAAGCCAGCATTACAGAATACGAAGGTTATGCGATTAAAGCCTTAGAGAAAGATGATGATGTATTGGCGTTAGAGATTGCTGAAAAAATAGCCGAATTAGAAAATCTACAGGTCTCTGAATCAGAGGCTGTTGATGGTTTTTCTGCCAGTGCTAATAGTTTAAAAGCGGCCATTGCCTCTGCGGATAATAATATTAAGCGTTTGAAGCAGCAGATTGATACTGTGAAAGCGACCGAGAGTGTACAGCGCGCGCAAGAATCGGTATCTCAGCGTTATGCAGGATCCAATACTAAATTACAAACGGCTATGGATTCGTTAGAGCGAATTAAACAGAAGCAAACGTTGAATGCTGCAAAGTTGCAGGCAGCAGAAGAGCTTCATGCTAATACCTCAGAGCAATCTCTGCAGGATAAATTGCACAAAGCAGGTATTGCTAACCAGGGTCAGCAAGCCAAAGATGTATTGGAACGATTAAAAAACAAACAGTAGTCTTTTATAAATATGAATAGAATAGGAAATAGCGGCTGTTAAGTGATTAAAATTTCGTTAATATAGTGCGCCATATTTATGGTGAACAAACACAAGGAAGTAAACATGTTTGCGATATTTTTAAGTGATAAGATGGATCCTTTCTATCAGAATATTGCTTCATTTCCGACGCTATTTTTCACTCTCTTATTAGCACTGACGGCTGTTTATTGGTTGGTCGCGGTGTTAGGTGTCATTGATCTAGATGTATTAGATGTTGATATGCCAGAAGGCGATGCCGACGGTGGTGTACACCAATTGGCGGGGCTATTGTTGAAGCTCGGTTTAAATGGCGTCCCTTTAACCATTGTTATCTCTCTCTTAGCCTTATTTGGCTGGTTCATCTGTTACTTTGCCGTGTATCTTATATTCCCGTATATACCTGATGGCTTCTTAGAATACATCGTAGGCTTACCGATACTCGTTGGCTCTTTATATGGTGCAGTATTGATTACGGCACAGATCATTAAACCGCTGAAGCCCTTGTTTGCTAATATGAATAAAAACACGGTAAAAAATGTGCTCGG
>Ga0115551_1000393_pt1 | contig 30786 bp, 19 predicted proteins | sample COGITO_mtgs_1103_FD_87179 | JGI IMG/M metagenome (GOLD analysis project Ga0115551, IMG submission 87179) | Pelagic marine microbial communities from North Sea - COGITO_mtgs_110321 | ecosystem: Environmental > Aquatic > Marine > Epipelagic | place: Germany:Helgoland, sampling site Kabeltonne... | reverse complement strand
TCATTTTCTCTTGCTGGGTAAACTCTATAAACGCATCATAAACTCTCTTCATCTCTTTTTTTCTCGAGAAGGATGACGATGGAAACAGACAATGCGAAAGAGGAGAATAAAGACAACAACGAGGAGGCGATGGTGAGAATCCCAGACCATCTCCTTTATTCTTCTTCTCAAACTTCTAATAAAATAATGAAAGAGAACGATGTCGTTTTACTTCACATGAACAACAGCCGGTGGCAATTTGTGAACTTGAAACCGAAGAAAACGTGCGCGGTCGGGAAACATAAGAACGTGAAATTAGACCCGCTCTTGAATTCTATTCCCTTTGGTTCTCTGTTTGAAGTCGATCAGAAAGGGGTATTAGAACACGTCGGCGTGGAGATGTTGGAAGAGGATGAAATACACGCACAAATTCCAGTCGAAGACGAGAGGTCGAATAAAGCCTACGACGACTTGAACGGGAAGGCGCAAAAGTTGAGCGATAAAGAGATACAAAGAATGCAACAGTCTGGAGTTTCCGGACAGGCCATCGTGGATGAGCTCGTTGCAAATTCAGCGACGTTTAGCCAAAAAACCGCGTTCGCGCAGGAAAAGTACAAGATGAAAAAAATGAAGAAACACTTGACGAAAATCATCGCGCGGTGGCCGTCGCCGAGGTACGTCTGCGAGGCGTATTTTTACAAGTCACCACAAATTACGAATAGCTTAAGATTTGATATACTAGGATTGATGATGAATTTAGGGAACGTTATGGCAAATTCGCAGCCGCTGATTGTGGAGGATTGCGGAGGGGTCATAGTTGGAGCGGCGGCGACGAGAATGGGAGGGAAAGGCATCGCGTGCGCCGGGTACGTAGGGGAGCATCCGAGTTCGATGGAAACAATTAAACAGATGAATTTAACAGAAGAAGAAAGAAGCGTGATTATGACTATAAGTTTGAGAGAGTTGGCGAAAGAAAAGAAAAAATGGGAGGAGGAACTCGAGAATGGTTTGGAATTGAAAGAAAGAGAGGAAGATGGGAAAGATGGAAAAGATGCCACTGCGAACAACAAAAACAATAATAACAATAATAATAATAATAATAACAACAACAATGGTAACGATAGCATTCCGAGCAAGAAAAAGCATTCAAAAGCTACAAAAGCAGACGTGAAGTATTTTGTCAGACAGGAAAAGTTCACCTCTTTGATACTCGCGCACCCGCAGTTGGATCCGAAAACAACCCTACCACAATTATTGGAGTTTTGCGCAAACTCAACGCCTTTCATCGTGTGGAGCATGACCCTCCAGCCTTTAGCCGATGCCATGCATGTTTTGCGAAAAGGAGGTCTTGCTGTTTCAATGACTATCTCTGAGCCATTTCTGAGGGATCATCAAGTGTTGCCAGGGAGAACGCATCCGGTTATGACGACCGAGGCAAACAGCGGCGGGTACATCTTAAGCGGCACGCACGTGCGAAAGAATAAGAACAACAATAGCAGAATAAGCGATGTCAAAGCGACTGGAGAAGAAAAAGTAGAAGTAGATATAGAAGAAAAGGGAAACGCTGACGATGGAGATGATGATGATGATAGCGAGAACAGAGAGAGTAAAAAGCCTCGATGCGAATGAAGTTTTTTGTATTTAGTTTTTTAGGTGATAAAAAAATATTGTCAATTCAATTGTTCTTCCCCCAAAAAGAAGCACGCGCAAAAGAAGGAGATTCACACTCGCTTAAAGTGAGTATGGTTTTTCTTCGCGACAACGTTTCACTTCAGAAGCTTAAACAGCAACATAAAAGCGCGGGCGATGATCTCGTTGACGACGAACACTCCGCGTTAGAGTTCGCAATTACTGTCGGGAAAAATGAAGGATTAGACGTCCAATTCGTCGAGAAGAAAACGAATAAGAATAATAACAACAACGATGGCGAAATGGAATGGTGGGTGACCAAATGCATCTGCCGCGTAGAAAATACGGGCGAAACTATCGAGTTAAAAATGGAGGAGTCTGCGACGATCGCCATGTTGAAGATGAAACTCAGAACGGAGATGAATAAAAAGGCAAAGAAGATTTACTCCTCCTCCTCCTCCTCTTTAACAACCTCTACGACTTTTACGAAGAGAAACGATTTCACCGGTGCTAGTACCGCTTCGACGATGAAGGGGATGAATGTAAGGAATGGTGAGAGAAACGTAAGCGGAGAGCAGCAGCAGAATGCGAACGAACCGAGAAGAATAGTCTTGGGTGGAGGGGTGCCTGGGGTGCCTCCCGTTTCGTTAGTTGGAAAGAAGATAAATATGACGAGAACTAACGTGGATAGCATGAAGGAGGAGGACTTTAGAGGATTTGATGACAACGATGATGATGGTGAGTATGAAGATTTAAGAAGAGATATGAGCAGAAACAACCAACAACAGCAGCTAGAGAAGAATACAACGAGTAATAAGAAGAATGAAAATGTTTTCTTGCGAGATTTGAGCGAGTTCGCTAACGAGCTGGTAGAAGTTGTCGCTCCAAAGCCAAAGGACCAGCCGATTCATCACGATAAAATGGGAGAAAGTAAGAGCAATAGTACGCGCAAGAGCAACAAAAACAATATAAATGAACTAGAAACGATGGGAAGTTGGGAAAAAGTTGACGAATGGCAGGCGTGGGGAGAAATCGGACAAGTTCAAGTAAAGCACAGAACATCAACAACAACGCCAACAGCGGCAATTCAAACCCCGAACGTCACAATAAACGTAAAGAAGGTAGAGAGAGGAAAGATAGAACCGATGAAGCTGAACGCGACAAAAGTCTCTCAATCGAGGAAAAAGATGAACTGGTCGTCTTTGTCGTCGCTCTCTTTCGTATCTAACATCCAGGACTCTTTTACAAATATGGCGGCAATGTCGACAAAATACAGCACGATGGTCGCAGAGCTCGCTCCTGGCTTCGCATCACACTCGCTTTCTGCTCACATTATGATTTTTGTCACCGTTGCTGCAATACTCGTGAAGTTGATGGGTTTTACTTTTTGGTTACTGTGCGTTGTCCTCGTCTGTTACGCTCGAGTGCGATCAGAGGAGAATTTGAGAGCTCTCGCGGAGAAAAAAGCGCTGGATCTACAATCGAAATTAGCAAAAGTTCAGGATGATTTGGAGCAGTTACAATTTGCAACAGCAACCGTCGCTGCCAATACGGCCTCTCGAGGCGGTAGTCTTTCGAGCGGATCCGCAAGCGTGCTCAACAATGGGCAAGCTGTAGCGGACGTTTTGTGGATGAACTCGACGATAGCGGCGTGTTGGGATGGTTTCCTTCGAAATTGGCTTTCTTCGCTGGCTGGAAACTTACTTTCGGACAAGCTCTCCACCGCAAAACCATCTGTTCTCGAATCTATTCATTTAGCTTCGTTTGAAATGAATCACAAGCCGCCGAGCTGCCGAAACGTGAAAGTCCTTCGCTCGAGGAAAGTTTTTGAAGGCGTTATGTTGGAGTTAGGCGTGGAGCTCTCAGATATTGCATTCAATATGACTATTCATTCAAAGCTCGCGCAATTGAAGATTCCGTTGAAACTCGCAGTTGAACTTGATGCGACCAATCTATTATTACGCACGAGTGTTCTGCTCATCGATAAACCACCGTACGCGGGTTTGCTGAAAACATCATTCGCGGATTTACCAGAGACGAAACTCAAGATCATCCCTGAAGGCGTAAGCGGAAGAATGGGTAATATCGCTGAACTTCCAGGGGTTGATGTATGGATTAAGAACTCGATACAGGATGCGCTAGTTGAGAATCTTCTCGAGCCAAATTCATACACGTGGAACATCGAAGAGTTTTTCCAAATGTATTATAAATAAAATAGCATTAGTTTAGAACCGCGCGTAAATATTGTAAACTAAATGTACAACATGCTAAACATAGCTAAAGAAATTATTGCTACTGCTCTGAGACTAGATGTGCAGACTAAAAACATTCCTCTATTCGCCTATCTCCGCGTGAACCACCAAAACACGAATATGAAGAAGGTGATGAAGAACATTCCTCCGTAAACGATGATTGCATCCATCCGTTGCCGTCTATCGATAACTTTCAACACAGATTGAGAAACGCCTAAAGTATCTAACACGCTCAACACTTTTCTTCGCGCGGATTTTAATCTATCCTTTTGTTCGTGCAAACTTCCTAAAATGTTCGCCCCCGAGTCTAACAAGTCGTCCACCATCTGACCGCTTCGGCGCATAGACATTCCCGCGGAAGCTTCGGCATCGTAACTCGAACCCATATTCAACGTCACGTCGCCACCTCCGTTATTCATGTTCCCTCCACCGCTTATTCTTCGCATCAACTCCTCTCTCTCTTGTTCCTCTTGCATTCTCCTCGATTCTCGCGAACCGAACCGGTCCAACGCTACTCGAAACTGGTCGCACTCCTCGGAAATTTGACTCACTTTCCTTTTCCACGTGTCTCTTTTCGATGGATTCTCCTTCACGATTAACACTCGAAACTGCGATTCCATCTGTTGGGAGATTCGAGTCATCTCTTGCAGCTTGTTCCTCTGCTCTCGAGCTTCTTGTAAAGTCGCGTTTCCTCGGTGCCCTTTGCCTTCCAAACGTTCCAAACGAATTAATCCTTCCTGTAATTCGAACGATATTCGTCGAGCGACGGAGTATAAATCCGAGAGCGAAGAAGAAGAGGAGGAAGAAGAAACCGGTGGTTGCGTTGGTTGGGAGAGTGGCGGTGATTGTGGTGGTGGTCTGTCTCCTCCCACGCCTACTCCCATTGCCGGATGATGATGATGATGGTGCGAGTGCATAATTTTTGAAGGCAACCAAGCAAGAGACCCCTCCCCGGACTGGACGAAAAGAGAAAAATGGCTGAAACCTAAATACCTCGTAAAAATTTTCTTCTCGCCCTTTTCCACAACTTTTCCACATTTTGGAAAGAAAAGTCCTCCTCCTCTCTACTCCTCTTCCTCTCTTTTGTTGTTTGATACACGAAAAGAAGAAGAAAAGCTTCGTTACAGCAGCACGACACAGGTCTCCCCAGTAGTGACTTCGAGTCCTATAGAGCATTCATAGCGCGCAGAGCATCATCCCAAGAAGAAGAAGAAGAAGAAGAAGAAAATGGTGTTTCGCATCCCGCAAGAACAGAGACAAGATTTGATCGATAGAATGACCGATAACTTGAGCGCGATTGGGTTTCACTGCTTCGGCGATAGCATCGCAAACGCTCGAGAAGTGTGCGAAAACATCGAGAAGAAAGCTTTCGGCGTGGCTGATGTTGCATCGACGACGACGGTGGAAGTTCATCACAAAGAAGGTGTTTCTGGGGATCGACCGCTGAAGGAGTCCATGTCCTTATACATCTCCAAAGCAGCGGAGTTGATGAAGGAGGAGTGCTTGAGACGAGCTGACAGCGCCGGTGGTAAAGGCGGCGGGGCGTCAACCTCAGAAGTAGTGTCGTCAAAAGCGGTGCAAGATAAAGACCATTTTGATGTCGCTCTAGATTCTACGGACAGGGAGTTTTACACCGGTCCGAGAGCGGAAGAAGTGCTCGCACCGTTGTTGCAACCAAACGCCTCGTTCAAGTTTGTGCGATTATCGACGAAGAGTTGGGGAATTGATGCCGCTAAAGTTGCCAAGAAAGCGTTTGAAAACTTGAAGGGTACTTTGGAAGTCGTTGATTTAGCGGATACGATTGCAGGAAGACCAGAGGTGGAAGCTTTGAAGGCGATGGAAATCATGTGCGAAGGTCTCTCTGTGTGTAAGCTGAAGGAGGTAGACTTATCGGACAATGCCTTTGGTGAAAAAGGCGTTCGAGCATGTGCGAAACTGTTGCAATCGCAATCAACTTTAGAAGGTATTTCTTTTTTAAACAATGGCATCTCTGAACAAGCTGCGAGAGCGATTTCGGAATTGTTAGCCTCGCCGGCGACGCTGAAAAAGTACCACTTGGATAAGAACATGACGGGAGACGAAGGAACCGTCCACGTCGCCGCTGTTTTAGAAAAAGCGACGGGAATAGAAGATTTCAAGATGGCAGGTTCGAGATTTACGAGCGATGGCGCGCTGATGCTTGCAAAGGCTCTGTTACATGGAAGCTCGTTGAAAAAATTGAACCTGACCGATAACAACGTCAATGAAGAAGGTGGCGAGGCATTTCTTGAAGTTTTTAAGAAGCACTCCAAGCTGGAATATTTGAATCTCGAAGCGACAGCGCTTGGCGAGGAAATTACTGGAAAGGTTACCCAAGTTGTCGCCGAACATTGTCCCGACCTCGAAACGTTGATATTATCTGCGAACGACATCCTTAGAGAAGGGGTAGATTCTGTCGCTGAAGGCATCGCAAAGATGAAGAAACTAAAAGTCTTGAAAATCACGGATAACGAGTTAGGAGATGCCGGTGTGGCAAAAATATGCGTCGCACTACAAACCTCCGCTGCTAAACTCGAAGAGCTGGACGTCTCGTGCAACGAAATTTCTAAGTCTGGTGCCGAAGCGGTTTCAAAATTAGCTGCGACTAGTCTGAAATCAACCATCAAGAAAGTTAACTTGGATCAAAACTGGATTCAAGAAGACGCTATTGAAAGCATTCAGAAAATATTTGCTGACGCGGGATTAGATTCTGTGCTGCAGTCGCTCGAAGATAACGACCCGGACGGAGAACCAGATGAAGATGAGGCAGATGAAGTTGCGAATTTGATAGCGAAGTTAATGGTTTGAAAATTTAGGAAAAACTACGATATATATCTCTGATCGTTATCAAGTTTACTAATATTGTCGATGTAATTGTTGTTGTTGTTATTTCTTCCCAGTCTCAAAAGATTGTTGTTGCGTACTAGACAAACCGGCGCGTTGAAGTTCAACGCTTCCATCGATTGGTATGTATACGACCTCTTCCAATACCTTCGTATTCTCTGAAAATATGATAATGAACTTCTTTCTCTACTATCGCCAAGTTCACGAACAATGACAAAGTCTGCTTCGAATTGATTGACTGCGTCTGATATTTGCTCGCGCCTCTCTTTATTTATCGTCGCCATATGTTCACGTCTAGTGGCGAGGTGTAAAATCAAAGACGTCAGTGGTACAGTCTCTTTCGGTCTTTCGATGAGAAAGCCTCGGAGTTTATCTTCACAAACAGAAATATCCGACAGTTTTCGATTAAACTCTGTCATAGAACGAAAGAATGTGATGAGTTTAACACGGTCTGTTGGACGCAGAATATATTTGAGCGCGTACTCCACGATTGAGACGTCTTCGAAAACGCTTTCTTTCGATGAAATATCGATCACTATTATTACGGTTCGTACATTTTCAGCGAAGTCCGATAAACCAAGATAAGCGCTTGAAACCGAATCGGACGCGAGCATGGTCAAGTTCGAGTAATCTATCATATCCACCACAATCGTGCTGATTGGACAGAATCGTGCCATATAGTTTGATAACGTTTGTTTTTTAGCGCTAAAAATACTGGTTTCACTCGGACTGCCATCGAGTGTTCCGTTCATTCGACCGAGAACAAGAAAGGTGGATGAATAATCGATTTCATCGACCAGCTCTGTCGCGAGGTAGTGGAGAATCGCCTCGCCAATATCTCTCGATGTTTCAAGGACGCATACTTCAAACTTCCGCTCTGATCCATCCGACATTGCCGGGGTTACGAGGTCTGCAACTTCTAACTTTTGATGATGGAGATCTAGGATGATAGGCGATCTATATTCGAAAAGTGAAATGTTAATAGACGGTTTCATGACGTGTAAGAAAATGATTCTATCATTTTCTTGAATAAAGTTGACGTTACTCCAACGGACGGCCGCTTCGGTATATACATTTCCACGCAAACCAATGAGGAAGATGATGGTACGCGTGGTCATTTTTTGTATCGAGTGACGAGTATCGCGTATTTTTTTCAAGACAAAGAGGGTGGTGGGTCCGAGACAAAGAAAAAAATTCTTGGAAGCTACTGCTATTAGAATTTGTTGTGTTTGTATTCGACAATGATGAATGAACTCTCACATCAATCCGAAATTTTTCTTCGATCTCGCCTCCAATCGCGCTCGAGCAGCCTCGCGAGCCTCCAACGCTTTTTGCTCCTCTGTACTCACACCCGTGGCTTTCTTCTTTTTCTTCATTTCCGCTCCGGTATCTTTCGCATCCTTGGAACGCGCATTAAAAGTTGCACCTCCAGCAGCTTCGTACGCCCTCTTTCTCCCGGCGTTTGTTTTTGCTTTTGCCGCTTCGTACGCAGGATGATTTGATCCGTAACCTAAATTGAAATTGCTCGTAGTTATGTTGATGTGCATTTTGTTTTGTTTCCTCTTTAGTTCAAACGCTTCCTCGACCGAAGTCGGTTTTAACTTTTTTGCGGGTTGCGACATTACTCCCACAGGAGCGACTTTCTGCGATAATCCTGCCGCTGCAATAGCAGCCGCTCCTGCTTTTTGCGCCTCGCTGTATGCATTGTTATTGTTGCTATTGTTATTGTTATTGTCGTTGCTATTTATTGGTTTTGTATGACCCGATGCGGCGGCCGGAGAAACGCCAACCGGTTGAGTAGTCGCTAGATGGTGTTCAGGAGGTGTTGGCGCCGAAGGTGCGTTTTCTGGACAGTTTTTCGACCATTTCTTGGTTATGTTATCGAAAAACATTCTACTCTTTGGATCAAAGTATGTTGAACTCATCCCGTGCCAGTAATACTTCGTGCGCTCATCCCAAACCCAGTCTCCGTATTTTTGTTTTAATCTGAACTCCATCTCCTCTTTTGCTCTCAATTCAACTGTAATCTCTTCCTCTAAAGCTTTCCTTTGATATTCTCCTTGCACTCGCGCTCGCTCGTGATTGCCCATCGGTCGGCTCGCATTTGCGCCTCCAATATCCTTTTCCGCAAAGGCATGCATCGCCTGATTCTCTATGTCTTGAATCTGTCTCTTCAAACTATCGTCGTCCGACTTTTTCTTCGCCGTCTTGTTCGCGATGTCCTTCATCTTCCTGTCCATCGCGTCTTTATGCTTTTGTGAACGCTCGTGCGTTCGTTTCTGAGAGGCTTGGACAAAACATTTACACAGCGCGCACCAGTTTGCTGCGGATTGAGCGGAGATGCTGTATCTCTGGTTAGGAGCACCCATGCTTGATTGCTTCCGCGTGAATGAAGAGAATTTGGTATTGAAAAAGTGAATATAATTGAACAAGAGCAAATAAAGGTCGCATAACGCATAATGAATAATGACACATCTTCATTACACATCATCATCGTGATTGCAAATCATCGAAATTCTTTCTAATCTTCCGCGTTCTCGACACTAAGAGCTAAAAACATTTCCTGGACGTCCTCGCAGATTGTTCCCACATCCTTCGCATCTATGAGCATACACATCCGCATCGGCTTTGAGTCTTCAAACTCCTGCGGCTTGTCCTCGCCGCCGGCTTCCCACATAAAACTCCACTGCGACTCTTCATAAAATATCTCATCTTCCAGATTTGGAAACACTAATTCGGTAACTTCTTCTTCTTTTTCTCCCTTCTTTCGTTTCTTATTGTTATTTTTCTTGCCACCACCGGCCACGGACGGCGGCGGTGTGAACGTATCCAAGAAGCAACGCGATACTAATACATACTGATCGAAATCAAACTCTTTTTTCTTTTCATCCTTCACTGCCCATTTGATTTCATCGAACAACTGTTTTATCAACGGGCCACCGATATCTTGCGGCACGTTGACTAATCTCTCTGAAAGAATCAAACCAGTTTTCTTGGCGTTCAGAGCGTCTCGAACCAACTTCGCTTCCTCTTTCGGGGCCTTTTTCACAATGTGCGCTTTGATTTCCTGCAAACACTTGAACTCTTTCGCCTTATCCAAACTGATAACCGTCATTACGCCCAAAGGATCTTCCTCTTCTTCCGCGCTCACTCGAGAGGCAATCACCGAACCGACGTCGTCTTGTTTCAATATCATATCGACCAACTCGGAAACGTTGTATTGACTCCCGTCGCAATAGGCAGTGAGATAGGATTTCAAGTTTAAGAAGTGTTCCTCTTTCGGAGTGACGAATTCAATTTCAACGTCTATAAACGTATCGTCGTCGTCTTCTCCGTCGACGTCGGATTCATCCTCGTCTTCTTCATCGTCTTCTTCCTCTTCGTTCGATTCCGAATCTTCACCACTGTTGGCGGCTTTTGTCGATTTCGGCGCCGTTTTACTCTTTGTCTTCTCCTTCTTTTTCTTCTCCTCCGCGGCAGAAGCGGCGGCAGAAGCTGGCGCTCTCTTCTTCTTTTTGCTTTGTGGAGGCATCGTCAAAGCTCTCTCTCTCTCTCTCTCTCTCTCTGTGTGTGTGTGTGTATCCGTTGAAGCAAACAAAGTTCCTGCTCCACAATAATAAGGAGAGAAGAGAGAATTTTTATGCTTTTTTGTTTTGCTGAAGAAGAGGTGAAAAGAGGATTTTCTTCTTCAATTTTGGCTTGGAGAAAAGCTTGTTTTAAGAGTCAACGACTCCACACAAACCAACAAGAGAAAAGAAGAGGGAGAAACTCATCGTCATCATCTTCGAGAGAAAAAGTGCTCAAAAAGAAAAGCGCGCACCATAGAGAATAGATGATGCACAACGGGGCACGCACACAGAAGAGATAGATACACATGATGCTCTTCGGGGGGAACCACCGACGGGGGACCACGACGAGAACACCGCAAACTCGGACGACCGTTGTTCATAATACTAAAGGAGATTTTCTCGTATCTGAAACGACCGGTGGTCTCCCAACGGCAAAAATGCATCATCATCATCATCATCACCGTTCGGACGAGGAAGCGACGGCGAGGAGAAGAAGTTCACCACCATCGACGACGACGACGACGACGAACGCGGAACGATTGTGGGAATTACAGAGAGAACTCGCGAAAGAGTTAATATTCTCGGAGAACGATACCGCTTCGAAAGAAAAGAGGGGAGCGCCCAGAGAACGAAGAAAAGGGAGGACCAGAAAAGAGGAGGAGGAGAAAAATTCGAAAATAATAAGAAACGACGAACAACGCGAAAACGAGAGCGCTTCTTCTTCTTCTTCTTCTTCCTCGTCTTCGCCGGCAAATTTTCATCACGAAGAACGCATTTTCGATCGCGAGAACAACAACAACGACGACGTCGAAGACGAACACGAAGGAGAAGAAGAAGGAGATGTGTTCGAGCGAGGCAGCGCGGTGAGACAGACGAAGGAGAACGACCATCAACACCAACGGCGACGGCGACGCTCAGTAATCGTCGACCGGTACGAAGACAAAGAACAAGAAGGAACGACGTTACGATGGAGCGATGAAGAAGAAAGCACTGAATTGCGAAGAATATCCTCTACGTTTAGAAACGGAAGCGATGATGACGATGAATGTTGCAGCACGAGCAGTCGCGACGAGGAAGAGAATCACGACACGAAGCCGCCGCAAGTGAACGCAGAGTTGGAGATGAAACTAAGACGGTACGAATTGAAGCACGTCGATTTAGAGTTGAAGCTTTCCGCGAGCGAAGAAAAAGTAAGCGAAGCGGCGCTCATATTAGAAGAAGCCGAGAAAACGCGAGATATGTATAGAAAACAGTGCAATCGCGCGTGGGAGGAAGTGAAAGAGTTGGAACGCGTAATCGAGGAAGAAAGGAAAAGTGCGGCAGAAAAACTCTCCAATGAATTGCTCAAACAAAAACAAAATAAAGCTACGAAACGTGCCGAACGATTCAGGCTGAAAGGAAACAAATCGTACGCCGCGGGTGATCTTAGCAGTGCGGAAGGATATTACGCCGAAGCTATTTTACTGTTAGAATCGAGTGGAATGGGGCTGATTGATAAAAACCATCTGACATTGCGAACAAACAGAGCGGCGGCGTTGATGGCACTTGGAAGAGACAACGATGCTTTACAAGAATGTTTGAATGTGTTAAATGTGGACGAAGAGAACATCAAAGCGCTTTCGCAAGCGGCAACGTGTGCGTTATCCCTTTCGAATTTGAATAGCGCTAGAAAATACATAGCGAGGATCGTCTTGTCTTCGACAGCCTCAGTAGACGATTTACAATGCGCGCACCAACAACAAGAAATGCTGCTCCGCGCGTGCATAGAACGCGATAAGTCTTTTGGAAACGATGCTTATAAACGTGCTGACTACGCCGAAGCTTTACGTCTTTATACTGTTGCTTTGAAAGACGCGAATGATGTCACGGATGTTACCGACGAGATCCAAAAAGTCAAAGTTGGTTTACATTCAAATCGTGCGGCTACTCATATGATGCTCGGGCACCCATTAAAAGCCGCGGAAGATTGTTGTGTGGCTTTGAAGTTTCATCCTGGAAACGTAAAAATTCAGTTACGATATGCCCGATGCCTATTGTTGCTTGGAGATTTCGAAGCTGCTTTCCAAGAAGCGAGCGATGTCTTAACCCGAGAGAATATCGATACCGTCATCAAAAACGAAGCAAACGAAATACACGAAGATATTCAAACTTCTGAGAAAGTAGTTCGAGAAGTTGGCCAAGTTTTAAAGCGGTTCGAGGAGGAGAGAGATGTCGCGGATGAAAACGAAGCCAAAAGAGTAAGCGAAGAAGCGTTGGAGAAATTGAACAAAGTCATGCAAATAGTGCCAAAAATACCAATGCTCATCACTCTGAAAGCCGAAGCGATGAGATTTATGGGTAAATACGACGAAGCCCGTTCACTTTTAGAAAGTAACGAACCTTCCGATGATCCGAGACGACGTGCTTTGGAAGCGCGAATATGCTTCGATCTCGGATATTTGAGCGCCTGTATCGAGGCAGCTTTACCGGTGACTAAGAGTGCTTCCTCGTCGTCGCCGTCGTCGTTAGACGCGTGTGTTCCCGACAGGGGGAAACTAATTCTCCTCGTCGAGCAAGCTGTGAACGCACAGGCCTCTCGAGAGAGAGGCAGAGTTTTATTCAAAGAAGAGCAGTACGAAGAAGCCATGGGTGTTTACAGAGAAGCGTTAGAGTCGTGCGCGGCGGATTCGCCCGTGCTCCAGGCGATATTCTTGTCCAACATATGCGCGTGCGAACAAGCTCTGGAAAGGTATGTCGACGCTTTATCTTCCGCTTCTATCGCTATTTCGTTAGCTCCGACGTTCGCGAAGGCTCGTTCTCGTTTGGCAACTCTGTATGGCGAATTGGACATGCACAAAGAAGCTATCGAGGCGTACGACAGCCTTCTTGAGCTTCCGTTGGATAACGAGGAGAGGAATGTCGCCAATTGGAATAAAAGGGAGGTTGAAAAGAAGAAAGCAGCCCAACCGAATTGGTATAAACTTCTCGGATTGAAAGATTTCGGCTCTGCAACGACAACAAGCGACGTGAAGAAGGCGTATAAAAAGCTTGCGTTGGTACACCACCCGGACAAAAATTCGGCTCCTATTAGCACCAAGCTGTTTAAACTCGTCTCGGAAGCTTCGAGGGTGTTGTGCGACGATACCGAGCGCGAAAAATGGTGGAGAGAACAGCGCAAGAAAACGTCAACGGCGAGTCATTCGAGCAGGCGAACGCCGGGCTCTGCTTCTTCTAAATCTTCTTCCTCAAACGCTAGTTCCTCTCGATGGCACTCATACGAAATTTAGAGAAAATATGCCAAAAACTTTTAAACTTCATTCATTAAAACCAGAATACCGCAGCAGCGATACCTGTAAAGCAAACGAATCCTTGTTCGGTACTCCTTCTAGTGTCAGAAACTTTTCTTCGTTGTTGTTGTTGTTGTTGTTGTTGTCGTTGTTCGAATGTATCCATTCCTTTATCTTTCTGATGAGACTCTTATTCCTACTCTCACTGTTCTCGCCACTTTTGTCCAGAGCACTTGTGAGAGCGCTCGAGAGCTCTTCCGCAGTAAACAAATCGCAAACGACGACTCCATTTTTTTTCTCTTTTTTTCTATTTCTATCGTTTTCGTCTCTTTTTGGCTTTAATACTACTCTACTTTCGCGGCTATCGTTCCTGATGCTATCGAACGCGTCTATTTTCGCCCTAATTCTATCGAACACCGATGATGTACTTGTCTCCCCTATGCTTCGGTTTTCCGAAATCTGCCTAGCGTCGGTTGCGTCATCTTCCCATGCTGTTTCAACCATATCAGTCGCTTTCTCCACCGCGTTTACGACTGCCGATAAGGCGTGTCGTTTCAGCCCTTTTCGGACGACTTCTATGAGATCCTCGGGGACTTTGATGTTCTTCTTGGCAAACGCGTGCCGAAACGCATTTGATTTTATTGCAGTTTCAAGAGCCACTGTTGAAGAGGAAACGTAGCAGGCCTTTCCTTTCTTGTCAAAACTTTTCTCGTAAACATCTGGGACGACCCACCACGTCGTCGTCTCTGATTTTGTGCACGTATCGTTTTCCTTTTCTTCTCTCGCGAGAACGAATCTCACGAGCAAGTCGCGCGGATAGAGCGCTTTCATAGCAACACACCGTCGAGGTGGAATTCGAAGAAAGAAGTTGTGCTCCGCATTCTCATGGTTTCTGTTCATTAAGTCCTCCTTTCCGTTGACGTGCGAAAAAAGTAAACGTGCAACGCTCTCGTTCGTTGTTGAGGAAAAGGAAGAAGACGATGCAAGTGCATTACCGCGCGTTCTGTTCTTGTTTACATAGCGGCATACTCTCGGAAACATGGATTTTTGTAAAGACAGTTGAAAGCAGAGAGGGGCCTAGAGGAAGAAAATAATTTTATGTTTTTCATACACCATGAAAAGATGGTAAATCATTCCCTATATTTTACACGTACGTTCAAGTTCTTTATTGGAGCATAAATAAGTCGAATTAGATAGTATTTCAAATTAATTAAAAAATTAAGATGTAAATTTCGCATTCCGAATTAAAAAATCCTTTTAAATTCCTTTTTCTTTTCTTCAAAGTTCCCCACTTGTAATATTTTATCCAAAAATTAAAATTAAAATCACATTTAGAATATATTCAATAGCGAAATACGTGAAGTTTTGGGGATATCAGGATCAAAACTGTCTAATAAAAGCGAAATGTATTTTTTAATTTTTAAATAAATTAATTTTAATTTTAAAAGCAGTAATGAGGCAGAATTGCGTAATAATTATAATTGCAATGAGTGCAAATAATATAAAGTTTTGGAAAACCAACTTGTTTCGGGATTGGTTTGAAAGAACGGAAAGGTTTTGTCTTTTTGAAAAAATAAGCTCCTTCCTTTTGCTCCACCCTCCCAATGGCCTCTTTTCCCGCCCAAAATAAAATAATTTCCGCACAACGAAAGTTTCAGAAAACAAAAAGAGAGAGGAAGATGATAAGTCAATCATCCTGAAGGAAAGGCAAACGAACGTGCCCACATGTGGTTTATCGCAGCAGCTCCGATTCATTCGCGAATGACGTTTTCGTGTCGTTCTTTTCCCGTCGCGGAAGGACGTTCCAAGAAGATATTTCTTCGCAGATCGAAAAACGACGACGGTTCGACGATCAAAAGGAATGTTGTCACCCCACGCTGTAACAACAGCAACAATAAACGATCGGTAAAACGCTCCTCCTCTTCAAAAGGAGGAAGCTTTGAGAACAGCATCGTGTTCTCGTTGGCGTGTTTAGAGGAATTGACGAAAGTGGAGATGAAACGAGACACGCCAAAGTTGATCGATTTATGGATGGAAAAGTACACGGAGGCGTTAGAGTGGAAGTTGGCAAACGAAGGGTCGTTAACCATCAAGAAAACCGACGACAAAGTACCGTTGGCTCGATGGATCACTTACCAACGAAAACTGGCTCGTGAAGATAAGCTCACACCGGAAAAGTATGAAGCTTTGAACGCGTTGGGAATGTTCGACGTGAAGAGGAGGTCGAAAGGAGAAGAAAACAACGACCGCTCGAACGACGGTACAAAGAAGAAGAAGAAACAGAACCAACGGCCGAAACAATCGTGGGAGCAAACTTTCGAAGAACTCATCTTGTTCAAAGAGATCAACGGAGACGGGACGAAAAACCAACTTCCGATCAAATTGAAACGTTGGTTAAACGCGCAGAAAAACACGAAAAGTATGGAAAAGAGGCAATTATTAATCGACAACGGTTTCGAGGAGTATGTAAATCCAAAGAAAAACGCCCGAAGACGCGCCTCTTGGGACACGCGTTTCACCGAACTGAGACAGTTTCAAAGAGAACACGATCACTGTAACGTTCCAGCGACGTACCGATTAAATCGTCCGCTGGGATATTGGGTCGCCACGCAACGTAAAACCCATCGAAACGGAACGTTGAAGCCCGAGAGAGAGGAGGCTTTGACCAACCTCGGTTTCGAGTTTGAGCCTTTGAAGACGTGGTATCGAAACGGACCGAGAAACGTGGACGAGTTAGCTGGAAAAGTATCCGTCTCGTGGATGGGAAGAGCTGCGCCAGCGTACGAGGAGAAACAAAAACTAGTCTTTGAATCGTTACGAGAGAACTTTAGAGAGTTCGATATGCGATTTAACCATCGATTAGGGAGACTCGGGTCGATTAAGCCTGACATCGTCATCGAAGTCAACAATTGGGCGATGATTATCGAAGTGGACGAGTTTCAACACAAAAAGTACGAGCGAGACGGTGAAGATGATCGTTTAGAGCAGTTGAGAGATTACTTTAATATACCGTTGAAAGTAGTTCGATTTAATCCTGATCCGTGTTCGATGAAGGACGAGAGAGACTTTGAGGAACGCTTGGAGGTGTTAAAAGAACACGTCCGAAACTCGATCGAAGTCGCGCCTATTCGAGACGTTGAGATTGATTACGTCTGTTTCTAATCGATAATAGATGTTGTAATAATGTAGATGTAGTAGGGAGCTGTAATTTTATTGATATTAATATATTATGTGTATGGTAAAAAGGTATATAGTAGTTCTTCGCCCCATCGCTTCTTCTCTCTTCTCAGAGACAGAACAACTTTTCTTCTTCTTCTTCTTCTTATTGTATACGAAAGCTTCTTCCTTTAATTTAATACAAAGAACTTGCCGCCACGAACAGTGCGAGGATGCCAAACTCCGTGACAACAGCGGACGGACTGGAAAGACCACCTAACGGAACGATATCAACTCTCAAAATATTCTCGACGCCGCCGCCGACGAGGCACCCGATGGTGAGCATCGCCACGGTGATACCAACCGCTCTCGAAAGGACGACGTTTCTTTTGTTCATCAAGAAAATTGACGCACACACCGCGATGGCTGTTTGTAAACCGGGCGGATTATCAAATCCTGGTGGATTGGAAACGCCTTGGGCCAACACCCAAAGGAACAAAGCGCCAAACACGACGCCAGATTGCGTCAAAATATCTTTGGATCCAACTTCAAACACCGGCATGCCTGGAAGCGCGCTCGACGCGTCCTTCACGCCTTGCGGAATGTTTCTTTTAATCTCTTGAATCGGCGTCAAGACGTCCGCATACTTTACTTTCTCGTCCACGCCTTGTCCACTCGTCCGCTTCGTGAACGATCTCAAGAGTAAAACATCGTACGCGGCGTCCACCTGTTGTCTCTTCTCTTCGTCGTCCGGGAACCGCGCCAAAACGTCGTTCTTCGCTTTCACGATTTCCTCCGAAGTCGCCTCCGGTTTTAAACCGAGAAATAACAGCGCGCCTTCGTAATCGTACGGAGTGGAAGACTCGGCTGGAGATTTCTCCCCTCCTTCGCCCATTTCGCTTTGAATGGGAGTCACAATAAGTCGGTTTTTTCTTCTATTATTATTCTGTTTTTGTTGTTGGTGGTATCTTCCTCTCGAAAAGCTTCTGCAGGAAAAGTTGTTCGTCGTTTTAAACATTTTGTCTCTAGAGGACGTGGAGGTGGCATTCACACGCGTTGAGGAGTACGCTCTCGACGTAAACGACGACGATGGTTTTGATGATGAAGCGACGACGAAAGTCCTCATCGTTGAAGGAGTTCCAGTTGTAGTCGTAAACATTATTATTTTTACTGTTGTTAAAAAAAGAAATCGATCGTGACGTGATGATGATTTTGGATTCCTTTTTGCTGAGAGAGATGAATTCAAAAACAACAACAACAACAACAACAACGACAGGTTTAAGTCTGTAAAAGAATCTCAAATCGTACTCTTCCTCCTACTCCTACTGTTTTGCGCAGATGATGATGAAGATCGACAAAAGACTTTTTCGTCGTGTCGTTGTTTATGTGATGATATATAGAAGACGCACAACAACAAACAGAGTCGAAAAAGGTCTCTGATACTTTGAGAGGAGATATTTTTGAAGAGAGAGTCTCTGCGTGCTGACGAGAAAAAGAGAGCTCTCGAGAATATCTTTTCATGCGTGCATGGAAAATGGACTTTTTTCTCACTTTTTCCTGGTCATTTCTGTTCTCTGGCAAATACTACGAATGCATGACTGATGATGAACAGTAGTAGGAAACAGAGAATACAAAGAGAATAAGAAAGAGAGAGAAAATGAGGCCCACGACGACGACCACCGCCCCTTTTCCTTCTTCCTCTGGCGGCGAAAACGTGATGAAGACGACGGCTTCGTCGTTGGGGGACGACGATGACAAACGAGAAGAAAATGTAGATTTGTTTCCAGTCGTCACCAAACAAGTGCGAGCAGCCTGTCGATATTCCTCGACTGCTGATGGTCGTGATGCGAATAATAGGAACGAGAATCAGCTTTTGATTTCCGCGTCAAACGTGGACGAACTCGTCTCCTCGGACGAGAAGTTTTTAGTTCTCAAAAGAACTTTGAAACACTCAGACGAGAGAGTGTTGAAGCATTCGCACGACTTGATGTTTGAGACGTATTTACGAGATAAGAGAAACATCGAGACGAGAATGAAAACGTGCGGGATTATACGGAAACTGAGCGTACAATCGAAACTGTTTCGAGAACTCACCATGGAAAGACTGAACGAGTTCCTTCGGTTCGGTTTGGGCGTAGGGACGTGCGGCAGGAACGGAGCGAAACGAAGCGCCATGTTGAGCGAAACCAACTTACCGGGGAACGACAAGGCGAAGAAAGAGACGCTTCGCCAGATTGGATACGAAACGTTAGAAAAATGGGGTGTTAAATTCGGGGCGCAGTTCCCACAGATTGAAATTGCGAAGAGATTTGTGACGGAAAATCTCGGCGACGAGGCTCCCGAAGTGAAGGCGAAGAAGGCAAAGGAGGAAGAAGCGCGAAGAGAACGGGAGGTGCAAGAGCGCTTGTTACAAAAATGGGAAGAGGTGAAAAATGACGTACCGTCGCTCGTGGAGGATTCTCACGAGGTTGTCTTTGGTGCCAAGGCGTGCTTTGAAATCTTATTCGGTGCATCGACCGGGAAAGGAAACAATAAACTTGAAAACGACGAAGACGAAGAAACAGAGTGGGAAGACGTAGAAGACGAAGAGCACGCAAACCTCGATGGACATAAAAATGACGACGCTTCGACTCCAAAGAAGAAGAACGAGAATAATGATAAAAATTATGACCACAATAACGCCGACGATAATGATAACGGAATTTACTTGTGCGAAACAGAAGACAACGCGGCTGTCTTGGAAGACTTGAGAGGATTTTACGTTTCCGCTCGGCTACAACTATTGCCGAAGTTTTCGTCTCACTTGGCCTTTCTTGGTCGTTTCACCAATCACTCGTTACAGGACGAACGGGCAAGATGTATCAACAAACTTGGTGAGGTGAAAAAGAAGATTGTTGATATCATCGAGCGCTGCGACGCGTTGAATTTAATACCACTCGAAAAGAGAAAACAGTTGAAACAAGTTGCAAGCGGTAATGAGAATTGCAAAGAAGAAGAGGAAGAGGAGGAAGGAGAAGAAAATCCAATCGTCCAATCGGGATTGATGCCCAATTTACAAGGCGAAAACGCCTTGCGTCAATCTTCGAACATCAACGAACTTCTCGAGAGAGCGCACCGGCGAAGGAGACGAGCGTACCAGCCTCCTCCGAAGAGGCAGAACGTATCAGCTCTTGCCGTCGAAAGAGCGGCGAAAACGGTCGTCGCGCAAGAAGTTCGAGACCACAACGAAGAAATGCTCGCTATTGCCGGAACGAGAGCGGAAATGGGGATTTGTGAGGAAAATGCGGAACAAATCCTAGAGCAAGAAAGGTTAGCGACGCGACTTCAAGAGGAGGAAGTCCGCGAGTACAAAGAGACGAAAAAACGAAAGAAAGGATCGGTTAAGGATCGAATCACGCAAAAGCTTCGAATGTTGAAACGTTCTAACAGAGCGGGAGGACGATAGAAATGGAGGCAAAAGTATAGATAGATAGATAGATAGATAGATAGATAGATGTGTAGTGTTCGAAAGATTGTAAGATATAGAGGTGTTGTTCTATAAGTAAAGACAACGCTAAAAAAATGTGCGCTTATATCACGCTTTCTTCGTCTTTAACTTCCGTCGTCTCTGATGGAACATGTAAAAATACAGTTGCGCGAACATGAACGGATACACCACCAACACGAGATACAAGAACCACGAATAATCAAACGCAAAGTTTAAAACGTTTGGCATGTGCACGTAATACATCTCCACGCGTTTGACGAAACCGATGGAATCGTACATCAGTTTCATTTCCGAGGCTGCCCCTAAAGGATACAACGGAATGAAAAGCGTGTACCGTAAATAGAGCAACCACTTTGGAGTGGCATTCAAAATCCCCAACGCATAGCACGGGTACCTCACGCACTCAGTTATAGCCCAACATAAAATCAACACTCCCGCGGCGGTTGTTTTTTGCAAGGGCATAACAGAATCGGTCACGCACATTAAAACGTGCGTCCTACCCATCCATTGCAAGACGCTCGGAAGTACCGGCGATCGAACAAAACCAAATACAGCGTGCAAAGTTTCCATCAGAGATAAAATCTGGAACGGTTTGACGAACATCGACGAGTGGTCGTACACCGTCGTCAATCTCTCCTGCCAATTGGTGGTGCGTCCAAAATTTGATGAGGCGGGCAACAAAACTGCTCTGAGTGCGCTCGCTAAAACTGCGGTCCATCCGAGCGATTGTATCAAGTTGTACAGTAACAGGTACCCGTGTATCAATCCCTTCTTTCTGCTAAAAGTGTTACTATTTCTATTATTATTATTAGTATTATTATTATTATTACTATTCGTCCCCATTGTTGGTTTTGCCTCTGTTCGCTTTTTTGGCGTGTTAAAAAATTTTTGAGGAAAGATGAAAGAGGAAACATTTTTGCATTTTTAGGTCGGAGGAGGTCACAGGCGAAATATAAGGAGGAGGGCAGGAGATGGTTGGAAAAAAAAGTTGCCTTTTAAAAAAATTGCGCTTGTATTAGTAATTGAGAGGAGATGAAGAAGCGAGGAGGAGGAGGAGGCTTCGGGAGCAAGCAACCGGCTCTGACGATGGTTGAGAACATCCCGTTGGTTTCTTTTCCCGCGTCATCGTCATCATCGAACGAAGATGATGAAACAGAAGTTGAAGAAAAACGATTGGCTGATGGACCATCATCGATGATGAATCCAACGACAAGAACAACAGTTACGAGAAGACTACAACAGATCATTCGGTTACACGTGAGAGGAATGACGTGTTCAGCGTGTTCTGGAACCGTCGAAGGTGTTTTGAGTTCTATACACGGGGTCGAGAAAGCGGCGGTGAGTTTAACAACCGGACGAGCCGTCGTTGAGTTCGCGAGTTCACTCAAACAAAATATCTCCGACTTTGAGGCGCTTTTAGTGTCCTCCTTAGAAGACGTCGGTTTTGAAGCCGAAGTAGAGAAAGAGACGTCGATCGCGAACATATTTCTATCCGTAGAGGGAATGACTTGTTCGGCGTGCACGTCGGCAGTTGAACACGCCTTGAACGATACGCCGGGCGTCTTGAGCGCTTCGGTCGCGTTGTTGCCTCGAGGGTCGGCAAAAGTTTCTTTCGATTCAACCGCGACTGGACCGAGAACGATTATAAGTGCCGTCGAAGATTGTGGGTTTGAGTGTAATTTGTTATTCGTCGGCGATGGTAAAGAAGGCGGGTCGAAGAAGCGGAAATCGGAAGCCGAGGAGTACTGGTCTTTGTTGATTTCGGCGTTGATGTATACGGTTCCCATAATTTTAATCAACATTGCGTTTACTCACGCCGATTTGCTTAAAAATTTCATCAAGACGCAGATTCTCGACGTGAAAATATCGACGTACATGCAGTGGGCTTTAGCGACTCCCGTGCAATTCGTCGTTGGACGACGGTTTTATACCGGAGCGTACAAATCGCTCCGACACGGCAGCGCAAACATGGACGTGTTAGTCGCCATGGCGACAAATGTGGCGTATTTTGCCTCGGTGTTTACGATATTTCATTGCATTACGATTGGGCACAACTACGGGAAAACGTTTTTCGATACGAGCTCGATGCTCATTACGTTTATTTTGCTCGGAAAGTATTTAGAGTCCTCGGCGAAGAAGAAAACTTCAGATGCGGTTACTAAACTACTCCAACTCGTGCCTTCGGAAACTATCTTATTGACTTTGAACAAAGATGGAACGTCGTACTCCGAGAAAGTCATTTCTGCAACGTTAATCCACAGGGGCGATATATTGAAAGTAATGCCTGGAGCTCGCATCGCCGCAGATGGCGTTTTATTAGATTCCGAGTTGGCCTACGTGGACGAGTCGATGTTATCGGGAGAAAGCATGCCGATAAAGAAATGCGGAAAAGATACCATCACTGGAGGTACGCTCAACGCAGGAGCGGCGTTTCTCATGCGCGCGGATAAGATCGGCTCAGAGACGTCGTTGTTTCAAATCGTAACGCTCGTTGAAAACGCACAGCTTGCAAAAGCACCGATTCAAGCGGCGGCGGATTCCATCTCGAATGTCTTTGTTCCGTTCGTGATCATCGTGTCCGCTTTCACGTTCTTTATGTGGTATTACGCTGGCGCGCAAAATAAATACCCAGAAAGCTGGCTTCCCGAAAACGAATCAAGATTTATCTTTGCCATGCTCTTTGGTATCTCTGTCCTCGTGACTGCGTGCCCGTGCGCTTTAGGGCTAGCAACACCGACCGCGGTAATGGTTGGCACTGGCGTCGGTGCAAGTAACGGTATTTTGATCAAAGGTGCAGACGGTTTGGAACGCGCGGCAAAAGTGAACAAAGTGTTGTTCGATAAAACCGGAACGCTCACGCAAGGCAAGCCGAAAGTCTTGGAGTTGAGAGTCTTTAGTAGTACTTATTCGCAACAACAACTTGCTGAAATAGTGGCCGTTGCAGAGAAAGATAGCGAACACCCGCTTGCGCATTCGTTCGTGAAGTATGCGGATGAAACGACAAAAAGCAACGACGAACCAAATAAAGATAAAGTTATCTCGTCGCAAGTTATTCCAGGAGAAGGTTTAAGGTGTGTCATGGAAAGTGGAATTTCTGTGCACATAGGAAACGAAAAGCTCGTCGGTGGTGCCGAGAACATACCTCACGAAGCGCGGAAATTCGCAGGGGAACACCAAAGCGAGGCGCATACGGTCGTTTTCGTCTCGATTAACAACGCCGTGGAAGGTGTTTTTGCAGTTTCAGATCCAATCAAACCCGAAGCGGCTGGTGTTGTTGCCATGCTAGCTAGAATGCACATAGAATGCGCGATTGTCACCGGAGATAACATCGAAACCGCGAAAGCAATCGCGAGCGAATGCGGCATTCAGAACGTTTACGCTCGAATGTCCCCGAAAGATAAGGCCGAAAAGATTGCCGAAATGAAGAATACCAATCCTGACGCTGTCATAGCAATGGTTGGAGATGGTATCAATGATGCTCCAGCGTTAGCTTCGGCGGATGTTGGAATAGCGATAGGTTGCGGCACAGAAGTTGCCATTGAGGCGGCTGATTTTGTATTGATGAAGAGCGATTTAGAAGATGTCGCGGTGAGTTTGGATATTGCTCGAGAAACGTTTCGAAAAATAAAAATGAATTACATCTGGGCCCTGGGATATAACATCATCGCCATTCCATGGGCCGCTGGTGCTTTCTATTCGAGAACTATGTTTCAATTACCGCCGTGGGCAGCCGCCGCGTTGATGGCGTTGAGTTCAGTTTCAGTCGTGTATTCGAGTTTGAGTTTGCGAAGTTACAAGCGCCCAATCGCGACGTCTCTGAGTGCGATCCGAATTAGCGGCAAAAGTATCGAGCTAGATTCAATCTCTTCCGACTATCAGTAGCTATATATTTCTGTGCAAGTTAATGATTTTTGTGTATGTATTTAGAGCGATATTTAGAGATTATAGTGGTAGTGTATGCAAGCAGTTAGTACTCGTATATTTATATTTTATTCTTCTTCTTCCCTACTTTTTGTTTCAAATCAAGCAAGCCAGGAGGAGGGGTGATTTCAATCAGCCCTTGGTCGACATCTACAACAGGCACGATATCTTTCACGAACGGTATATACACGTAATACTCCACGACGTCGATTTCGACTTCTCCGTTTTTACTCGTCTTCGTTTCCATCTCTGGTTGCATGAGCACCTTCATCAAATCCTTCTCGCCGGCGCCGCGATATATGTCTTCAACCACACCTACAACTTCCCTCTCGCCTTCGTGCATAATCACCGTTAAACCCTCCAAGTCTTGGCAGTAGAACGCATCCTCTTCCTCGATTTCCGCTCGACTTTCTGCCCCGATGTATATGCGTCTTCCAATCATCGCCTCCGCCGTCGTGCGGTCCGAGCATCCTTTAAACTTTACAATCGGTTCTGTTCTTCCTTTACTCGTCACCCATCGTCCGTTGGCGATGCGCATGAACTTCCCCTCCGCTATGGGTCGATCGTATCCGTCGTTTTTCGACGATCTTCCTTGCGCAACATTTTCCACGTACAACTCCACCCCCGGGTTCATAAAACGTTCCTCGATAAAGTCCGTCAGAGGTAAAACTCTGACTTCGCCTTTCAAACCGTGCGCGGCGACGACGGCGCCGACTTGGATTAACGCACCCCTCGCGTCTGCGATTTCCTCGTTAATCTTTTGAGAGATTTCTTCAGCCATGGTTTCTTTGATATCTTCTGAAGATGTTCCCAAGCTGTTCATCAAAAGTGTTCTCTCTCGCGTTTGTTTTTTCCTCCTCCCGTTTCTCGTCGTCTGAATCGTCGTCGTCGTTTTCAAAGTGGGTGGTGGTGGTGATGAAAACGAAGACGAGGACGCGAAGCGATTGGAGTGCGCTCTCTGTTCACACATTGGTCGAAAACAGACGGCGAAAGATTGCATCATCGTGTCGTGTGCACTCTGCGGGTTTGTGTGTAACGCTGAATGCCAATGAACGTGCGGGTGGCGGCGAAAGGGAAAAGTGACGTTTTGAGACCAAAATTCTGCATTACACATCACTCGCAAAAGCGGATATTCACTGATGATAAATCATCATCGACGATGACTTATAGACGATGATGATGTCGATGGCTACTGGAGGAGGAAGAGAAAGAGACGTCGAGAAGAAGACAAAGAAGAAGAAGACAAAGAAGACAAAGAAGCACAAAGAAGAAGACGAAGAAGAAACGGTGCTTTCGGAGGAACTTTCCGGAACTGTCGTGTTACTCCACGCGAAGAAGAAGAAGTCGACGACATCCAAAGAACCTCCACCTCTTCCGGAAAAGAAACTCTCGAAATCGCAAAAGCGGAAACTTTTGAAGGTGGAAGAGGACAAGAGGAAACGCGCGGGAAGGGAAGCCGTGCTCGAGTCGTTGAAGAAAAACACTCTCAAAGAGGAGGAGATGTATTACTTTGAGAAGTCCTCGACGCTTGGAAACAAAGAGACGAGGAAAGAGAAACTGACGAAACAAATGAAAGCAGAGCGAATGGGGATATCGAGTTATTTACCCGGGCAGAGAGAAGAGCAGGAGAGATTGGCGAAACGGGCGAAAACTGCCAACGAGAAAGACGCGGCGGAGTCTTCCGAGGAAGAGGAGGACGAGGCGCGAGAGGAAGACCGCGCAAAAGCGAAGGAAGAAGAAGAGCCATCGAAGGAGTTAACTGAACAAGAAAAGGTAGATTTAGAAGCACTAGGTGATGTGGACATCATCGAACGGTCTAAGATTGGCGTACAAACGCTCGATGGAGCCACGCGAGCGTTAGTTTCAGCTTTGAGAGAAAAATACAAGCTGAAAGAAGACGCCGCCGACGAACTTGCACTGCAACCGCAGCAGAAATCAGAATATCACGAAGTCTTCTTCGGCAGCGCGTACGCCGTTCCCGTAGAAAGAGATGAAAAAATACAAGAAGGACGCCTTCAGTTGCCCATTTTAGGCGAAGAGCACGAGATTATGAACGCGATTAATACAAATCCAATAAGTGTGATTTGCGGACAAACCGGATGCGGTAAAACGACACAGGTTCCGCAATTCCTATACGAAGCCGGGTATGGAGATCCAGGTTGTGTGGACCATCCGGGAGCCGTATGCGTGACACAACCGAGACGAGTAGCCGTGACGTCGACAGCGAAAAGAATAGCCGAAGAATTGAACGTGAAATTAGGAGGTGATGTCGGGTACCAAGTCCGTCACGATAAACGCGTCGGCGATACGCCTCGGATTAAATTCTGTACCGATGGTATTTTACTTCGAGAAATTCAAGCAGATTTGTTGTTGCGCAAGTATTCAGTCGTCATAGTCGACGAAGCGCACGAGAGATCGGTAAACACGGATATTTTGCTGGGTTTACTGTCGAGAATTGTGCCTTTACGGGCGGCTCTGACGAAAGAGAAGAATAATAAAAACGTCATCACGCCTTTACGTCTTGTCGTCATGTCTGCGACTCTGCGCGTCGAAGAGTTTGTGAAGAATAAAAAATTGTGTCCAATACCACCGGTTGTTATGAACGTTGCGGCGAGACAGTTTCCCGTGACGATACATTTCTCGCGAAGAACGGAAATGGTAGATTACGTCTCCGAAGCGTTGCGTAAAACGCTCGCGATTCACCGCAAACTACCTCCGGGAGATGTTCTCGTGTTTTTGACCGGTCAGAAAGAAGTCGAAGACTTTTGCAAACGGTTAAGAGGGAATTATCCCTTGAAGAAAAAAGTAAAGAAGAAGAAGAAACAGACGGCACATAGGATAACGTCGGAGCAAGGAGACGAGGACAACGACAATCAAGATGATGATGATGGTGAAGAGGAAGAGGAAGAGGAAGAGGAAGAAGAAGAAGAAGAAGAAGAGGAGGAAGAAGAGGACGATGCGATAGGTGATGCGTATGATGTAGATGCCGCCGATGCTGCTGGAGAAGTTTTGAATGATTTCAACGAAGACACGTTCAAAGATGACTTTGACGACGACGACGATGACCGCTCAGATATTTCCGAGGAAGATGAAGTTGTCGTAATGGGCGACGCGCTGACCGAAGAAGAGACAAAAATAGCCGAGGCAGATTGGGCACGAAAATACGCACCGACTGCCAACTTCAAAGTCATCACTGATGATAATACCGATGGCAAAAAGAAAGAAGAAGGAGGTACTGATGAGAGTAACAATCGTGAAAATGACGATGATGGTCCTGGGCCGTTGAACGTTTTACCTTTGTATGCCATGCTTCCGCCTCAAGCGCAAGCGCGCGTGTTTGCGAAAACACCAAAAGGGTATAAAAGAAACGTCATAGTATCCACAAACGTAGCCGAAACATCGCTTACAATCCCTGGAGTTCGATATGTCGTCGATGCTGGACGTCAAAAGGAGAGAAAGTACGAAAAAACTTCTGGCATGTCTCGATTCGAAGTTGGATGGATTTCAAAAGCATCGGCTGAACAGCGCGCTGGTCGTGCTGGAAGAACTGCGCCTGGACACTGCTATCGCCTGTTTTCGTCTTCGCACTACGTAAACGATTTGAACGAGTTTGCTGCCCCGGCAATAACGACTGCACCGGTCGATGGAGTCGTTTTGAGCATGCGCTATTTAGGCATCGACAAAGTGTTGAATTTCCCATTCATCACGCCGCCGGATTTCGAGCAAGTTCGACTGGCTACGCGTACTCTGGAAATTCTAGGAGCAACTAACCAAATAGGCGAGCTTTCGGATATTGGTCGAGGAATGGCACAAATTCCAGTCAGTCCGAGACAAGCAAGAATGCTAATAGCCGCTTCTGTATCGGGCGTAAAAAACTGTTTGATTTACGCGATAGCGGTGTGCGCCGGTCTCGGTATGGATTCACCGTTTTTAAAACACGTCGAAGCAAACGATAGCGAAGATAGAAACGATAGAAACGACGACGACGACGAAGAAAAGGAGATGAAAGAAGGGAAAAAATCGAACGCGCCGCCGCCGCACGTCAAGTTTCATCACGTGAACTCAGACGCCTTGACAGTTGCGCAGTGCTTGTTGGCGTACAACCAGTTTGTAGAGGCAAATGGTCCATCGAAAGCGCACGTGTTTTGCCAAGAAAATCGTTTGCATGAACGCACTATGCGTGAAATGTCAGATTTACGCAAACAGTTGTTCCGGGTATTATCTCGAATAGGTTTGATTGAAGAGGATGAAGTCGCTGAGAAAGTCAGTGTTAGCAAGATTGTTATTAAACCGAATTCGGATTTAGATAAAGCGCTACGAAAGGCTTTGTGTTGCGGATGGATCGATCAAGTCGCTCGACGTTCGAAACAGAAAGAGCTCGAACAGTATGCTCGAGATGCGGAAATCAGAGGCGAAAATCTGGACTCGATGTCGCGAAGCACGAAAGCGTTGCGATACAAGCCGGCGTTTGATTCTTCGAGCAACGGTGGTCTCGATGACAACAGACCAGTTTTCTTGCACCCATCCTCCGCGTTGCACAAAACTGCGTCTGAGTTCATTGTCTACAACGACTTAATCCAAACGCAGAAGCGACCGTATGTGGTTGGTGCGACGACAGTTGAACCGAGTTGGTTGTTGCAAAGTGAGTGTTTATTAGAAGGCATGGATAGAGTATTAGACGACCCGATACCGAGATACGCGCCAAATCGCGATCAAGTCGTGTGTTGGGTAGCACCTCGGTTTGGACCGCACCTTTGGGAGTTACCTCTGAAAGCGATGAACGTGACTGAACTCGAGAAAGCAGTCGGTCCGTTTGCGACGGCGTTGCTTCTCGGAAATGTCTTCCAGTGTTTCGCGGAGATCAAAGACAAGTACGCGGCTAAGCCAACTCTGTGTTCGCGAATTGAAGGTAGAAGTCAACCGAGAGTTCAAAACTTACTGTACGAGTTGAAGAAAAAAGGCGTGTGCACAAAGGAAAAGTTGGCGCGAGAGTTGGCGCGAAACCGCGACTATTTGCGCAAAGAAATCAGCGCTTGGTTGAAAGCCGGTAAAACGCACACTCTAGATAACATTTGGGGGAGATGGAAATAGAATTATAACATAGTCCCCGTTAGAATTGCAAACGAATTGTAATAGTAGTATTATACATTATCAGTAGTGATTTGTTGTACGGCTTTATTAGTCTTCGAAGAAAATTACTACTTTTATACTTTCCTCGTTCGAGGTGTACTGATTTAGGAAGAAGAAAGGGGATACTAAAATTATCTGGTACTCTCTCTTGAATTTGAATTTTGAAAACGATAAGAAGGCGTTAAGTGTGAATAATGATTAATCTTATATAGCGCAACGAGGCACTTTATTGTGTACTTATGGTGAAGATAAGAATCTTCAATTTGTTTGTTTGATGGTTGTTTCAAAGGCACAGCGTTAGTTAATAACTTACGCACGTTCACCTCTGATTCTTCTCGCCAATTGGACATCCTTCGGCATGATGGTGACTCTCTTGGCGTGGATCGCGCACAAGTTGGTGTCTTCGAACAAGCCAACCAAGTACGCTTCGGACGCTTCTTGCAAGGCCAAGACCGCGGAGGATTGGAATCGCAAGTCAGTCTTGAAATCTTGGGCGATTTCTCTGACCAAACGTTGGAACGGCAACTTTCTGATGAGCAATTCCGTGGACTTTTGGTACTTGCGGATTTCTCTCAACGCGACGGTACCCGGGCGGTATCTGTGCGGCTTCTTGACGCCACCAGTCGCCGGCGCAGATTTGCGCGCGGCCTTAGTCGCGAGTTGCTTTCTCGGGGCTTTGCCACCGGTGGATTTACGAGCAGTTTGTTTGGTACGAGCCATTGTGTTTGATTTATAATGAAGATTTCTTTTGTGTCAAACGATTCATTTGAATCTCGAAAACGGAAAAAAGGTTTGAAATCAAGATTTTACGTTTGGTACGACATCAGCTGTATCACTAATTCATATTAATCGAAACTTCTTAAGAGGAAAGATATACTGAATATCTATCGAACAAGCCCAAGCGCGTTCAAATCCGTAAACAGTAACGTACCTTTCAGCGCGCTTAATGTCGCCGATTATTTAAGGTCTTGCATTTTCGAGCAGTTGCGAAAAAAAAGGTGCACATTGTACACCATCATTTAGGGTTGTACAGTCACAACAGTCGTTTGTATTCGATGCTCACGGAACTTGGAGAGCAAAAGAAAAGCTAAAAAGTTCTGATGCGATAGATATGGGGATGATAGATAGTTATGAGGAGTTATGTTGTATAAGTATTTCTTTTAAAACGTAATACGCTTTCCAAGTGATAAGGGATCGAGGTTGTTCTTTTTGTTGTATTTTCTTGTCGTTGATTGAATTTCGTCTTCGTAGCTTTTTCACGCTCGACCTTCTCAAACGCTCGTTCGTGCGACTCGTTTCACTTCATATAGCAAAATTGAGAAGTAACCCCTGCAAAACAGGCCAAAAAACACAAAAACACACAAAGAAACGGACGAAAACGTCCGTTCAATCGTCATTAAAAAACAAATAATACATATTCACAATGTCCGGCAGAGGTAAAGGTGGTAAAGGTTTAGGTAAAGGTGGCGCCAAAAGACACCGCAAGGTGTTGAGAGACAACATCCAAGGCATCACGAAGCCGGCGATCCGTCGTT
>Ga0115551_1000388_pt1 | contig 30922 bp, 21 predicted proteins | sample COGITO_mtgs_1103_FD_87179 | JGI IMG/M metagenome (GOLD analysis project Ga0115551, IMG submission 87179) | Pelagic marine microbial communities from North Sea - COGITO_mtgs_110321 | ecosystem: Environmental > Aquatic > Marine > Epipelagic | place: Germany:Helgoland, sampling site Kabeltonne... | reverse complement strand
GGTTGAATACGGCTTAAGTTCGATGTTTGGCGCAAGTAAAGAGGTTTGTTTCCCGATGCTGGATTGGCAGGTTTCGAGATATAAATGGTAGCTGAGTCAATATTAATATCGGCTACGCCCGTGCTGCTGATTATTGCCGTATTGGTAATTGCAGTATTCGTCGGAGTAGAAGAACTGATTGTTGCATCTATGATTATCGAGGCAGTTGTATTGGCTGCTATTGCAATATTAGATATCGATACTAAACCAGTAGAATTATTACCTGCCGGAGATGGCTGGCTATTATTGTTGGCCCCGGTCGGTATGCTGATAACGTTAAAAGATGAAATATTACTCGGTAAATTATCCTTAAGAGTTATCCCTGATATGGATACTCCATTAGTCTCAATCAGATCAATTGTATATCGTAATGTATCTCCGGCTTGTACATTGCCGCCATTGAGATCAATAACCGTTTTTTTAGAATTTGAAAGGTCTGCTGAAATCACATTATAAGTTTGCGAATGGGTATTGTTCGATAAAATATTATCGAATTTAATACCGGTAACTGTTGCAGAGAGGCTAACACTATTCGCCGTCGCATTCGCAGCGGTGAACGTAATCGAGAGTGAGCTGGCAGAAGCATTTTTTGCAATGGTATTTAAATAATTACACGTAATTTCTTTAGCAGCTTCAGAACAATTCCACTGATTTCCTGCAACACTATTGAAGCTTAACCCTTCAGGTAAGGGGAGAGTCACTTGAGTATTGCTAGACGCTATATTAGGACCCTTATTTGTAACGGTAAAATTAATGGTATTTGGGCCGCCACGAACAATATTTGTTAACCCAGACTGCTGAATGGATAAATCTGCCACAGGCTCATTAGGAACACTGATAAATTCTGCCGTTAGAAAAACGGCGTCTTGTCCGGAAGAATACCTTGTATGAACACTGGTATCTCCAGCACGTAATAGATTACCAATTTGATATTCGTCGATATCTACACCGCTAGTTGCCGTACCTACAACGTTCGAAAATCCATTGAATTGATTGTTTGAAGGATTATTCCCATCCGTTAGATTGATGTTTTCAAATTGTAATGACTCTGTGAAATTGTTACGCGACTGTGAGTTATTGGCATCACCTTCCCAAGTGATATGGGCATGCTTACCTTTCTTACCCGCAGGGTCATCGGCGATAATGAAATTATTAGGAATTAAGACGAATTGGCTTCCCCAAAAGTTTTTAAAGCCATCGAAGACATTAACAACTCTTAGGGGCTCAGCAGAATGTTCAAAGATAATGCCTAACGCCCAGCCAGCGTATGCACCTTCAGTTCGACAATACGTATTTGTACCGTTAAACGTAAGCCCTGAAACACGGTAGCTTGTTGAGGTGTTTGAAACCAGAGAGGTAACATCCGCTTTTTCACTGAAATAAGCGCGTCCATCAAACGTTTCAGTGTAACTCCATTGTGATGTGACGGTTTGCCCATTGAGGCTTACTTGGTTATCTGATGTGCCTGACCCAGACCAATATAAATAGGCTGCTTTGATCGTTGCGTTGCTTGGTAGGGAGATGCTACCGGAAGATTGTCCCCCTGAAATTGGAAGGCAGGTATTGCTCGCATCTCGTAAAGTATTTCCGGTTAACTCAAAAGAAATATTTCCCGCAAAACTGTGGCGTAAAATGACGTTTTCGGCATGAGCTGAAAAATTGATAACGAAAATAGCTATAAAACCAGCGATCAAGTGTTTACCAAATAACTCAAGACAATAGAAAACATTCATACAATGAGTGTATAAATTGATTCTCCGACTGAAGTTAAAGTGGTTTATTGGCACGTTTGTCTCTAAATTACTAGGTTATATGTATTAGATTCTATGGACTCTCCTTATTTACGTCAATTTAGCGACTGTTGAAATGGCGTGATCTACAGAGGCTGTAACCCTTTAAATTTATTGATGTTTTACGTTTGGCGCTTGTAAAAGAAGAGATGAATGGAATATGGAACTAATACTTTAGGCATAGGTGACACAAACTGCTTAAACAGCAAATTTTTAGGTCGATAAGCGACAAATATTGTCAGTCAGTAGTAAAGTGTATTTATATGTAACAAGTTGTTAATAAGGTAAAAAAACTTATATAAAACACTTATTTTGTAACATTAGTGCTATTGCTCTAGAGTATTCGTCAAAAAAAGTCATAAGGATGAAGGTTTCTATTTGGTGTTTTCTAGCACATTCACTTGCTGTACAGTTAAACGATAACAAATATAAAAATAAATTCGGGTTAATTCCCCTAATAGGAATGCTTATGTCAGATATTAAACGCTATCCAGTTAAAGAAAGTATTGGTTTAACCACATTGGTTAATAATGATCAGTATGAAGCTATGTATAAACGCTCGATTGACGACTCAGAAGGCTTTTGGGCAGAGCAGGGCAAACGCATTGATTGGATTGAACCGTTTACTCAAGTGCGCGATATTTCTTTTGATGAGCATAAGGTAAATATTAACTGGTATAAAGACGGCACTTTAAATGCATCGGCTAACTGTTTAGATCGACACTTGGCGACTCGTGGTGATCAAACGGCGATTATTTGGGAAGGCGATGAGCCAACGGATGATCGCCATATTAGCTATAAAGAGTTGCACGGTGAAGTGTGTCAATTTGCTAATGCGTTAAAAACACAAGGTGTGCGCAAAGGTGATGTGGTATGTATCTACATGCCTATGGTGCCACAAGCGGTTGTTGCTATGTTAGCGTGCGCGCGCATTGGCGCTATTCATTCTGTTGTGTTTGGTGGCTTCTCTCCCGATGCTCTAGCGGGGCGTATTGATGATAGCCAAGTGAAAGTGGTGATTACTGCCGATGAAGGGGTTCGTGGTGGTAAAACCGTCCCGCTTAAAGAGAATGTTGATGAGGCATTAACGCACCCAAGTGTTAATACCGTCGAAAAAGTCATTGTGGTAAAGCGTACAGGCGCCAATATAGATTGGCATAGAAGCCGCGATATTTGGTACCACGATGCGATTGCAAAAGAATCTAAACATTGCCAGCCAGCGGAAATGCGTGCCGAAGATCCTTTGTTTATTCTGTATACCTCAGGTTCTACAGGAAAACCAAAAGGCGTGGTTCATACGACTGGCGGCTACATGGTTTATGCCTCGTTAACTCACGAATATGTCTTTGATTATCAAGAGGGTGAGGTGTATTGGTGTACGGCGGATGTGGGTTGGATTACTGGCCATACCTATTTGGTGTATGGACCTCTAGCAAATGGGGCAACATCATTAATGTGTGAAGGCCTGCCTAACTATCCTAATATTAATCGCGTATCACAAGTCGTTGATAAGCATGGGGTGAATATACTTTATACCGCCCCTACCGCGATTCGCGCGCTCATGGCCGAAGGTGATGCGGCGGTGACGGAAACCAAACGTCATTCTTTAAGAGTTCTTGGCACCGTGGGTGAGCCGATTAATCCTGAGGCGTGGGAATGGTATTACCGCACGATTGGTGAGGAAAGGTGTCCGATTGTGGATACTTGGTGGCAAACGGAGACCGGTGGCATCATGATTACGCCACTTCCGGGTGCTACAACATTAAAGCCAGGCTCCGCGACGCGCCCATTCTTTGGTGTTCAACCTGCTTTAGTTGATGCTGAGGGTAATATAGTAGAAGGCGTGGGCGAAGGTAATTTGGTGATGCTCGATAGTTGGCCTGGGCAATCACGCACGCTTTATGGCGACCATGAGCGCTTTATGCAAACCTATTTTTCCACGTATGCGGGTATGTATTTCACCGGTGATGGTGCCCGTCGTGATGAAGACGGCTATTACTGGATTACTGGGCGTGTTGACGATGTGCTGAATGTTTCAGGGCATCGTATGGGAACCGCCGAAATAGAAAGTGCTTTGGTAGCGCATCCTAAAGTTGCAGAAGCAGCGGTAGTGGGTTACCCACATGATATTAAGGGTCAAGGCATTTATGTGTATGTGACGTTAAATAAAGGCGAACTAAGTGCTGATAAAGAGGTGAATGATGCGCTGGTATTAGAACTGAAAAAGTGGGTGCGTCAAGATATAGGTCCTATCGCTACTCCTGATTTAATTCAGTTAACATCAGGTCTGCCGAAAACTCGTTCAGGTAAAATAATGCGTCGTATTTTACGTAAAATTGCTGAAAATGAATGTGGTGCATTAGGTGATACTTCCACCTTGGCAGATCCTGCGGTGGTTGATGAATTAATCGAGCAGCGAGTGAATCGTTAAGCCTGAGTAGCTTAAATACATAGTGTGCTTTCAAAACAGGACGTTATAGGAATAGCATTATGACGTTAGAGCGGCCTGATGATCGGCTGCTCTACTTTCGTTTATTTCTTTTCTGCCTCTTCTTATTATCGTTAATCCACCAGTTCAATGTCTAAACCTATCAACAAGTTAAGTGCTTGATCACGGCTGAATTTACCTTGCTTAATGTTGTTCGAATGAATGTCTATATTGTAGTTGCTTGCTTCGGTGAAATCAGTTTCAACCAGCTGCGTACGATTAAATAAACTGTAGCTAAAATCACTGCCGCTAAAGTTACTTTGGCTGAAATTTCCTTCACGAAAATCTACGTCTTGTATTTTGCAGCTTTCAAGTTGAAGTTCAGTTAGATTCAAGCTATGAAAAGATGAATCATTCAAAATGCAATGAGTAAATTTGAGAGGTGAGGCTAAGGCTAAATTTGGCCAGTGAGCGCGTGTCCAATCGATACCTAGCATTTTGCAATGCTCAAAAAACACCTCATTAAAACGACTATAACCAATTTTAATATTACTTAAATTACACTGAAAAAAGTGGCATTCAATGAATTTGCAATGCTTAAATTGAGTGCCAGAAAAATCGCAATTTTTAAATGTGCAGTTATCAAACTCTACTTCATCTAGTTCTTCTTTCGTGAATTGAATACCACTAAAGTTTTGGTTGTAGTGTTCGCTAATCCTTGGGTCAATCATGAGTGTTTTTTTCCTTTCTGGAATATTAGGTCGTTAACATTAAACCCAGCATACCAAGAGTAAACCCAAGCACAGCCCCCATTGGTGGTGCCCAGTGTTTTTCTAATTTAACTTGAGGCGCCAAATCTTGGAATATAGAGTAGAGAATGCCGCCAGAAGCAAATAGCATGATGGCAGAAATTATTTCTGGAGAATCTGATAGCCACAAATAGCCAGAAACGCCTGCTATGGGGCCGAGTGTCGCCATTAGAAAAAACATAATAATAATCTTTTTAGGCTTGTAAACTGAGGAGGTTTTTAATTCAGAGTAGGCACTAAATCCTTCGGGTAAATTTTGCAAAGCAATTAACGCGGCCAGTAAAAATGCATTATTACTCCCGGTTGCGAATGCTGCTCCTAATGCGATTGATTCAGGAATGAAGTCCGACAGCATTGCGGCTAGCTGACTGGCGGGGGTATCTATTTTCTTGAGGTAAATATCAAGATACATAAAGCTAAGCCCGCCTAGTATAAACCAAGCGCAAGCTGCTAATGGATTCAGATTTGCGATCCCTTCAGGCACTAGCACTAAGGCAACTGCTGATAGTAAAGCACCTCCGCCAATGGCCATTACACCGTGTTTAAGTTCTTGCTCAAGCCACACACTTTTAACTTTTTCAAAATGAGCAAGCAGTGCGCCTAGTGGCATGGCTAGACCGACCAGCAGTGTTGATACTATGACAGTGAGCAACAGGGGCATTCTTTTTTCCTTGTTTTAAGTGTCGAATACAGATATTAATCTCGGCACCTTAAAGTATTAAAATTAGATGGTAATAGCTGATAAGTAATTCTGGCTAAGGTCAATAAACTTAATAAATACTTCATCAGTGTTAAGTACATTTGATTATTAAATCTATTGCGGGCTTTAGAGCCTATATATGAACCCAGAATAGCGCCAAGGCTTATAAATACAAGGGTTAAAAAGCACTCGCCAAATTGAAAGCCCATTCAGCCAAGTGCCACTACTTTTTCAATGTGGCTAATGCTCATTAAAATTGCACCTGTAGCAATAAATTGATCCTTATTCTGGGGTTTCTTAAGTAAAACGTTGTGTTAATGGATCTGTCGTACCGACAATTAAATTTAATCCTGTTTGTAGTGCACAAATAATGTAAAAACTTTCGAATCGCTGCTTATATTAAAAAGTAAGGTAGTAAAAAGCTTGCCATGATAGCGATTAATAATATGTATCCACCAAAACCTAACATAGCCGCAATGGCTGACGTTATTGTGGCAAGCATTGTTAATACTATTTCAGTTGAATAGGGGGTTATAACTGAGCGAGAATGTTGTGCAGCTAATCTAAAACGGAATATTAGATTATTCCATTTTAGATTAGCTAGAAATGATTGGCGTTTAGCGTTCTAAAAGCTGTCTAAGTTTTAGGCGTTTTTATTTTAGCTGATGCTCTTCGCCCTTGTAATACGCTTCAACTTTAGGATTCATTACTTTGAACCAAAGTGGCGGAAATAATGCCAATACAACCATGGTTGCATAGCCGCTAGGGAGTTGTGGGCTCACTTCGTGGTGACGCAGAACTTGGTAACGACGCTTAGGATTGGCGTGATGATCAGAATGACGCTGCAACTGAAAAAGGAATAAATTGGTGAGTAGGTAGTTACTATTCCAAGAATGTTCAACATTAGTGCGCTCATAGCGGCCGTTTTCTAATTTTCTACGATGCAAACCGTAGTGTTCAATGTAGTTGATAACTTCTAATAGAGAGAAAGCAACGAAGCTTTGTGCAAAGAAGTAGGCAACACCGGTCCAGCCCCAAAGTGCTCCACAAATCCCTGCAAATATAAAGCTAATGCCATACCACCAGATTAATTCATTACTGAAGCTAAATAGACTTTTCCCTTTGCGCTTTAATTTCTTTGCTTCTAATGTCCAAGCATTCAAAAAATTATGAAGATATGCATGCGGTAAAAAGGCATACAAGCTTTGACCGTAGCGTGACGATGATGCATCTTCAGGTGTGGAAACGTGAACGTGGTGACCACGAACGTGTTCAACTTTAAACCCTCCGTAAGTGACGCATGCGAACAATAATCCACCGGCCCACTGTTCAATAAGCGGATCTTTGTGAATTAACTCATGTCCGACGTTAATGGCTACAATGGCGCCGACGGTTCCTACTGAAAGAACCCAGCCTAACTGACCAATCCAGGTCAATTCTGTCGACATCAAAATGTGTCCACCATAGATAATCGTAGCAACTTGCATGGGTAAGCAGAGCAGTGTAAGTATGCGATAAAAAACTTCTTTAGACAGCTCTGGCACCTGAGTTTCTTCGTTTGGATTAACAGGATCTTGGCCAATAATGTGATCAAAAATAGGCACTAACACAAAGACAAACAGTAGAGTCGTAAAAGCAAATAAGTCTTTATAGCCGTATTCATTGCCGAGCCAAACGGAGGCTAGAAGGATGAGTGATGGCATTGTCACCAGTAAATAGGCGTATTTTTTCACCTTAATGATGAAATCAAGGTCATTGGTGCGAGCGTGCATGGATGAAATCATGCTTTTCTCCTTTGGATGGTATTCCAATTATTGTTATTTTGTAAGGTTGTAGGACAATAATGAATCTAGAATAATAACTTTGCAAGTACTGACTGTGAAATAATCAATATTTGCTAAATGTGATGAGTGTTTAGGGCTTAATCTTAGAAGCTTTAGTTCTTAACGAAAAATAGTGTAAAAGGGCCTGATATAAGGCTTTCGGCGCTAAGTGGCTGTGGTAGACTTAGGTTTTTTCATATAGATGTAGGGTAAGTAGTTAATAAAATGAGTTTTAATGCGCCTAAAAGCATGGCTGAGCAAATTGCTCAACACCTCGCAAATCAAATAATTTCTGGTCAACGAGTTGAACATGAGCGTATTCAAGAGCTAAAAGTGGTCGACGAACTTGATGTTAGTCGTGGGTCTGTGCGTGAAGCGCTACTTCTGATGGAAAGACGACACCTTGTCGATATTGTGCCGAGACGCGGTGCGATGGTCGCAGAAATTAGTGCTGACTCGGTTGAAAACTTATTTGATGTATTTGGGGTTTTGGTGACGCGTCTGGCAGTATTGGTTGCTCAGCGCTGGCAAAATAATGAATTAGATTCTCTCATTCAACATCTCGTATTATTACAGAGCATAGCCGAACAAAAAGACCGAGAAGAATTTATGGCCCAGGTATTCAGGCTGTTAACGATGGCATACCCATTAGCGCGCAATGAGTATTTGCACGAAGTGCTCGTGAATATGCAACCTGCGGTACATCGGTGTTATGCCTTGGCTCAGCGATACAAGCCTAATGACGGACAAGCCGCCTTAGTGTTCTTTTCTGCACTAATGACGGGGGTTACTAAACGTGAAGTTGAATTACTTCCAGGGGCTGTCAAACAATATTTTGATCACCAGCTCGCACTGGTATTGGCCGCGATTGAGGCTAACAAATGCGATAAGATAAACGTTAAAAATAAGTAGATCGGAATTTATCGTACTATTCGATGAAGAGCCTGATACGAAAATCGAATAAAAGATAATTAATTAGGAAAGACAGGTTATGCGCCTAAAGGCCATCAAACTGGCAGGATTTAAATCATTTGTAGACCCAACTTATATACCGTTTCCAACTAATATGACGGGTATTCTTGGACCAAATGGTTGTGGAAAATCAAATACTATTGATGCAGTACGTTGGGTTATGGGTGAAAGCTCAGCGAAAAATCTGCGTGGTGAATCGATGACAGACGTTATTTTTAACGGTTCGGCTCAGCGTAAACCCGTGGGTAAAGCCAGTGTTGATCTTATCTTTGATAATAGCGACGGCACCTTGCGTGGTGAATACGCGGCTTTTTCTGAAGTAGCACTGCGTCGCCAAGTCACTCGCGAAGGACAATCTACCTACTACCTCAATGGCACTAAATGTCGTCGTAAAGATATTACCGATATTTTCTTAGGTACAGGGTTGGGCGCTCGCTCTTATTCTATTATTGAGCAAGGTATGATCTCGCGCTTGATTGAATCGAAGCCAGAAGAGCTGCGAGTATTCATTGAAGAAGCCGCCGGTATATCAAAATACAAAGAGCGTCGTCGTGAAACTGAAAATCGTATGCGCCGTACTAATGAAAACTTAGAGCGCCTGCAAGATATCCGCGATGAAATGGAACGTCAGCTAGCGCATCTTCATCGACAAGCTCAAGCGGCAGAAAAATACAAAGAATATAAATTTGAAGAGCGCCTTAAAAAAGGGCAATTACAAGCGCTAAAGTGGAAAGTGCTTGATGTGGATTATCGTAAGCGTGAGCTGGAAATCTCCGAGCTTGATATGCAGTTCGAAGCCAAAATGGCACAGCAAACGTCGGCAGATACTGCGATTGAAGAACGTCGTGAAAGCCATCACGAACGCACCGAAGTGTTTAATAAGGCCCAGGGCAAGTATTACGAAGTTGGTTCTCAGATTGCTCGTCAAGAACAAAAACTTGAACACCAAGCGCAAATGAGTTTGCAGCTTTCTCAAGACCTTGCTGAAACTGAAAAAGGTATTTTAGAAACCCAGCGTGCGCTAGAAGAAGATCAGCTTAAACTGGAAGACGTGAACGAAGAGCTGATGATGCTTGAGCCTGAACTAGAAGTTTTAGTCGCCGGTGAAGAAGAAGCGGGTGAAGAATTAATTCTTGCCGAAGAATCCATGCAGGCTTGGCAACGCAGCTGGGATGAATTCACTCAAAAAGCCAGTGCACCTGCAAGGCAAGCCGAAGTCGCGCAAAGTCGCATTCAAAATTTAGAGCAGCAGTTAACGCGCCTGCAGCAACGTATTGAGCGTTTAGATGAAGAAAAACGCCAACTTATTTCGAACCCAGAAGCCGAAGAAATCTTATTCTTGCAAGAGCAAATTTCAGAACATGAAATGCAGCTTGAAGAACAGCAAGAATCGGGTGATAGCTTTGGTGAACAGATTAATGTTCAGCGAGAAGGTATTGAAGGTCTTCGTCGTAAACTTGATGAAGGTCGCAGCGAATTACAACAAGTTCAGGGTCGTAAAGCGTCCTTAGAAGCATTGCAACAAGCAGCAAAAGGCGAAGGTAATACGGCGGTAAGTCATTGGTTAGAAAGCCATCAACTATCTCGTAAAGCCCGCTTGTCAGAAAAGATTCACGTTGAAAGCGGTTGGGAAAAAGCCGTTGAGATGGTGATGGGTAATTATTTGCAAGCCGTTATTATCGATGATCTTGATCCGGTTCAGCATTGGGTTGATGGCTTAAAAGATGGCGAAATCATTTTATGGTCAGGAACGGTAGGAAATACGCCTGCTGCAGGCAGTCATCTATTGTCTGCAAAAGTCAGTGGTGATGAAAACGTCAGTTCATTATTAGCGCACGTACAAATCGCTGACGATTTAGCGCAAGCCATGTCACGCCGCCAGCAATTGGCAGAAGACGAATCGATTATTACCCCAGAGGGTTTGTGGTTAGGAAAGTCTTGGCTACGCGTTGCAAAAGACGGTGAAGGCAATGGCGGTATTCTTGCGCGTCAGCAAGAGCTAGAAGAGCTGGAAATACGCTTTGAAGATCTAGACATCAGTGTCGAAGAGTGGGAGGTTGATCTGGATGCTGAGCAGCTAAAACTGCGTAATATAGAGCAGCAGCGTGAAGTACAGCAAAAAGAAATGGCGGCCTTTGCCCGTCAGTTAGCCGAGTATCAATCTCAGTTGTCGGGTAAGCAAGCCCGCGCTGAACAGCTAGCACTGCGCACCGATAAAATTAATAATGAGTTAGCAGAAGTTAACGAATTACAAGCATTAGAGCGAGAACAGATAGCCGAGGCGCGTATTCAATGGCAAGAAGCCATGGAGAATATGGACCAAGACGCCGATGAACGGAGCCGTTTGCAATCAGAGCGTGAAAATACGACGACTCGCATTGAAAGCGCTCGTATAAGAGCCCGCCAAGAAAAAGATCAGGCGCATCAACTGCAGTTGCGTCATCAAGGATTTAGCAGTCAGCAGCAAAGTTTGTCACAAGCGGTTGAGCGTCTGCATCAACAAATGCAGCGTAACCAAGAACGTAAATCCTCTATTCAACAAAATCAAAATCGTGATCACGATTCTGATCTTGAAGAATTGAAAATGCAGTTAGAAGAGCTGCTCGAAAAACGTTTAGACGCCGAACAAATTATGAGTGATGCCCGCCGTGAGTTAGAGGCGGTGGATGCAGAATTAAGACAATTTGAAAAAGACCGTGGCATTGCAGAAAAGGCCGGTTTAGATTTACGTACCCAGTTAGAGCAGGTGCGCATGGAAACTCAGTCGTTGGAAATACGCCGTAATAGTTTAGTCGAACAGCTAGTGGAAGATGAGTTAACTCTAGAAGGGGTACTTGAAAGTTTACCGCACGATGCCGATATTCAATTATGGAGTGAGGAGCTTGAACGCATTGCTGAGCGTATTCGTCGTTTAGGGGCGATTAACTTAGCAGCCATTGATGAATACAAAATTCAATCTGAACGGAAAGTCTATCTTGATGCCCAGCATGAAGATTTAGAGAAAGCGTTAGCAACTCTTGAAAATGCTATTCATAAAATTGATCGTGAAACCAAAGCTCGTTTTAAAGAAACGTTTGATAAAGTAAATTCTGGGCTGGCTGAGCTGTTCCCTAAAGTGTTTGGCGGTGGACACGCCAGCTTAGAGCTAGTTGGTGATGATTTGTTAAATGCAGGTGTCGCGATCATGGCATCGCCGCCGGGCAAAAAGAACAGTACGATACACCTGCTGTCGGGTGGTGAGAAAGCCTTAACCGCGATTGCATTGGTATTTTCAATTTTCCAATTAAATCCAGCCCCTTTCTGTATGTTGGACGAAGTTGATGCACCTTTAGACGATGCTAACGTTGGTCGTTATGCACGACTGGTAAAAGCCATGTCAGAAAAGGTACAATTTATTTATATTACCCATAATAAAATTGCGATGGAAAAAGCAGATCAGCTTATGGGCGTAACAATGCATGAGCCCGGAGTCTCGCGTTTAGTTTCCGTTGACATCGAAGAAGCTGTAAAAATGGTTGAAGCGTGATGAATATGACAAAAATAATAGAGAAAAAATGCGACAACTCTGTATTAAAAGGAAGTAGTAAGGTGAAAAAATGGAATTAAATTTACGAACAGTGCTCGTTATACTAGGAAGCATCGTTATGCTGGGTATTTTGGTGGATGGCTTTCGCCGTATGCGCCGTGCCCGTCAAGATGCATTAAGTATCGATGTTAAAGGAGATTTCAAATTTCCAGAAGAGAATTTCTCTGCTGAATTGCCTAATGGCGGTGCACGAGTTATTGGCGAAGTGAATGCGGAAGAGTTGTTGCAAGATACAAAAAACTTTCGTGATCAACTTGATGGTTTGCCTGTGATATCAGCACTGGATACCCTAGAAGATGAAGCTGAGCAGATACTTGATGACGACATTAAAGACAGCATGCTGGAAGAGCGAATATATGCTGGAGAGCCTGATTTTCAGCATGATAGCTACGCACATAATAAACCAGAAGTGCTCGCTGAAACCGCCGGTTTAGAAATACATAGTAAGGTTGATGACGGTATAGATGTTAAGCAGGAATCTAAAATACAACTTGAAAAAGAGTTAGTTGAAGACGTTCCTGAAAGAAAAGTACCGAAGGCAAAACCCCTCAACTTGGATGAACATGTTCCTTTATTGATGGATGTAGAGGAGTTGGGGGATGATGTAGCCGCTCATGAAGAACCTTTAGAGCGCGCGCGTATTGAGGCATTGGATACGGCTATTGAAAAGAACGTCGTTACTGAAAATGTAAGTCTTGAAGGCCACGTTACAGAGCATGTTGAACTCACGGTAGATGATGTTCATGGAATTCAAGCTTCAGTTGCCGACATGGCTGATTTGCTATTGGTAGAAAACACGGTTTCAGAAGACGATTCAGAAAACAGTCAATCAGAAATCAGTGCTGAAAAAAACTATGCTTCAGAAAATAGCATTCCGGAAGCTGCAGAATTAGAAATCCCTGAGGAAGAGGCATACAGCAGTCGTCAGCAAGCGGAAGATATGGCAACACAGGCCGCATATGCGCCGGTTAAAAAACCGGGTATCAATGCCGAAATTTTAAGTAATCGCCCTGTGCCGGGCTTAATGCTGGTAACGCATGTAACGCCTCATGATAAAGAAGGTTTTTGTGGAGAAGACATACTCTATTTAGTGAATAGCTGTGATTTACGTCACGGTGAAAAAGGCATTTTCCATCGCTTTGAAGAAGAAGGTGGGGAAGGTTGCATTGAGTTCTCAATGGCCAATTCGTTTAATCCAGGCACCTTCGATCCGGAGACTTTATTGCATGAGCGTATTTATGGGGTGAGTTTATTCATGAGCTTACCAGGCCCTGTAAAAGCGATGAATGCGTTTGAGTCGATGACAGAAATGGCGTCGGTTATTGCCCGTAATTTAGGCGGTGATGTGCATGATGAAACGCACAGCATTATGGCCTTGCAAACGATTGAGCATAATCGTCAGCTGGTCCGAGACTTTGTACGTAAACAAAAGCTTACGGGTAAAAAATAGTACAACGAAACAGAATCAAAGATAGCGGTACTTAACAAGATAACTGTATTTAAAATAGTATTATTCAATATAACAGCCTACGCAGTATAAAGATTTATGACGATTACCGCTGAAGTAACAAAGCGTATTCAACAGCTAAGAAAGCAACTCAATACTTATAGTCATCAATATTACGTATTGGATGAACCTTCTGTTCCTGATGTTGAATATGATCGTTTATACCGAGAGCTGGAAGCCATTGAAGGTGAATATCCTGAAAGTATTAGCGCAGATTCGCCGACACAAAAAGTAGGTGCCCCTCCGTTAGCCAGTTTTTCGCAAGTTACTCATGAACGCCCAATGCTGTCTCTTGATAATGCGATGAATGAAAATGAGTTGATCGATTTTGAGCGCAAGGTAAAAGATCGCCTAAAAGGTAATTTAGATCGAGCAGCTGTATTAGAGTATGCCTGCGAGCCGAAACTGGATGGTCTGGCCGTAAGCATTCTTTATGAAGGCGGTCAGCTGGTCCAAGCGGCGACTCGTGGTGATGGCTCGACAGGTGAAAACATCACTTTAAATGTACGCACCATTAACAACGTCCCTCTTTCATTACGCGGCACTGATTTTCCTCAGCGCTTAGAAGTGCGTGGTGAAATCTATATACCGAAAGCCGGTTTTGAAAAGCTCAATCAAGATGCGCGTGAGAATGAGGGCAAAGTTTTCGCTAACCCGCGCAATGCAGCTGCGGGTTCATTACGCCAATTAGATTCTCGTATCACTGCAAAACGCCCATTAGAGTTCTGTGCGTACAGTATTGGTGTGGTGTCAGAGAATTTTGTTTTACCGAATAAGCACGAAGAAATCTTACAGCGTCTGAAATACTGGGGACTTAAGATCAACAGTGATATGGCGGTGGTGCAAGGTATTCAATCCTGTGTGGAATACTTTGCTGAAATGGGTCGTAAGCGTGATGGTTTAGATTACGATATTGATGGTATCGTTTTTAAAATTAACGATCTTGATATACAAGAACAACTGGGTTTTGTGGCCAGAGCTCCACGTTGGGCGATAGCGGCTAAATTTCCGGCTCAAGAAGAAATGACCTTATTAGAAGGCGTTGATTTTCAAGTAGGTCGTACAGGCGCATTAACCCCCGTTGCCCGCTTAAAGCCCGTGCATGTTGCGGGTGTTATGGTGAGTAACGCCACGTTGCATAATATGGATGAGATCGCTCGCTTAGGCGTAAAAATAGGTGATACGGTTATTATTCGCCGTGCAGGAGATGTTATTCCGCAAGTGGTATCGGTGGTATTAGATCGCCGCCCTGAGGGAGTGAGCAGCCTCGCTGATATTGTTATGCCAACTCATTGCCCTGTCTGTGATTCACACGTTGAAAAAATTGCGGGTGAAGCTGTTGCGCGTTGTAGTGGTGGTTTATTTTGTGGTGCGCAGCGTAAAGAAGCAATCAAGCACTTCTCTTCTCGAAAGGCTCTCGATGTTGATGGTTTAGGAGATAAGTTGGTCGAGCAGTTGGTCGATGCAAATTTAATTACATCCTTCGATGATTTATTTCATTTAAATCTAGACGACGTTGCCAGCTTAGATCGTATGGCTAAGAAGTCGGCGCAAAATCTATTGGATTCTTTAGAGGCTGCTAAAACCACAACGTTAGGCCGCTTTCTTTATTCATTGGGTATACGCGAAGTTGGTGTGACGACTGCGCAAAATTTAGCTGATTATTTCGGTTTTTTAGAACGTATTCAGCAAGCCGATGAAGCTACACTATTAGCCGTTCCTGATGTGGGTGGAATCGTTGCTAAGCACATCTTATCTTTCTTTGGTGAAGAACATAATCAAATAATTATTGAGCAATTGCAGAAGGTAGGTGTAAATTGGCTAGAATCTGAGCCAATTTCTGCTGCTGAAAATGCAGCGTTACCGCTGGCGGGTAAGGTGTATGTGATTACTGGCACATTAAATGAAATGGGGCGGGATGATGCCAAGCATTATTTACAAGCCCTGGGTGGTAAAGTAACGGGCAGTGTCTCAGCGAAAACAGATTGCTTGGTGGCGGGTGAGAAAGCCGGATCAAAGTTGGCCAAGGCAGAAGGTTTGAATATTGATATTTTAGATGAAGCAGGCTTTATACAACTATTACGTGATTGTGGCGTGCAAGGTGTTTAATTCGTTGCTTAAAGCCATGACCTTAAGTCTGATGGTCTTTATCGCTGGCTGCACCACATCACCCCCGCAGAACGTAGATGATGTGTGTGAGATCTTTGATGAATATTATGATTGGTATAGTGCGTCCAAAGAAGTAGAAAAAAAATATGGCGTTCCCATTGGCGTAACCATGGCATTCATACATCAAGAATCAAGATTCGTTGAAGATGCACGTCCTCCAAGGGAGTGGTTTTTATGGATTTTCCCAGGTTCTAGAGCTTCCAGTGCGTACGGTTATACGCAGGCACTTGATGGCACCTGGACGGAATATCAGCGTAAGACAGATCAGTGGAGTGCGGATAGAGATGATTTTACCGATGCAGTAGACTTTGTGGGTTGGTATAACAGCAGAACAATAAAACGTACCGGTATTAAAAGACACGATGCTTATCGTCTTTACCTTGCCTACCATGACGGTGCTGGTGGATATTTAAAAGGTACGTACAAGAAAAAACCATGGCTCATGAAAGTCAGTAGAAAGGTTGATCGCAGGGCTAAAATGTATAATCGCCAGCTGGTTCAATGTCGTTCTACTCTAGACAGTGGTTGGTTGTGGCGTACATTGTTTGGCTCTAATCCATTTGACTCAATGCGCCAACAAAGATTTGCTAGATTAGCCGCAGACTCTGCGCCTTTAAATTAACAGTAGGAACATAGTGTGGCTAAACTCGATCGCTTGCTCGCCAGTAATAAAGAATGGGCAGATAAAATAAATGAGGAAAATCCTGATTTTTTTGCAAATTTAAGTAAACAACAAAACCCAGAATATCTTTGGATTGGTTGCTCTGATAGTCGTGTTCCTGCTAACCAGATTGTGGGTTTGATGCCGGGTGAAGTTTTTGTTCACCGCAATGTCGCGAACCAAGTTATTCATTCTGATTTGAATTGTTTATCGGCGGTACAGTTTGCCGTTGAAGTCTTAAGTGTGAAACACATTATCGTCACTGGGCACTATGGCTGTGGTGGCGTTCATGCCGCTTATGATAATTCACGCTATGGCTTGGTTGATAATTGGTTGAGTCATGTAAAAGATGTGCAATATAAACACATGGAAGAACTGTCTAAATTGAATGATGCCGATGCACGTAATCGATTATGTGAATTGAACGTGATGGAGCAGGTTAGAAATCTAGCGAGAACAACGGTTGTACGTGATGCTTGGCAAAAAGGACAAGAATTAGTTTTGCACGGTTTTGTTTATGGGCTTCACAATGGATTAATTAACGATCTGGGTATTGATATTGGCAGTACCGATGATTTAAAAGCGCAGTTTAAACAGTTTTAAAGAACACACCAGCTCTTGCTTCTGACAATAACCCCTATTAATTTAGGGGCTATTAACTTGTCTTCAAAATATAAACAATCTTAACTATTTCGCCATCAGCCGATTAATCATAAACAGCAACCAGCTGGCGGCTTAACGCTAATAGCGTTCCGTCAGAGTTATATATTTTAGCCTCTGTATGAGCATAGCCATGATGCGCTTGTTTAATTTCAGCATCATAATACAACCAATCATCGGCCAATAACGGTTGTTCTAGCAGTGATAATGGCTGCACTATTTCAATATTCCAACTGACGGTAGCACAAGGCGCAAAGCTTTTTAATTTTTGCAAAACCGTAGGCGGCCAAGCATCGATTAGCGCGATTAAGTGCGCTTCCGTAAATTCACTACCTGCTTCTTTGAATCGTACCCAGCCCGCTAGTTCATTGTGAGTACTGTTGGTAAAAGGAAATTGCCCTTTACAGTATTCAAATTCAAAATGCTGAACGAACTCAGGGGTTAACCCTTTGATGTAGCTTAGGCGTTGATGCGTTCCTAATTTTGGCAGTTCGACTGTAGGACTGCTGACCGTAATATTAGACTCACGTTCTATACCGAAACAGGCACAGATCTGAGTAACAACTCTGTCATCTTGCAGGACTTGAGCGTTAATTTGAGAGATTGATTTACCTGCAGAAAGTGGCTGTACTGCTATCGATAGTGGTATTTCAGCCCGAGCTTGACCAGTAAAATTAATGCTTAACGAACGCAGTGGACGCTGGCTATCAACTTGCTGACTGATTTTTGCTAGAGCAAGAGCTGCAGACATTCCACCAAATAGCGTTCTGCCTTGCCCCCAGCTTGTATTTACATCAAATTCACTTTCCATTCGAGCTTGTTGCAGTAATTGGTCAAAAAGCATTTTAAATACCCAGTAAAAATGAATAATAGAAATAACGTTATTATACAGGAATTTGCTTCATGCAAAGTAGAGTCCGATATATACTTCAGCTATTTTTTAATAATTGCCTAGTCTTACCTGCTTAACTATTTATTATAGTAGTTTATTCGTAGTGGATAGTAGTGAACGACTCAAGGAATGGATAAAATGTTTTCTAAGTTACGTTATATTTTTAAAATAGTATTTTTTATTATTATTGGTTTATATGCTTTTGTATGGTTATTTTCTCCGTGGGTTGCCAATCACTATTTAGGCCAATACTTAGAAACACAGGGTCTGTCGTTAGGGGATGAAACCAGTATTCGATACAATCCTTTTCGGTCAAGACTTGAAATAAATGGGCTGGAAGTCAGTAATGCCAAAGCTGAGAAGGTTTCAGTGGTCTCTTTTTTTAGTGTTGAACTCGATCTTCACCAGTTAATGTTTGACGATGTATACATTCCTCAGATCGTTATTAAGGGATTAGATTTCACTGTTAAAAAAATGGAAAATGATCTGATTGTAGGTGGAATTTCGCTGGCACAATTTAAAAATAATGCTCAGCCTGAGACCAAAAATGGTGTTGCAGAAAATAGTGAGGGCAATAATGAAGAGAATGCCATCAGCTTTTTAAATCGTCTTGTTATGCCAACTTTAGTATTAGAAGAATCACGTATCGATTTTTATAACGGTGAGCGCCAGCATCGTCTCAAGCTTAAAAGTATAAAAATTATTGATCTGTTTGCTACAACCCGAAAGCAAACCGTAGGGCTTTCTGTTATAGGCGAACTTGATAATGGGCCTATCGATATTAACATGACCGCCGATTTGGTGAATCAAGAGGGTGGCATTAATTTTGACGTTAATGTTTCTAATATTGATGTAGAAAAATTCAGTAACTTCTTGCCTAAAGATATCGATAGCCTATTGGGCATGCTTAGTTATAAAGGTAAGCACAGCCTTAAAATAGAGGGCGAGACTATTATCTTAAGCGTCGAAAATGGTCACTTTAGTAGTACGGGTATCAATCTAGCAAAAGATGATGTGCATGTTTTAATTGGGCAGCAAGAAATTAACTTAGGGGGGCTGTCCTTAATATTAGAAAAAAATAAAAAACCTAGAATAGAAGGTGAGGGATCTGCATTAATCCAGGATATTAATGTTTACAATAAAGACAATGCGATGATACTTGCGGCTATCAAGCAAGTAGAGCTTGATTCGATTAAATTATTCAATGATGAGGAAGGTATACAGAAGATAAACCTTGGTCAGATTGATCTGGTTGATAGTTTCTTTTCAGATAACACTCGTGACGATATACCTGCCTTAGTTTCATTTACATTGTTAAAACTACAGAGAATAGGCTTATCTCAATACGGTGTTGAAATTGGAGATATAAGTTTAGAGGGTTTGGTTGCTAATGCCGAACTTGATGAGAACAAAAAGCTTAAAAATCTGTTGGCAATACCTATTAACGACAACAAAAATGAAGACGCTGTGCCAGTTGAGAGCTCTGAAAATATCGCTGATAATTCGCAAAAAACTGAAAATGACACGGTTGAGGATAGCGTTGCTGTGGATGAGATGGCTGCAAAGGAAGGTATCAAAGCCAAGCCAGCCTTTAAGATTAAATTAGATTCTTTTAATCTCGCGAATACCGCTAAAGTATTTTTTATCGACCAAAGTGTTAGTCCTGTTTATCAGCAGAATATTTCTATTAATAAACTGACCGCTGGTCCATTCGATACTGAAAATCCTGAGCAGGAATCTGTTATTACACTTGCAGGTAATAGCGACCGCTATGCGACGTTCTCTATCATTACAAAGGCAAAGCCGTTCTTAGAAAAACCAACGTATAAAATAGACGGTGGTTTAAAAGAGTTAAGTTTGCCTGGATTGTCCTCCTATATTAAGCAAGCTTTGCAGTATGAAATAGAAAGTGGTCAATTAGATCTGGATATCGATATGCAGCTAATAGGCACTGACGTCGATGGCGAAGTTCAGGTGATGTTAAGAGGCATAGAGTTAGCGGCCGTTGATGACTTTGAAGTATCAAGCCTTAATGGCCAAATTTCAGTACCACTTAATATGGCTTTAGGCATGTTGAAAGACGGTGATGGTAATGTTGAATTAAGCTTACCCATTACGGGAGATACTCGCAGCCCGAGTTTCGGATTGTCTGGTTTCTTAACGCTACTTGTGAAAAAAGCGACCTTGCTTGGAGCGCGAGATTATTTAGTCACGACCTTTGTACCTTATGCTCAAGTGGTTAACGTTGTGGCACTGGCCGGAGGATATGCGCTTAAGGTTAGAGTTAATGACTTACCCTATCCTCCAGAAGAGACTGATTTGCAGCCAGAGCAAGAAGAGTTTTTAAAACAGTTTTCAGCCTTATTGAAAGATCGTGATAGCACTCAGGTTAGGTTATGCGCTGTCGCCACTGCGCAAGATATTGGCAAAGAGCCAGGAAGTGATTTATCCAGTCTTGACGATAGAAAGCGTTTAACAGAGATATCAAGAGAGCGAGTGAGTATTTTTAAAGCTTACATGATTGAGGAAGAAAACATTCCATCATCACGCCTGCTGTTATGTACGCCACAAATCGACTCCAGTATTGGTGCAGTCCCTAGACTTAGTTTTAGAACTTGATCTAAAGCCAATATGGCTAATAAAAAGAAAAGGCCGCATCTATAATTAGAAGCAATAGATACGGCATTGTTCTATTGGTTCAAGCTGTAAATAAGATAAGCAATTAATGCGCACCAAAATAAAATACCCACGATAAAGATCACCAGCGCAGTAAAGTGATGATCTTCTTCTCTTGGTTTTATACCTTTAAGACGCATGGTGAGTTGTGCGGTAAGGTTTACCGAAGCGATATTGGCAATTAATAATAATGCTGCACCTTTTGCTTCTGGGTAAGCGCCGATGCCCAAACAAATTCCCAGCGTTACGGTTGGTGGTAGCAAAGCAACAGCGACCATTACGCCCACTAGAACAGATGAAACACCGGTAGTAATAGACAGTGCAGCTGCTGCGCCCGAGGCTAAAGCAAGGGCTAAACCATCAAGTCCCACGGTTGTTCGAGTGAGTAATTCAGGTGTTAGCACAAGGTCTGGATAAAATAGCGATAAAACAATGGATATGCTTAAAGCAAATAAGATACCGACCGCGAGGGTGCGAAGCGCATTTAATATGCCATTAATTTGCCCCAGCGTAGTTGATAACGATAAGGCTAAGTTAGGCCCCAAAAGAGGCGCGATCACCATTGCGCCAATAATAACGGCGACGTTATTTTCGATTAAACCAATGGCGGCCACAATCGTACTTAGAAAAACCAGCATCATGTAGTGACTATCAAGCTTGCCCTGTACTTTTAGCTGGCTCAGTAGTGCTTCTCGTGAAATCGTTACGTTACTATTGGTGCTTTGATTTTTCTCGTAAGGCAGCGCAATGTCTAATGTGGAAGCCAAAACGCGGAAATTACTTTTTCCTTTCATTAATTTTTGCAGTTGGTCGAGAATTTTTTGTGATTTGGCTTTATCAACTAAAATTTTAATGGCTATTTGCTTGTCACTGCAGCTGCTAACCCAATAATCGCTGGCTTCGTGCTGTTTAGCGATACGGGTAATTGCATCTTCATTGGAGGGTGGGGCAATGACTTCGATAGTGATCATTCTGAGACGAAATTCCGATTATGTACAAATGCCTCAGCCTAGCATTAATTACTTTCAATTAGAATTGTCACTGGGCAGTGAGTATAAACTTTCAACCAATTTAAGAGTTAAAGTCTTCATCATAGATACTCATGCAATTTCTTCCTGCTGATTTAGCTTTATATAATTGTTGATCGGCCAATTTAATAATATCTGAAGGTGTTTTGGCATCTTTAGCTGTCAATACAGCGATTCCTATGGAAATTGTCACATGGTCACTCGTTTCAGAAGATTCGTGCAATATATTCAATTGTTCAATCTTTTTAAGTAAGGCTTGAGCAATTGCAATCGCACCTGCACGATTTGCTTCAGGAATCAGTAACGCAAATTCTTCTCCTCCATAGCGTGCGGCTAAATCTTGAGGGCGTTGAGCGCAAGAACTGATTTCAGTTGCTATTTTTTGTAAGCAAAAATCACCTTCTACATGACCATACAAATCGTTAAACTTTTTAAAGTGATCAACATCGATCATCAGTAGTGATATATAAGAATCATTACGTTGTATGCGTTTAAATTCGTTGTTTAAAATAGAATCGAAGTGTCGTCGGTTTGCTAACGTTGTTAATGAATCAGTAAGTGATAGCTGTTCAATGCGTTTTTTATCGCTAATGTCGACGGCAATGAGAACAAAGTTATTTTTATTATCAGTATTACTATCTTCTTTTTCTATCGATACGTCTAACCAGAGTGTTTTTCCTTTTATATTATGTATGACTAATTCGCCTGACCATTCATTTTTTTCTGTTAATGCTTGCTGCATGATCCGGAAATTAGGACAGTCTGGCGTATCAAGTAAGCTATCAAAGCGTTTACCTATTAATTCAGAAGAGGTTCGGCTGCATGTATTACATAAAGCTTTAGAGACTTCCAAAAATTCTAAGTCGGGAGATAGAATACAAGCATTTACATAGTCGTCGATCACCTTTAAATAGTGTTTCATCGATTGATTAACGGTTTGTAATTTATGTGTTTTATCTTGAATATTTTCTTTAAGACGTAAATTATTAATCCATAAAATAAAAGCAATTAGGGTAAGAGTAAAAAACACGAGAACAGCGCCTTTGACCCAGGTTTTTTCTGGCATCGAATTATTACTGTAATATTGATAATTAATACCGTCAAAATTAGCAGTTGGGTCCACTAAACCTAGTCGTTTGTAAGTATCAGCAATTCGGAGAAAGCGGTTAGTACTAAAGTATCCTAAGTCAACAATGTTGGCTTGTATAAGATGAGCGGCCGTTTTAGCTTCGTATTGTAAGTGGGCTTTGGTTTTGTGCGTTGCTAGATTTTCTTGGATCCAGTCAGCCATTTCTTCTTGGTTAGCAATCGCATAATGCCAGCCTTTAATGGCGGCGCGACGAAATGCCAGAGCTTGTTGCTGATTGTTTTTTAGATATTCTTCTTCAACAAAAATCATATCTCCGTAAAAATCAATGCCGTAGTTGGAAGGAGACATGATATTAATAGGGATGTTTCTTTCTTTGAAATAAAATGGTTGATTTGTAATGTAGGCAGACATTGCATCAATTTTATTATTGATTAAGTCATCGTTATTGAACGATTGAGGAATGTATTGGTAATCTTTGGGTGCTAAACCAACTTCTGTAAACATTGCTCTTAGAACCGCATCGTCAACATCACGCTGATACATAACCTTTTTGTTTTTTAATGCAAGAGGATTAATAATATTGCTAGATTTTAATGTGAGCAGTATAAGAGGGGAGTGTTGAAATATTGTCGCAAGAATAACCGGTTTTTGCCCCTTCATTCGAGCTAATACTAAGCTGGAGTCGGATATCCCATATTGGGCATCACCACTTAATACGATATCAAGAGGTGTTCGCTTAGGATCTACTTCCCTAATTTCAACATTTAAGCCTTCTTCAGCAAAATATCCTTGAGATTGAGCGGCATAGAATCCGGCAAATTGGAATTGATGCTTCCATTTGAGTTGTAAAACGACATGTTGATTGGCCAGCACAGGTTGAAATACTAATAATGCGAATAAAGTGCAAAATAATTTAATGACAATGTGCTTTCTGGTTGTTTTTGCAATAACCACAGATACCTGAGTAAACGTAAGTAATTTGTATAAAGTATGGTCAACAAATTCATATTTTCCAGTGGTATAGAAAAATTAAAGTGCAGCAATGGGACTTAAAGATACCTTAAGATGCTTTAAGGGTTTTTGAAAAGACCCGCATAATATAATGACTATTCAATGGACTTTGATTTTCATGTTTAAAGCCCAGCTGAATTTAGTTTTAGTTAGTATCGTTTAAGTTAGCGTTTGCAGGTACATCTGCTCGGCCATGTCGATTAAATTCTCGTCGGGGAAGTGATACAGCGACGTTAATAAACCATTAAAAATCATCTCGGCTTGCAACGCTTTTAATCGTGGCTGATTGACATTGTGGCGCGCGTAAAGCTGCTCGATAAGGTCGACAGTTGATGTTTTGTAGTACTCACAGCTTTCAGCAATGTCTAAGTCATTGTATCGATATTCACGATAGGCCAGCTGAAAATGGCAGCCATAAAACCGATCTTGGCCAAAAGCAGAGCGTACTTGTTGAAAACGCTGGTGTATTTTTTCTTCTAAACTCAGCGCATCGTCTTCAATAATAGCCTGTAATCTGGCAAGAGATTGAGCGCTAGAATAGTTCAGAACCGCTGCGATTAATATTTCTTTAGTGAAAAAATATTTATAAATAGTCGCCTTCGATAGCCCCGTCGCTTTCGTCACTTTATCCATGCTGGTGCCTTGAAAACCAGACTGGCTGAACAGGGTGAGCGCGGTTTCTAATAAATGTTTTTTCTTATCTTCACGTTGAGCCATAAATACAGCCTTTGCCATTATCTGATATGTCACTTATGGCTGGAGGATAACACAAATCATCTGTTGACTAAACTAAACTGTTTAGTTTAGTCTTGCGGCACATCAAAGTTCATAGGAAATATCATGCAGAACCTTCTCGCCACCTTTACGCATTGGCGTCCGAGTGAAAAATCATTCGTTAACTACCTGTCTATTGTCGCGGCAATCTACCTTATTTGGCTTGGCAGCCTGAAAATGACGGTCTCTGAAATAGCCCAAATTAACTATTGGTTGGGCGCGAGTCCTTTATTTTCACCCATTTTGTCTTGGCTTGGGGTGCAAACGCTTGCAGCTTTGATGTTGGTTATTGAAGTTTCGGCAGGGGTTTTCATTTTATTAGGCATGTCTAATGCTCGCCCAGTATTTACCCGTTTGGGCTTGCTCGGTTCGGCGCTTGCCGGCGTTATGTTCTTACTTAACTTTACCTACCTTTTTACTAACCCAATTTGGGTTGATGAGTTGGGCGGATTTCCTTATTTAAAAACAGGTTTTAACATTGTTAAATACCCTTCAATGTTTGTGGTCGTGGCATACATTGCGATTTTCCATTTAGAAAAAATCAAACCTAATTATTCATTAGAACGTTTTAAAAGTGCCTTAACGGGGCTGGCGTTTGTTGGCGTGATTATGATTATGGGGTGGATTGGCGCACTGAAATTTGTGCAATACGAAGCAGAAGGCATCTACGGTTTGATGTCGACCAATATTTTATTCAGCTGGATGTATGATGTTTGGAGTGTGCAGGGCGCGTCTAATGTTATTGGCGTTGTTGAATTAACATTCTTGGCATTGCTATTGGCTTTTCCGTTTAACCGAACATTGGGTCGGGTTGGGGTATTGGGGATTGTTGCAACGACCTTGGGTACTCAAAGCTTTTTAGTGTCGCTACCTGGTTGGAATGAATCGGCCTACTTTCCCCTAATTAACGAAAGAGGGGTGTTTTTCATCAAAGATCACTTCTTAGTCGCGTGTTCTTTAATCTTAGCTTTTCGTTACAGCGAAAAATAATAGCAATGGGCGCTGTTACTGCGTATCGTTTTGAGTGATGAGTTACCGTATTTTTTTACGAATCTAAAATCAAAGAGATATGTTATGCAGCGTCCGACTAAAGATCAGATTAGAGAGCTCCCTTTGTATACGGGTCTTGATCTTTTAAATATAAAAATTATCGAAAATGAAATTGATGCGGCAGAAGCATTAACCGCATTAGAAAATGAGGTCTGTTTAGGATTCGATACGGAAAGTAAGCCTATTTTTATTAAAGGCGATGTGAGCCCTGGGCCAACGTTGATTCAGTTGGCGACTGAGTCAAAGGCGTATTTATTTCCAACTCGATTTCCTGCGGCGGTATCTTCAGCGAGAAAGATATTAAGCAATCCCAATATAAAAAAGGTTGGGTTCGGAATTAAAGACGATAACAAAGAGCTGCGCAGTAAACTCAATATTCATATCGTCAATACCGAAGATTTATCGATTAAGTTGAAACACTTAGCAGGAGAGAAGAATACGATAGGCGCGAGGGCAGCGGTAGCCATGGTGCTGAAAGCTCGTTTAGGTAAGGGCGCCCAGAAATCAAACTGGGGCGCTTATCCTCTTAAAGATAATCAAATAGTATATGCAGCCAATGATGCGCACTCTGCAATTTGTATTGAGCAATCATTGCTTAAAAATACATGATAATTCAGAAGTTTGACTATCCACGTGATCAATCGCCCCCGCAATATATCCCGGCTCGGTTTGTGAAAACTCTGAGCCAATTAAGCCTAAGCTCAATCCTCTCAATTCAGTTTCAAATTTCGCCTGATTAAAATGCACATGCTGTGAAGGTTCACTTATATCGGCAGCGCTGGCTATGAATGTGTTACTGGCCCAATCAACATAATGCGTGCTAATAGGCGATAGCGCCGCTTCTCCAAATAATTGACCCAGCTGAGCGACACAGGCATTAATCATGGTTTGTTCATCTAAAGACTGCCTGTTAATTGCAGGTACGCCAATAAAACCAAACAAAGCGGCAGGGCTTCCTTTAGCATCACTAGAGCCGTCAGCACCACTGGCATCGTTGATCTCAACCATAGGACCAACGCGGCTAAAACCTTGCCCCGATAAACCGGCGTCACGCCAAAATGCGGTTTTATAAACCGCAACAAACTTAGCCTGCGCCGACATCCACGTTTGCTGAACCTGCAAGTGCGCGATTAACGCATCGCTTAATACACAATGATCAGCCGTTAACAATAAAGGCGCTATCTTGCGTGGCGGCATCGCTAGCCATAAATTCGCGCACGATAATGTATCGCCGTTATTCAGCTGAACCTGCCAAAGATTATCTAGTTTAGTCATGCTCTTAACAGGAGAGTTTAATAAAACGCGTTCTTGAGGCAGCGTATTTTGTAATGCGGTAATCACCGCACCCATGCCGCCTACTACTCGATGCGATAACACAGTTTCTTGATTGCGCTCGCGCTGCGTCGGACTGTTTGGCCCCGCCTGATAGACATAATCGCCTTGAGTATATTGCGCAAAACTATCGATATTTAATTCAGCCAGCAGTGTTTTAACACCGCGCTGATGGGGCCAAAACCAGGTTGGGCCTAAATCCAAACCTTGCTCTGTGCTTTGAATGCGCCCCCCTAATGTGGCTTGGGCTTCAATTAACTTAAAATCTAATTTGCGCTTCGCCAAATGGTTAGCCATAACGCAGCCGCTAATACCGCCACCAATAATTAAATGTTCTGCAAAGTTCATAAATCACACATCATAAATACGTTCGTTAATGCATTGTACTGTATATGGCGAGGTAAATAGTGAAGTAAATAGTGAAGTAAGTAGTGAATTAAACTGTGAAGTGAATGCAGCCGAAAAACTTAGTCGCTACACGTTAATACCCTGTAAAATACCTTAAATAAGATTATCTGCCCCCTAAAGGAAGTTATCCATGAGTAAGCATGTACGAGATTTACTTTTTGAATTTGAAGTTCAAAGTGAAATAGAAGAGCACTTCCGTTTGCACGTTTTAAAAGTGACACTGAACGAGAATGATGAAACGGAGGAATTTGGAAACGCTTTGCCCGTGACGAAAATTGAAATCGACTCAGAAAGCGAAGAATGTTTACTTCACTTCGATGAGCAATCGACCGACTATGTCACCATCGCCGAAGCAAAGAGCATTTTGATTGATAACGTTCTGGGCTATGAAGTATTTGCAGCAGAAGAAAAAGAGCTCGATGATGCGCACGTAAGATTAGACACGCCGCTAATAGGCTTTGGCGAAAATGCAGAGCTCAAATGTTTCTTTGTGGTTTGCCAAGCTGAATAAAATATCGTATCCCGCGCCCCACACCTTCAACGCTGAGGCAACCTTTCGTGACTAAATCACCTAGGTCACGAGTTGCGGTTGCTTTTGCGCACTTCGCTAACGCTGCGTATTTTTGAGCGCTAATGCCGTTTGGAAAACCTTCTTTTCCTGCTTTAAATATTTTATTCACAGCAGTGACTTGGCGCGGCGAAAGGTCGGTATGTTTATGGCGCTGCCAAAACTGAGTTTTCTGGAAGATAACTTCCATTTTAGATTCAGCATCTTTTTGAGCAGCCATCAGCGTTTCGATAAACCAAACTAACCAAGGTGTGATATCCAAAGCACCTTTATTATTTAGCTCATCGGCATCACAGCAGCTGGCTTGATTTAAGTGCTGGTAATAGTCTTTTTTGTTTTTCTCAATGTGCGTCGACATGCTCAAAACTACAGGCGCACCTAAGTCTTGTGCTAACGCATATTCGATAATCGCGCGACCTATACGACCGTTACCATCATCGAAAGGGTGTATCACCTCAAACCACAAGTGAGCGATACCTGCGCGAATAACGCCAGGGATAGGTTGAGAGTTAGAATTATTAGAGAAGCTGTTATTAAACCAATCTAAAAAGGCAGTCATGAGTTGATCAAGGTCTTTACTATCAGGTGCTTGATAGTGCACGCGTTTATAGCCCTTATCTTCAGAGGAGTGACCTGAAACAATTTGCATAGGCTCTGGGCTATTACGCCATTGGCCAACAGTTAAGACAGAATGCAATATGCTGTCTTCAAAGCCGACTAATACCATCTTATGCCAATTAAATAACAGCTCTTTACTTAACGGCTTATGAAAGTTTTTCCGCACATCCACAATTAGTGCTGCTAAACCTTCTGCTTTGGTGTCGGCAACATTAATAGGGGTAGGAGTGAGGTTAAGATAGTTCTGCAGCGATGAACGAACGCTGGCAGGGTTAAGGTTCTCACCTTCGATAAGACTGGTATTGATGGCTTCATCAACCATTAAATCGAGTTGAGCGGTCAGTGCATCATCGAAGTCGGTGTTTAATAGGTTGCCTGATATCTTTGCAGTCTGCTTAGCGTATTGGTAGGCCAAGGTAGAGAGCTTTTCGCTATCGTAGATAAAGTTGGGCCATTGTTGGTGTTGCCAGATGTAGTTCACTTCTTTACCAGCCTAGAGTTACCTGAAATGTCACTTGAGCCGTAAATCATTGGTTTGCGGCTCATTATTGTGGGCTATTTGATGCGAAAAGACAATGTTTGCGGCTCATTGTGCTTTTTATGTACCTTTGGCCGCTAGTAGATGATCAGAAAGTTGGGTGTTTATAGTTAATAGCAATGTCTCTATTTCATGATATGTCGGCCTAAATAGTTTTGTTGAGTATTTTTTATCCTAGTAATATCATAAACAGATACATGCTAACTTCTGGGAAATCAGAGGGAAATTAAATATCTTCTTTTATCTCATGTAGAATGTTTAAAAACATTTTTATAAATGGCTAATAATACAGGCGAATTGGTGATAGATGAGTAAGTCGAGAATATTTATAGGGTCATCAGTAGAGAGCTTACCCATTGCTGATGCGATCGCTGAAAATCTAGAGTTCGATGCAGAGGTTACTATCTGGCGAAGTGGTACATTCGACTTATCTAGTAATACATTAGATGACTTAATTTTAAAGTCTAAATCAGTCGATTTTTCTGCTTTTATATTTTCTCCTGATGATCTAGTTATTATGCGCTCTAGGGAGCAATATGCTGTTCGTGATAACGTACTTTTTGAGTTAGGATTGTTTATAGGGGCGATAGGAAAAGAACGATGCTTTATCATAAAGCCCAGAGATGTTGAGTTACATTTTCCAAGTGATTTGCTTGGTATTACTCCAACTGATTATGATTCCAATCGGTCGGATGGTAATTTAACATCGTCACTTACCTATGCTTCAACACAAATTAAACGCGAAATTGCTAAAAAGGGGACGTTTAAAGAAATTGTCACATCAAAGGTACAAAAGCTCGATATAAATAATGTATTAAGCGATGTCTCAGTGACAGATCTCATTATTTTAGGCTCCTTACTTGAAAGCTATAATAATGATGTAGAAGGTTGTACTAGCTGGGACTTGGCTAATAAGCTACAGCATCACCTTTCAGGTCCAGCTTCAAATCTCTCAATTGTTAAACTACAACGGGTCGGTTTAATTGCAAAAGAGAATAGTAGCGATTTAAATGGTAATGAGTATTTTACATACAGGCTTACGGATTATGGTATTGATATTTGTTTAAAAAATGAAGGAAAAATAAGTAGCTTATTTGCTCCAAAGTCTCAGCAGGGTTTTTTACAACAATCACCAAACCTATAAGTACTAGTTGAATATCTAATGAGTGAATGAATGTGTTTAGTGTCTAATTTGACATTGTTTTTGGCTAAGTCTACAGCTTATTTATTTCACCCATAAAAAAACCGCTCTCCCTTTTCATCGTTAGACTTTCGTCATCGGAATCAAGGGAAGCGGTTTTTTTAAGCAATCAGTAATCTAAATTTTCGTATCAGTCAGTAGAAGCCGATCAAATCGGAGAGCTGCATGCCTCAACTAAGCTTAGTCAAAGTAAATCCACTCATCGTCATCCATCTTTTGTGCGTCTTTCTAATATTTTGTTCTAGTCACTCATTTTGCTCTTAAGAAAGAGCCTAGCTCATACTCAACTTAATTCAAGTGAAGTACAGCTAGGCGCAATCTCTCTCTTTAGCAGTTATTAAACAGCTTTAAGAGGAATTGCTGGACGCGCTAGGTCTTCAGACGGTGGCGCGAAGCTTGTTAGGTTAATACCATCAACCGCTTCTTTGTACTCAGCAATCGTTGGGAAACGGCCTAGGATAGAAGCCAATACAACCATTGGAGTTGAACCTAGTAGAGATTCACCTTTCTTCTCAGTAGAGTCTTCAACAACACGGCCTTGGAAAAGACGAGTAGAAGTAGCTAATACAGTATCACCAGCTTCTGCTTTCTC
>Ga0115551_1000386_pt1 | contig 30992 bp, 48 predicted proteins | sample COGITO_mtgs_1103_FD_87179 | JGI IMG/M metagenome (GOLD analysis project Ga0115551, IMG submission 87179) | Pelagic marine microbial communities from North Sea - COGITO_mtgs_110321 | ecosystem: Environmental > Aquatic > Marine > Epipelagic | place: Germany:Helgoland, sampling site Kabeltonne... | reverse complement strand
TACGTCTTTCTTGCAGCTTCTTCTCTTTTTTTCTTTTCATTTTTTAGGTTCCATGTGTGTCGTGGAGAGCATTTGATGTTTAGTCTTTTTAGATGATGTCGTACCATCTTTGGGTTGGTTTTAAATTCCCAATTCTTATTCCATAATTCTGAAATATCCGAAGGCGTCATAGTCATATGATGTTTGTACAAAAACCCATCATAATATGCAAATAACCATTCGGGTATTTTTCTTTTATAATCACCAGTCCCTGCTAGACCTAGATTTTGTATTTTCTTTTGGACGGATGCTTTTGTTCTGTTTAGTCTTTTTTGTATAATCTTTCTCTTTGTGCCTTTGGCAACTAATTTCTTAAGAAGCTGTACATCTTCATCCGGCCATTTTGCTCTTGATACACCATCGCCAGTAAGTCCCAAGTGCGCTAATTTATTTTTGATAGCAGCAGGAGTTCTACCTTCGATCTTTATTCTACGGTAATCTGGGTTAGCATTCAATTGTGTTTTTAAAAAGACAACCTCTTTTTGCGTCCAGTCTGTTGGATGTGGAAATTTAGATAGTTTTACACCCTTTTTTACATAGTTACTTTTCATGCCATGTACTTGTCGGGGGGTTTTGTCTATTGATTTCGCAAATTCTTTCAAGGTCATACCGGCATCAATAGCTTCATGCATCTTCTTCAGGAAGTCTCTCATCGAAGTCCTCAATTAATTTATCAAGTTGATCACAAAAGTCTTTAAGTTCTTGCGGCGTTACTTCTTTACCATGTTCTGCAAAAAGATTTCTCATCTCTGCTGGATTTTCTCTATAATCTTTAATACCTCTTCTGAGGGTTTCTTTATTATTGAAAAAATAAGCAAGCGCGATGACTTTTTGCATTTCATTCATCTTGAATACCTTTGTTCATGATTGTATTCTCCAGCCTGTCAAGTCTTTTTTCAATATCGTATATTCCCAGAGTTTGTTTCTGAAAGTAAAGAGCGAAATAGAAAATCCCAACAAATATTCCAATTATAAAACACCAAGCAAGTATACTACCCGCTGCATAAGCGGCGCTATTTTTCTGGTTTTGGGGCATCTTTTTTCTTTTCCTGTGATTCTTCCAGTTGTTTCATTCTGGATGATTGATCGTGAGGAATTTCTATTTTTGGCTTGTCTGGCATTGATTTACCTCGTTTTTAATATCATTCATTGAAACTTCCAGGTATTCCATCAGGTTCTTTCCTTCGAGTGAAGATCCATCAAATTCCCACCAGTCTAGAATTTTTTCAATATTTTTAAAATGATTGTCAAAAACTTCCTTCTTTAACATGTTACACCTAAACCTCTTCTTTAAGAATTACGGAACCTTCCCAGGATCGCAGGGTGTGTTGAAATGGTTTGTCGGGAATCGACATGACGCACTCTAACATTATATCCGCGATATTTCTGATCTCAAGCTGTGCTTGTGGACTTCTGCGAAGTTTTAGGAAATTAGCGAAGGATCGCATGTTGAAAGACACATCGGCTTGAATCTGACTGTTGTATGTTTTGAAGAATCTCGCTGACTCTTTTGCTCGCTTGCGTCCCAATACTGGCTCAAGGTCTGCGATACATTGATGGTAAAGTTTATTTCCACGTTCTGTGTAATATTTTAACTGATTTGCCCAAGATATAGATGGATCAATAGCTGGATCATCCATAACTTCAGGGCAAATACCCTTCCAGTCCTCTGGAATGTAATACTTATCTTCCTTCAATTCTTTATACCTAGCAGACTCCGCATTAAGACTGCTCATTCTATGTTTTAAAAGATGAATATGCGAAGCGATATCAGTATTAACCAGAAAGTGGACAGTCGCTTTCTCAAATGGGGTCTCATGTCCGTCGCGCCATAGCATGTTAATAAGTTTGGGGATTCTTGCCTTTTTACCCGGAGTTAATTCACGGCTAGTACTTGTCCAGGCTGAACAGGCAATCGTCTCGTCGGAACCGTAGTATCCGAGTAGCTCAACTGTATTATTCATGCTCAACACCTCCAAAAAACTCAGACGCCGGTATCATAACCTTTTCCTTTTCTCTTTTTAGCATAGTTTCTAATTTAGTAATTTGATGTAAATGACCAAATGTTAAACTATCTATAGAGCTTTCTATTTCTTTTAGGTCTGCCATAATTTGTTTATGAGTTTCTTCTATCTCAACTTCATTCTCTTCAATATCGTCAAACTCAAACTCGCTACCAGAGCATTCCGGACACATGTGGTTTCCGCCTTCATGTTTGTCTGTGTAATGGCTCAACCGAACCAACAGATCACTGATTGCAGATTGTGTAATAGCTACACCGGAAATAGATTTGATAATCTCTGTGTTTTGTTTTATAATCTCGACACGATGATCTTCGTTCTGTCTTTCACAATAGGAATACCCAATAATCCCAGAAATCAGGCATCCAGAAATATACGCGACAAGTATAACGAATTTTTCCACGCTGATTGAGTATGAGGTCTTTGTCTTCATTGTTTTTTTATTCCTTTAGCTCGCTTGAGCTATATACTTTTTTCATTATCTTCTCCATAAAAAAAGGGTGAGGGTGTTACCCCCCACCCTTTTGTCTGCCTCTAAGTGAGATGTTGAACCCGGACTGAACCGGATGACAGTCTGAACTTAGAGACCGAACTATTCTTTTGTCAACTTAACCTTCTGGTCATCAATAAGGTCTTTAATCTTTTTGTCAAACTCAGGTTCTAAAGTAGCCCTAAGCTTGGCTCTGCCTTTGATGATTTCAGGGTCCAGCGATGACGTTTCGGAGATATCCTGAGTTTGTTCTCTCTCTGTATACTCAGGATGGGTTTGTTGCCCTGTGTCTTTTAGAGCGTCTTGAATACCGTTGTGATAACCTTCCTCATATGAAGAAGTTGTTACAGACTCGATAGAAAAATCTTTCTGGTCCATACCTCGGTAGTAACCATCATGCCATAGCGCGTGATATTCATCGGTAACTTCCGGGTCTTTAATAGCAACCAAAATTCCTTCGGATCGACCCTGATTCTTAGCAAGTTCCACATCGTTTTCATTACCACGATTAATCATACTGTACATGACCTCTCGCAATTGGTCATCATTAATACGACCACGTTCCGTAATAACCATACTAAAATGTTCTAAATCCTGAATGGTATTATGTTGATGAATTGTGAAATGGATAAAGAATGATACCACCAACACAAACACAACATCTACAAAAATCTGACTTCTGTTCATTTCAATCTTCCTAAGTAAGTTTTAAGTAACGGTAAAAGGGTAATACCGTACTCCTTGACAAAATCTTTGAGTAGTGCCGACTCAGCTTCTACTCGCTCAGTGTAACTTAATTGTTGGTAATCTATCACGCCGTCTAGGAGGGACTGGACGGAAAAAGAGGGGTCTGACATGGATTGGTTCCGTAAACGGTGCTTTAACTATTCGATTAATGAAATCAAATGTAGTTACAATGCCTCTTCTTGTTTTCTCTGGAATGTTGTATGTTTTCCAAGTTCTAATCCAACAAGGGTGACACACACATCTTCCGGTTTCGTAGCAGTTACACAAACACTGCCGATAAGTCGTTGTTGCACTTACCGGATCATATGTTGCCGTAGTAACCGAAGGAGCATAAACCCAGGTTTGGGCATTAGTAACTGTTGAGAAAAACAGAACGCTTACGAAAACTAAAAATCTCATGTGAAATCTCCACTAAATGTATTAGAGAAATCAATACTTTGAGCGGTGATAGAGTAATCACTAAACTTCCGCCCCTCATGTTCTCTTTGTTTTAAATGTAATCTACCGGATACATGAACTTGTGTACCCTTTTTAACATACTGGTGCGAGATTTCCGATAGATCACCGAAACATGCCACATCAATAAACAACGGGTTTTCTTTATCCCGCCGATGTTTAGACATCATACGAAACACACCAAAGTTTTCTTTGATCTGCTTGAAGTCACGAACAGCCACACCACCAATAGTAATCACGTTATGATCCATTAATCATCTCCACTAATTCATCAATATCATTTTTGTTTTTACGTTTACGCTTTTTCTTAGGAGGTTCGGGTTCATCCGGTGCATAATTAAGTTCTATATCCTTAATCGCTTGAACTATGACCGGATCACCCGCATCTTCTTTTATCATTTCCGCTTCATATGAATTGGTTTTGATAAAAGTTGGGCAGTTTAACAATTCAACAACATCCTCGTTGATGACTTTGGCTTTTGATTTAGCCTTTGCAACAGTTTCTGCCCGCACTACATATTCAGTATAACAAGTTTGTATTTCTTTTACAAGATAATACTTCACAATTTTTTTTCTCCGTTTCTCTAGGAATCAATACCTAGACTACGAAGGATACGACCACGCATAACTTGTGCATTACCTCGATTTGAGGTACACAGAACAGAACCTGCTGTTCCCTGGCTTAGTCCAAGTTGACTAGCGGCTTGTGTGGTTCCACGCTTGGTGTTAGCGTAAGTACCAAGTCGCTGAGTACGAGCAACCGCTGTTACAGCATTAAAAGACTTACCTCGGTCTGCACCATTACGCGCCACGCCGACAACTCGGTTGCCTTCGTATGACCAATTGTAAGAATTACTCGTCTGAGACAGTGTCTGTAGAAATTGTTCCTGATTCACTTTTAGCTTCCTTTAAAATATTGTAGATTCTTAATTTTTGTGCAGGAGTTGTTGTTGGAAATTTTGGCATCTGCACATTATGCCGATCAGAAATTGCTTTTGCTAGTAGAATTAAGTGGTGAGACTTCATCGAATTTAAGGCTTTGTGTAGTTCTGTATGAATTTCACCAAGTACAGATTCTGTAGCAGCAACGTATTCTGATTTTTCTTTTGGTCTCATAATTATATCCTTCAATTAACTTCGGTGTCAATTATTTTTCTTCGGAAATGAATTTTTTATTGTTTTGTGTATTTCTCTTATAAAATTTTCTCCATTCATACCATTCTTTAAGTGCGCTTCCTAACATGGGTTTACCGCTGATACATTCGTAACCTTTTTCCCAACGGTGGGCGTATAGTTGTATTCTTTTTTCCCTGTCTTCGTCAAAGTCTTTTTTTGTGTCAAGTCCTAAGCCTACTCCACCATTATTAATTGGCGTGTATTGGTAGCTGTATTTTGGTAATATCGAAAGCATATCCATAAGCAATCCTTTTCAAATAGGGTGGGGAAGTGCCGAGTTCTGGAATTGAACCAGTTTATCTGAATACCAAGGGGATAGAGTTCAAATCTTGGACCACCAAGTAATCGGCATATCCGGCGAGCCGGAATCGAACCGGCGACTAATGCTTTATAAGAACACTGCTCTCACCACTGAGCTACCGCCGGTTGTAGTGGTGAGTGTCCTGATGATCCCTAGCCGACATGTCCACATGTACGAACTCTTAGTAGGGGCAGCATAGCATCCAAAGACAGACTTTAGCATATCACTTGGTGTGTGTCAAGGCCAAATCTTGAATATTTTTAAATTCATGCTTTTTTACAATATAATTCCACGGACCTAATCCGCCTTTGTTAAGTTTAATTCGTTCCTTTTCTCTGTTCATCAAAGTTTCTTTAGTTACCCAGCCCTGTATATAAGCAAGACTCTTTCTAGAGTTATAGTAACATGCAATGAAGATGTCGCAATTGTCAATCTTTTTTTGATCTTTTTTGTATTGTGCTGGAACTTTCAACCAAGGGTTCATGTATGCTGCCCCACTAGTTGCGGTTTTAACATCTGCCTTTAAGTCGCCTATGATAAAATCATAACCTGCATCACCGTGGTCATCATATATTTCAGTATCTAATTCAATACCGAGATATTTGGCGATAGCGATCTCACCGTATAGACCATCGGTATGAGACTGCTCCGAACTCTTGCTTAAATTACCATGTCTACCTGCGCCGAACTTTTCCTTCTTGGCATCCCTAGCTCTTGCTAAAGTTTTTGCTCTTGCTACATCTTGATCGGTAATCTTGACTTCTACATAGTTATTCATCTTGACATTGCCTTAAAAATAAGCGCGATGGGTAAACCTATGGTAAACCCTATAAAGGTGGAGGCCAGAAGAACGGCAGATAACCAAAGTGTAACTTTGGTAACTACTTCAATTGGTCCGGGATGCTCATTCATAGTTCCATACTTTTCTTATACTAACTAAACTATCTCCGTACTTTTCCTTTAGCTCGTCATAAATTTCTCTGTTGCTAAAGGCTCGTATAGTTTCTTCCATATGTTTAATGGATGAATCGCCCCAAACAAAAAAAGAAACTCTGTTGATAATCTTTTCCACAATTGCTCCTACTCAAAAAGTTTTGGTCCCGACGTATCGTTAGCGTATAGTTTGTTCAACATTAATATAGACTGTTTAACAGAGTCATTCTCTGTTACATCAGCAACCTCTTCAACTAATTCCCCAAACATCTCCTTTGCTTCATCTTCGCTGAGGTAGTAGTTAACTATATCTTTTATATCTCTGGCCTCTTTATTAGTTATTGGCATTTTCTATCCCGTGAAAATATTTTTCTAAGGTTTCGATGCGGTCATCCGCATCAATAAGAAGATCTAAAGCCTCATCTAGATTTTTGTAAAAATCTCCTGTGCTATGATCTCCAATTCCTACTGCATTTTCTGTTAGAAGCTTTAAAGACATTAACGCTTTAGTTCTATCGGAGAATGCTTTAGATTTAAGATATCCTACTGCTAAGTCTTTCATAAGTACTCCTTGTGTTTATTAATAACCTGCTCGTAAATGTTTGGTATACTGTATCCATCGTCGAAATCATCTGCGGCTTTTCGGGCCAGCTCTACATGATCAAAAACGCCAACAATTCCATCGAAACCAAAGTTGTCATTCATTAGATACACAACATAGACTTTTTTCATCTTTCAATCCTTTTAATCAATTATATCGTCCAAAACCAGACAGGTCTGAAGAAATTCCCACAATTTTCCAAAATCGCAGTTGACAATCTCCCCAATTGCCGAAAGAATGACAGGTCTGTCCCTCTGAGTCAAGGGTATTTTTCAGAATTTCTGGAATTTTCCAAAACTTTCGGGATAGGATAGTAGTGCCGCAAGGCTCCAGATGAGAACTGAATCGCGTCTGGGTTATCAAATATCGGCCTGAGATACTGTGCCACTCAAGAAATTCGGTGAGGATCAGGGACCAAGCGTAATAAATACAGCTAAAGAACTTGAGACGACAGATGTACCCGTTTTGCGGTTGGGAGCAGTCCCGTAAATTAATTTGTTAAACTAGTCCAATATATTTTTTTTAAATTTCTAGCGTGCTTCTTACGCGAATATTCTCAAGAAACAATAAATTAAGTGTTTTTGGGTAAGTAAGTTCTTCTGTAAAAGATTATCTTATAACAAATCTCCTTATAAAGGGAAAAAGTTAATAATCCTCGGCAAACCTTGGATACAATATAGACGGACATTTCCTTTATCCTTTATTAGGATTTCACGATGAGAGCGGTAGTTAAGACAAAAGATAAACGCTGGGGAAAAGAGATCTGGTTTGCAAACAATGAAGAAAAAGATTATTGCGGTAAGATCTTGGAAATAGATCCCGCTAATGAATTAAGCCTTCACTTTCATATGATAAAAGAAGAACACCTTTACAATATGAAGGGCGATTGCCGAATTACATTCTTAACACAAACGGGGTCAGAAATCAAGCTTGATCTTAGTGAAGGTCAGAGTTTTCACATAGAGCCTGGAGTTGTCCATAGATTTTCAACAGAGAATGGTTGCACTCTACTAGAGGCTAGTACTTTTCATAGAGATAATGATAGCTATAGGATTGCTGAATGAACATATATGTAGATATTGATGAGACAATATGCATATCTAACGGTGACTATGAAAACGCTAAACCTATGTATGATAGAATAGCGAAGATAAATAAGTTATACGATGAGGGGAATACTATAACTTACTGGACAGCTAGAGGAACTATGACTGGCATTAATTGGTACGCACTCACGGTTCATCAATTGTATGAATGGGGTTGCAAATGCCATGAATTGAGGATGGGTAAACCAGCATATGATCTATTCATAGACGATAAAGTTATTAGTTCTGGAGATTATTTTTAGATGAAGATTTCTGTATTTTCTCTTTTTAGAAACTCTGAATCAACAATATCTGATTCATTGCATAGATTTTCATCTTTACTTGATATTAACAATGCTGAATTTGAATTTTTCTTTTATGAAAACGATTCTACAGATAATACTAGAGAGATACTTACGACTTGGTGTAAAGATACGAAATCAAAATTATTTTATGAAGATTTGGGGTCGCCAAGTTTTGGGTCTGTCACAAATTTAGACAGGTTGATACTTCTTTCTTACTATAGGAATAAATTAAAGAGACTGTCTGGACAATTAGATTCTGATTATTGTTTGTTGGTTGATTCTGATATTGTGTATAACAATGCCAATATACAGATGTTAATTGATGAGATAAGTAATGGATGGAGTATGGTTACTCCTAATGTTCGTCAGTACGAGATACCAGATTTGATGCTCGGTGAAACTCAAGACAGTTTTTACGACGTATTTGCAACAAGAGATAATTATTTTAATCAATGTCTATTTTTTACGGACTGCCCATTTATTTTGGAAAAAGACAGGAAGTTATGGAAGGAAAATAAACCTATCGAAGTGGGTTCTGCTTTTGGCGGTGTTGCATTAGTTGACACTAAAGCATATAATAGTTCTTGGTGGTCAACTACTCAACATTCTGAGCATATAAATTTTTGTAGAGACATGAGAAGATTTGGACCTATATGTATAATTCCTAGTTGCAAGACTCGCTCAGTTGTAGATCAATCTGTTATAAACCTTGATTCATTTAAAAATACTGCTGAAAGACAGAAACAGATCTTATTTCAGACTAATAAAATTTATAACACATCTATTTCTGAGGAAATACATATAAATAATGCATAAAAAAACTATTGCAATCAAACAGGAAATACAAAAACTTCAATCGTATGAAAATAGAGTTGAGTATTTGCACGATAAGTACAGAGGTGAAGATTGCGTACTGTTAACATGCGGCCCATCGTTATTAGAATACTCACAAGATTTTTTAGATGAATACCTTAAAGATAAACTTGTTTTATCTGTAAAGGCAGCATATTTAAGACATAGTGAAGTTACTGATTTTCATTTTTTTAATTGTTGTAATTTACCACACCCAAACGAGCAAGGGGTACATTACTCTCATACTCCTAATACTATACCTGTTGCTTCTAGTAATTTTCAAGAGGGTGCAATAATATCTTCAAATCAAATGTATGATATTTTTTTTAAAATACCATGCGTTGATGTTAGGACTCAGCTTAATGCATTTGTTTCAATAAACAAAGATTTTGATTCAGCACTTTTGTCTAATAGTTTCACCAGACCGGTTGGTCCTGGAATTATGTACGAAACTGTAATGTTTATGGCAGTTCATCTAGGTGTAAAAAAAATTACTACACTTGGATGGGATCTTAGCCAAAAATCAATATCATCTACAAATGACTATGATCACTTTTACGCTAAAGAAAGCTCTTTCTTTAGACCCGGAACTATGATGGACTGGGAAATAGATACCACTAGAGATGCGTCAAAAGATTTATATTATTGGCTATCAGATAAGGGTATTGAGTTAAATATTGCTTCTGAAAACAGCAGTCTATATGAAAATATACCAAGAGTAGAATTATGAAAACTTACATCATAGCGGAAATAGGCATAAACCATAACGGTGATATTAATATTGCCAAAAAACTTATTGACATAGCTTCTGTGGCTGGATGCGATGCTGTTAAGTTTCAAAAAAGAAACCCAGATATTTGCGTGCCTGAGCATCAAAAATCTCAGCCCAAAAGCACTCCTTGGGGGGATATGACATATTTAGAATACAAATATAAAATGGAGTTTGATAAGTTACAATATGATGAAATAGATGAATACTGTAATGTAAAAAATATCTCTTGGTCAGCTAGTCCTTGGGATTTAGATAGCTTAGAGTTTTTGGATCAGTATGATATACCTTTTATTAAAATACCTTCTGCTATGTTGACTAACGATGAATTATTAAAAAACTCTGCTAAGACTGGAAAAAAAGTTATTCTTTCTACTGGAATGAGTACATTAGAAGAAATAGATCACGCTGTTGATATTTTAAAAAATAACTCAAAAAATTATGCTATATTACACTGTAATTCTTCTTATCCAGCTTCCCTCGAAGACCTGAATTTAAGCTGTATTCAAACTTTAAAGGATCGATATGATTGTGAAGTTGGCTATAGTGGTCATGAATTCAGACTAGGAACTTCTGTTGCCGCTACTTACTTAGGAGCAACCATAATAGAGAGACATATCACTTTAGATCGAACAATGTGGGGGTCAGACCATCTTGCTTCGGTGGAGCCTCAAGGTCTCATAAAGTTAACGAAGGGGATAAGGGAGCTTGAAATTGCTTTAGGTGATGGAATAATAGATTTAACTGACAGTGAATTACAACCTAGAAAAAAACTTAGAGGACAGTAGATGAATGATATTTTTTGCCACGGCAGAGCAAGAAATACTTTTCAAGAATGGAGTTCGGAAGATTGTCGAATTCTTTTTCCTGATTTTTCTGATAATCTAGTCGTGACATCAGAAATAACTTACCAGCACAAAGATTATTTTGATAGCTATAAAGGTAAGACATTAATGTTGGTTGGTGGTGGACCATCTTCTAAAGAAGGCTGGGATGATTATAAGCATGATTACATATGGTCTATGAATCACTTCTTTTTGAATGAAAAATTAAAAAATAAGAGGGTTGATTTAGCCATGATTATGGGTGAACCAGATATTTCATCACCTAGTTTTTTTTCATATATTAAAGAGCATAGACCATATTTGGGCTTTGAGATACATGATAAATGGTTTAATCATACTTTTAATAAGTACGAAAATTATTTTTGTATGCATACAAGATTTTATGGAAGGATAGGCGCTGGAGCTAGAATGCTTATATTTGCGGCATGTTTAGGGTTTAAACGTGTGTTATTTACTGGGCTGGACGGACCAGAAGCTATATTTGCTGGAGATCATTCTTTTGAGCCGGGAAAAACAACACTACCAGCCTGTTTTACAGGTTGTGGTATTGAATATGTGAGACAACACTGGAAATATCAATCAGATTATTTATGGGAATATATTCATACTTTATATCCCAATATAGAATTTATGAATGTTGGTGGTGGAGAATACTATCATGAAAAGTGCTAAAAACGTATCTGTTATTATTCAAGCTAGGCTATCCTCACAGAGATGTCCAAGGAAGATGATAAGAGCATTTGGCGATACAACACTAATGGATTTATGCTTAAAAAAATTATGTAATTCTTCTATACCCAATGAGAATATTTGGATTTCTGTATATGAGCCAGAGCTAATAGATATCTGTAAAAAATATGATGTTAATATATTTCATCGTAGTGAAAAATCTGCTATGTCAGAAGGCACTCCTATGACTGAAATGTATGAATGGTGGAACAGATTGCCTCAAGAATATGCTGTACTTGTGAATGCCTGCGCGCCGTTTATGACAACGGAAACAATAGAAAAATTTTATACTCAGTATTGCGATTCAGTTAGCGATGGAATGTTTGGCGTTACGGAAAGTAAAAATTATTATTGGGATTCTAATTTTGAATTGATCACACCTTGGCCGAAAGATCAAGCGGTGATGAATACAAAATTTGTAGATGCAACTTATGCTGCGGCACATTGTTTATATGCGGGAAAGCTATCTAAAATAGGAGAAGGTATCTGGATGGGAGATTTTCAGAAACCAAAAGATATAGAGTTGTTTCCTATGGATGAAAAAGAAGTTTTTGATATCGATTATGAGTGGGAATTTACTTACTATGAGTCACTATACAAAGCGGGAATTAGATAATGTTCTATATTTTTGAAATGGCGAATAATCATCAGGGTCAAGTTAGCCACGCTAAATTGATTATTGATAAGTTTTCAAAACTTGCTAAAGATAATGATATTAATGCGGCTATTAAACTACAGTTCAGACAACTAGACACTTTTGTACATAAAAATTTTAAAAAGTCCGACTTAAAGTTTATAAAAAGATTTAATGATACAGCCTTAACTAAAGATGAGTTTAAAGAAATTGTAGATTATATAAAAAATTCTGGATTGACTGTAGCCGCTACACCTTTTGACAACCAGTCTCTGGAATGGTTTAATGATTTTAGTATACCAGTAATTAAAATAGCAAGTTGTTCTATTGATGATTGGCCTCTTTTGAATGAGGTGTCTAAGATAAACAAAAAGATTATAATTTCTACTGGTGGGGCTTCGATAGAGACTCTTAGAAAAGTATATTCAATTTTTAGTCATAATCATAGGGATTTTGCATTTTTACATTGCGTTGGTGAATATCCAACCCCTGTAGAATGTTCCAATTTAAATAGAATAAATATACTTAAACAAGAATTTCCTAATATTGAAATAGGTTTTTCAACACACGAGTCGCCAGAAGATGATTCCTTAACCCCATTTGCAACAGCTATGGGGTGTACAATAATAGAAAAACACATCGGCGTCACAACAGACAGTATAGACTTGAACTCTTATTCCTGTACTGTAGATCAGATACAAGATGCAATAAGTAAAATTAAGTTGTCTCAAATCGCTTTGCTTGGTCAGTCTATCAGCCAGAAGGAATCGTTAGACTCACTAAAGAGAGGTCTCTACCTTAGTAGAGATATTTATTCCGGAGAAAAATTAACTAATGATGATTTTTATTTTGCCATGCCGTGTCAAGAAAATCAATACAATGTATCAGATATAGAAAATATAATCGGAACTATAGCGTGCCAAGATTTAATATGTGATGATCCATTATTAAAATCAGATAGTAGAAATTCACTTGACGAAAAAATAATACAGAATATAAAAGACAAAACGAAAGATATATTATTTCAGGCAAAGATACCTTTGTGTGGATCTGAAAAAATTGAGATATCGGCACACTATGGTTTGGAAAAATTTAATAAATACGGTGCATTAATTATTGAAAAAATTAACAGAGAATACTGCAAAAAAATCATTATTGTAACAGCAGGACAGCAACATCCTACGCACAGGCATATAAAAAAAGAAGAGGCATTTGAGCTATTATACGGCGACTGTATTATAAATCTTAATGGAAAAGAAATAGAGATGATAAAAGGAAAACCAATCTTGATAACAAAAGGCACCGATCATAGCTTTAACAGTATTCATGGATGTGTGATAGAAGAGGTTTCTACCACCCACTCTACTGGCGACTCCATATATTCAGATGTACAAATTAATTCAATTCCATTATCCAATAGAAAAATTAAAATAAAATTATGATGCTATCGTTTCAAGAAAATGAAATTAGTGTAAAAATTTATAAAGAAAATTACGATAAATCTTGGCTAGATATCATGTCTTGTCAAGACAGAAACTTTAATTTTGAAATCATATTTGATAATACGCAACACAAAGGAGTTTGCATTAGGGGTGATGATGCTTTATGGTTTTCGCTTTCAACAGACCTTGGCTTAAAAGTAATAGCAGAAAATGATAGATATCAAAGTTTAGAAAAATCTCTTAGTACGGTTGAACAAATTGTAAAATTACAAGAAAAAACTGAGACAATATTTCCAACAATTAAAAATTGCTCCATTGAGACTGACAGTTTAACTGGAACAAATTATCTTCTCATTGTTATGCAAAATATGGGAAATCCAAATAAGATAATTACAATACCAAACTATATACCAGTCTATGATAAACAATGTGTGCATGGGTTATTACAAAGAGATCCAACATTTACCGACACGATAATTGACAATCTTACACGCCTAAAACTTTGTCCAGAGGATGAGTGGTACAAGTCAATTAATTTAATCTCTGACAAGATTGTGGATTTTCATAGGTTTAGTATTAAACCAGACAGATATTCTTTTCCATCTAATGGTTATACGTCTGATGAATTGCATAATATTTATCTTAACATGGTAAAAAGATATACAAAAGTTTTAGACGAGCATAAGATGCCTAAGTGGAAAGGTAAAATTTATCAAGGTTATCATTTTGATAATGGTTACTCAATGGAAGGGTATACTTCAAATGGTGAAATATACGACTCTTATTTTAAGTTACCGTTCTTACCTCTTAATAAAGTAAAAGATAAAAAAGTTTTAGATATTGGATCAAATCAAGGTTTCTTTTGTTTTCAATCGGCTTTGCATGGTGCTTCCGAGGTTACTGGTATAGAATATACATCTGAAGATGTGTTAGCTGCTAATGATATTAACAAGGTATTGAATTTAGACAATGTGAGATTCATCCAAGGCGATGGCGTTGAATACTTAATGAATACTGATGATAGATATGGTTTACTAATACTAAACTCTGTAGTTCACCAACTTTTTCCTAACTTTAAAGGTTGTGAGCAGTTTATGGAGAAAGCATCAAAAGTTTCAGATTACGTCGCTCTTGAAACACCTTTAAATCATTCTAAGATGAATATATCTGTTACAAAAGTGCATAGATTTTTGTCTAATTATTTTAAAACAGTTAGGCTAATTAATATATACGATGCTTATTCTACAGGGTACAGAGCAAACTTTGTTTGTTGCGGTGGTGGTTAAGTATGAATTATACTGAATATTTTTTAAAGTGCAGAAAAGTTTATGACCAAACAAGTGAATCTACGTTAGAAAACTTCTATGATAATCCAGTAATAGAAGTCCCAGTTGATGATTTTCATTCTTCTTATAAAGAAGCCGTTTTTGATGTTTCTGATAAAGTAAAAATAGATTTAGATCGTGAGATTCAAGAAGGGGTCATGATCAATCACAATAATCCTTGGAAATTTGATAATGAGTTGACAACGATATGCAATCAACTTGTGCCTTTTTTAGAGGAATATAGATTTGGATGCCATTTATATGTAGATAAGGTCTATATTTACAGGACTTGCAAGTGTGATAGATCCTCTTCTTATCTATGGCATTACGACAATAATCCTAAAGAGGTAGTTAAGAATATCATATATTTGAATGATGTTTCTGACGATAATTCACCTTTTGAATATTTAGTTAACGATAAAGGATTAGGGATTATTGTGCCGCCCACCAGATTTGGATCTGCACCGGGAGAGTGGACCGCAGCACCAAACAACTCTAGAGTTACCCAGTCACAAATAGATGCGTTATTTAGTCAGGGCTATAATAGTGAACGTGTTTGTGGCCCTATAGGTACAACATATTCTTTTTCTAATGATGCAGTCCACAGAGCAAATCCTGTTGTTATAGGATATAGAGACGTTATCAATATAAGAGTAAAACCAACTCTGAATAAACTTAGCAATTATATCGATAAGAAGTATACTACTAGTTTTGAAACAAATGGTGCAGTCAATCCAAATCCAGAGGTAAAATAAATATGTCCTATTACAAAGAAGAAAGACCTTGGGGGAGTTTTGAGAATATTTTTGAATCCCATCAATGTAAAGTAAAAAAAATAATTGTTAAGCCAAGTCATAAAACGAGTTATCAATACCATTTTAAAAGATCTGAGCAGTGGACAGTTGTACAAGGCGAGGCGGTTATCACTATAGATGGTAAAGATATACAATCAACTGTTGGGGGTGTGATTGATGTTCCAGTAGAGGTCAAGCATCGAGTATTCAACAATGGTTTAGTAGACTTTATATTCATTGAGGTTCAGAGAGGTACTTATTTTGGAGAGGATGATATTGTAAGAGTGAACGATGATTATGGAAGACAATAATGAGTTACAAAGTATTAATACCCAGCGCTGGACTTGGTCTTAGATTGGGGGGCATAAGTAAAAATCTAAATAAAGCTTTAGTACCAATAGACAATAAACCGTCTATATCTCATGTCATAGAAAAGTTTGATAAAGATGTTGAAATAGTTATTGCTTTAGGTCATAAAGGGGAAACTCTTAGAGATTATATAGAGATAGCACACGAAGATAGGAATATAACTTTTGTCTATATAGAAAACTTTTCTGGGGCTGGATCTGGTCTTGGATTAACTATTTTACAGTGTATAGACTATTTGCAGTGTCCATTTATATTCTGTCCTAATGACTCAATTATATTGGATGATATTCCTTCTCCAGAGTTTAACTGGATGGGTTATTCCGATGTGCAAGATAGTGAACAGTATAGGTGTATAAGATTTGATCACAAAAAAAATATAAGTCAAATTTTTGAAAAAGAAAAAGAAAGTATTAATAAGTCGGCTTACATAGGCTTGTCCGCTATTAAAGATTATAAAAACTTTTGGGAATTCATGATTGATGGTAGAAATTATGGATCAATAAAAACTGGAGAATCCTATGCCTTTAAGCAGATGATTAATAACAATGTCTTCATAAAAGCAAAAAAATTTATTTGGTACGATACGGGTAGTATAAAATCTCTAAACATTGCAAGAAAGGCTATATCATCTGATGACAGTCCACATATACTCACCAAACCTAATGAAGATATATGGTTTGCTAATAAAAAAGTAATAAAGTATAACTCAGACGAGAAGTTCATATCAGACAGGGTTGAAAGATCTAAAATACTAAGAGGGTATGTTCCTGAGATTACTCACCATAAGAAAAATATGTATTCTTATAAAATTGTCTCTGGACAAACGATATCAAAAAGCAATACTCAAACAAACTTTAGTAAACTTCTTGAGTTTTTAAAGAAATTTTGGTCAAAAGAACCAACCATTTCCGGTGATACAGAGTTTAAAAATACCTGTCGTAAATTTTATAAAGATAAGACACTAGATAGGTTGAATCTTTACTTTAGTAGAAAACAAAAAAAAGACCTAAACGAGACAGTTAATGGTATAGAGATGCCACCAATTTATAATATCTTAGATGTTATTGATTGGGATTATTTGTGTGAAGGTGATCCGTGTAGGTTTCATGGGGATCTTCACTTTGAGAATATTCTTTTATCTGAGACTGGCGAATTTACCCTACTGGATTGGAGACAGAATTTTGCGGGGATAAAAGAGTATGGAGATATTTATTATGATTTAGCAAAAATCATGCATGGTCTGATAGTATCGCATGAGATTATAAATAAAGATTTGTACAACATTGAGATAAATGATGAGATAATATCGTTTGATTTAAATAGAAAGCACTCACTAGTAGAAAATGAAAAACAATTTCTTTTATTTCTTTCGGATAATGATTTTGATGTAAATAAAGTCAAGATATTGACCGCTTTAATATATTTAAATATTGCGGCATTACACCACACGCCTTATTGTGATCTACTATTTTATTTGGGTAAGAGTATGTTATTTAAAGAAGTCTGCGATAATGAATATATACAAAAGTAAATTTTTCATAGGCCCAATGTCCAAAAATATTGTCGATTCAATATTAGATATAAATCTATACCATCCTAAATTATTTTCTTTTATACCATCTAGAAGGCAGATTGATTATTGTGGTGGATATGTAAATAACTGGAATACTAAAAGATTTGCTCAATATGTTAACAAACAAGTTTTGATCCAAAGAGATCATGGTGGTCCACTACAGGGGCGAGATGAAGATTCTGGATTGGAATCTCTTGTAGAAGATTCAAAGTATTTTGATTTAATACATGTAGACCCTTGGAAAAAAGTTACTGATTTAAAATTAGGGATTCAGGCTACGGTAGACCATATAACACGTTTACACAATCTAAATGAAAATATATACTTTGAAGTAGGAACCGAGGAAGCAATTAGGCGATTCTCCTTAGAAGAATTTTATATATTGTTGAATTCCTTAAAAAATCAATTATCTGAATCTGCATTTTGTAAAATCAAGTATGCGGTGATTCAGTCAGGCGTGGGTTTAGATCTTATAAGACAAAAAAATATTGGCGAGATGTGTATGTCTAGACTAACTGATATGATTTCAATATGTGAGAGCTTTGATATAATGTCTAAGGAGCATAATGGTGATTATTTACCATTGGATTCAATAAAATTTAGATTTGATCATGGGTTGTCAGGAATAAATATAGCTCCAGAGTTTGGTCAAGTGGAGACAAAGTGCTATTTAGAACATATGAGTGATTCGCAGATAGATAAATTTTATAACATATGCCACAATTCAAATAAATGGAAGAAGTGGGTTGATAAAGATTTTGATTCTGTTAAAAATAAACTAGATATTATTATGATATCAGGACACTATGTTTTATCCGATCCTAATTTTTTAACAATTAAACCAAGCATAGATGATGAAATTAAATTTAAAATTACTGATAAACTAAATAAACTTATAAACACGATAGAAAAAGTATGAAGAATGTTAAATAAAAAAGTTATAGCTTTTGACTTAGATGATGTCTTGTGTTTCAGAGATTGTGAGGATGGGAAAGTTGATAAATATAAAGCATGTAAACCAATACAAAAAATGATAGATATTGTAAATCAGTGTTATGATAAAGGCCACACAATAATTATCTACACCGCTAGAGGTTCCCACGGCTTTTGCGGAAATATTTATGAAATTTATTCAAATCTTTATCAACTTACATTTCAGCAACTACAAGATTGGGGTGTTAAATTTCATCAATTAGTTTTAGGTAAAATTTATTACGACATACTTATAGATGACAAAGCAGTAAATTCTTTACAAATTAAAGATTTGGAGAGTGTCGAGCAATGTCTAAAATAGCACTATGCCTAAGCGGAAAGGTTGGAAATACCAAAGGCAAATCTGGCTATTATCAGTCAGAGTATAAAGTGTTAAAGAAGGGGTACGATCATTATAAGAAACATATAATTGATGTTAACGATATCGATGTATTCGTACATTGCTGGGATACAGAGCTAGAAGATGATATTAATAGCTTATACAAACCAAAGGATATCATAGTTGAAAAACAGGTTATTTTTGATATCCCAAATTATGTTAAAGGAGAATATCAAAGAAAGCAAAATCATTACAGTAGGTGGTTTTCAAATATGAAAGTCAACAATTTGTGTTGTGATTTTTCACAAAAGAACAATATAAAATATGATTTTGTAATGACTACTAGATTTGATCTTGCGTTTGAAACTGATATTATTTTTGATGATTATGATACTAATAAATTTTATGCTGGGAGATGGACCTCTGTTAACTATAACGGGCAGGATTTATTTAAGGGTGGTCGTGGTCCCTTGTACGATATAATAAACAGACAAGGTAAAGATTGCTTAAAGAACTTCAAGTTTGCTACTAAAGGATATCCAAATACTCATGATGGTTTTTTGGACTTATGGTTTTTTGCTAATTATAAAAACTCCAAAAAATTTAATGATATGTATTACAACTTAGATGAATACACTAAACCTGATAAATGTCCAACAGACAGTAGTGACTCAATATCTAATCACCAATTAGTTAAGTATCATTTAGAGAGATTGTGCCTACTAGATCAAGTAGAATTTATACTAGATATGTACGATGATTTTCCCGAAGTCCGAAGAAAATATTATGGATGTAGAAAATGATAGATATTAAAATTAATCCTGATGCTGCTTGGCGTGGTCAAGATGAGGTAGACGCTTATCTTAGAGCTATAGATTATAGAAAAAATAATTATACACTGAATTTAAATGCAGATGTAAAAGATATAGCTCAGGAACTAAATGATAATGGTCACGTTACAATTAAAAACTTTTTTGACAAAGATTTATTATTACCAATAAAAGAAGAGTTTGAACAAAAGAAAAGTCGAGGGGAACTACAATATAATGATAATTATACAGAGCAGTTAGCTCATCCTTTGGTTTCAACAATTGCAGTTGCTGATATAGCTTTTGATGACAGATTGGTGGATATAGCTTCAATGTTTTTTGGGTGCGTGCCTACATTAAATAATGCGCAGCTAAGAAAGAGCAAAGCCACAGTATTAGCAGAGGATATTTTGCAGGGCAATGGCAAGACGACACTATTTCATTGTGATAAAGACGGTCCTAGATTTATTAAAATGTTTTTGTATCTAGATGATGTCGATGAAGACAATGGCCCATTTACTTATGTTCATAAAAGTCATTTAGAAAAATTTGACGGATGGAGATCATCTTATCGTAGAAGCCACGAAGAAATAGAGAATATCTATGGTAAAGACAGAATTAAATATCTTACGGGAAATGTAGGAGATTTAATTATTGCAAATACTAATGGTTTTCATAAAGGTAAAAAAGTAATAAAAAATGAGAGACTATTATTGACTATCTATTACAATGTTCATACAACAGAATGGCTACCCAACCATTGCAGTGGCAGGATTAAAAAAGATTTTTTTGAACAGTTACCTGAGCATAAGAAACCTGTAGCAGATTATCTGGAAAAAATCTAATGAATAAATATGTGTTTTGTATTGCGGCATCAGATGACTTTGCTCTAGCAACAGCGGTTCTGATATATTCTCTAAAGAAAAATGTAAAAAACTTTTCTGATTTTGACGTTGTTGTATCATATAACAATCTTAATACACAAAGTCAAAACCTGATACAAAAGGCTCATCCTGAAACCATCTTCAAACCTCCTGCAAACCCTGACTTTTATAGACATATACCTAAAACTATCTATGGTGAAAATAACTATGATGTTTATTTATCTTTTGAAGCATTCAGTCAAACAGGTTACGAAAAAAGTATATATTTTGATGCTGATATGTTATGTATACAAGATATTTCAGAAGTGTTAGATCATACTGAAGAAGTATCATGGGTCTATCCAAACCTAGGGATTTTAGTTGTCAACAAAATGCACTTAACAGGATCTACATACGATAGAATGATTGACTATGTTGTAAATAATGGGGCAAAAAATTACCCCGATGGAGACCAAGTGACTTGCCAACATCTTTTTGCTCCATCTAAAACTGTTAATACACTTCCTAAAGTTTACAACTTCCAACACTTTGGACTTGGGGGTAAGGGTGAAAATGTTTCTTATGATGAGCTTATAAAAAGTGTAAAAGTAATTCATTATAGTGGTAGGCGAAAACCTTGGGGTTCTATATGGGATGGTCAAGAAAACAATAAAAACTGTATTAGGTTTGCATCTTTGATACCAGATAACAATGCTGTAAAAATATGGTATGAGTATTATGACGAATTCAAGGAGAAGTATTTACAATGAAAGTTTTAGTTGCTGGAGGCGCAGGATATATAGGAACCAAACTATGTGATGCTTTGGTAAATAACAATTTTGATGTTACCGTGGTGGATAATCTTTGGTTTGGCAATCATTTAAATCCCAGTGTAAACCTATTGAATAAAGATATATTTGATATTACGCCAGAAGATATTAAAGGTCAAGATGCTGTTATTTTTATGGCGGGCTTATCCAATGATCCTATGGCAAACTTTAGCCCTAAAAAGAACTTTGTAGAAAACTCAGCCGCGCCAACTTATTTGGCATTCCTAGCAAAAGAAAATAAAGTATCTAGATTTATTTATGCTAGTTCTTGTAGTGTTTATGGATTTACTAATAATAAGATCATGAAGGAGTCGAGTCTTACCAGCCCAATGTATCCGTATGGCATTTCAAAGCTGCAAGCGGAATACTCAATTATGAAAATGAAAGACTCAGATTTTAGACCAATATGTCTGCGCAAAGGAACGGTTGGTGGTTGGTCTCCGAGAATGAGATTTGATCTAGTAGTTAATACTATGGTTAAATTTGGCGTCACAAAAAATAAGTTAGTAGTTCATAACCCAAAACTTTGGCGTCCATTGGTTGATATTGAAGATGTTGTTCAAGCATATTTAAAATCATTGACCGCTGATTTAAGTATTAGCAATATATTCAATATAAGTCAGGATAATTATACTATTGGCGGTCTAGCAAAAGAGATAGCCGAAGAACTTAGTAGCTGGAATATTAAAGTTTCAATAGAAGAACATAATACAAATGATGTAAGAAATTATCTAGCCTGCAATCAAAAGGCCAAATCTGTTCTAGGGTTTGACCCAGTAAAGACACCAAAAGATTCAGTTAATGATATCATGAAAAATATTTCAAGCATAGATGTAAACGACGATATCCATTACAATATTAATACTTTCAAAAAAATAAATTTATAGGCTGTGTAATGATTAAACTTATACATGTTGATACAGACTACCGTGTTGATATCGCTAGTTTTTCACCTTTACTGACTGACCCAGTTGTTGGAATTTTAGAAGAAACTATTGCAGATTTTACTGGCGCAAAGTATGCTTGTGCAATACATAGCGCTTCTATGGCTATATTTTTATCTTTAGTTGATAAACCTAAAACTACCGTATCTGTGCCAGCAATTATACCTCCAGTAGTTCCAAATTCCATCCTAACTGCTGGTCATGATATATCTTACTATGATGATATTGACTGGGTGGGCAGTGCTTACACACTCCATAAGTTTGAAGATTATAAAATAATAGATTCTGCCCAGCAATTAGACCGAGATCAATTTAAAAATCAGGCAAATGATAACGACTTGATGATCTTCAGTTTTTATCCAACAAAGCCTGTTGGGAGTATAGATGGAGGTATGGTGGTTTCAAATGATGAGGACAAAATTAGACACTTAAAAATACTTTCCCGTTACGGTACTAATTTAGAAGAAAATAGCTGGGAAAGAAGAAATATCTTACCAGGATGGAAGATGTATATGAACTCTGTTCAAGCTTACATAGCTATGAGAAACTTTCAAAAGCTAGAAAGCAAAGCTTCAAGGATGGATGAAGTTCGTCAGGTATATAACGATGCATTTAATTTATCACATACCAGCAGGCACTTGTATAGGCTCAGAGTTAAAGATAGAAGTAACTTTATATCTAAAATGAACAAGCTGGGAATCCAGTGTGGAATACATTACAGGTCAGTTCACGATGTTAAATGCTATAAATCTAAAACAGATACTAGCATCCCTAAAAGCATTAAAGAGGGTGCAGAGACTGTAAGTATACCTTACCACGAAAAATTAACAGATGAGCAAATTAAATTTATTATTAAGGAAGTCGGCAAATGGATTTAAAGGAATCAATAAAATGCTAATACATAAAGGCGACAAAGATAATGGGCTGTTAAGTTATATGGAGCTTACAGACCTAGAATTTATACCTCGCAGAATGTACTATATAACTCATACTCCAAAAGGTGAGATTCGGGGTAATCACGGTCATTACAAAGATCAGCAATATCTTTTTTGTGTTCAAGGACAAATTAAGGTTACACTTATTTCTAAAGAAGATACAGTAACCAAAACTCTGAATGCTGGGGAGCTAACTTTATTAGATAGAATGGTCTGGTCTTCACAAGAGTATATGACTGGTGATGACATTCTTTTAGTGTTATGTTCTACTAAATTTGATGAAGAGGATTATTTTTATGATAAAGGGGTGATATATGACTAATGGATTTATAGCTGGTTGTTTTGATATTATACATCCTGGTTATATCAATATGTTTATTGATTCAAAAAGTATTTGCGACTATCTTATAGTAGGACTGCAATCCGATCCTAGCATTGACAGACCAACAAAAAACAAACCGATACATACTATTAAAGAAAGACGTTTGATATTATCGAGTATAAAATACGTGGACGAAATCATAGAATACTCTACAGAAAAAGATCTTTATAGACTACTAAAAAAGTTGATAGATAAAAATCGTATAAATGTTCGTATATTAGGTAGTGACTATGTTGATAAACCATTTACTGGTGATGATTTAGTAGTACCTATTCATTTTCACAATAGAGATCATGATTGGTCAGCATCTAATACTAGAAAATTAATTTTCGAGTCCAGTTTGGTCACGCAAAACAAAAATTTGGAGATGGATTTATGAAAACATACGGTATAGTTTCCGGTTATTTCAACCCCGTCCATCGCGGTCATATAGATTACTTCGAAGAAGCAAAAAAACACTGCGACTACCTATTCGCCATCGTAAACAATGACCAACAGGTGAAGGTTAAAGGCTCGAAACCTTTTATGGATGAGCTTGAGCGTCAGAGAATTGTCGCCGCCATAAGATACATTGACGAGGCTATGATATCCATCGACACTGATGCCAGCGTTTCCAAGTCAATAGCCGCCATAGCGGAGAGGCTCGACACAATCGCGTCGGTGATGTTTTTCAACAGCGGAGACCGAGACCCCGGAACTTACAACATTGCCGAGAGCGACGTTTGTGAGCGTCTGGCGGTGATACCATTTTTTCTGGAGTTGCCGAAGGCTAATAGCTCTAGTCAGCTATTGTCATAACATGTCTGTATAAAGACAAAGCCTGGGCGAGAACCCAGGCTTTATTTGTTTCTAGATGAATTATTTTCACTCAAAAGTCAGATCACGGATATAATGTAAGTATCTCCTAACTGATGGATGTTTAAGCGACTTCATCGCTGAAGTTTAAAATCGGAGATTCAGCAAAAGTCGCACCTTGTTTCAACAAAACCATGTTTTCGGTCATGAGTGAGAAGCAAGAGCAACCAAACCGATCTGTTCACAACAAAACCAAGTTTAGCCGGTCTTGTGTGAGTGGACAGTGAAATCAAACCGGCATTCTTACAAGAAGGAAATGAAAATGAAAAAAACTTTTGAAGGTTACTACACTCGGAATGCCAAGTTTTTTGGAATTAAGAAAAACCCCGAATTTGAAAAGTCGTTAAAAGATGCGGTTGCTTTTCAAAATAAACTTTCCGTGTTTATCAAAAACGGGTTGAATGATGGAGTAATTGTATATGTAAACAAAAGCAGTAAGGGTGAAGACAAACCAAATCCTGGTATCATTGGGTTCTCAGACGGAACCAATATGACAGATAGTGGGTTTACAAAACACTATTGTGACTTAGTTGGTATTGACATTAAAGGTAAAAGCAACGCCGCTAGGTCGTTAGTTCAATATGTATGTAATAGATACGCCGGATATAAAAGAAGGAACGGAGAAAAGATTCCTACTATTCATTTTAAAGGTAAGGACTATCATCTTAAAGACAACCAGATAAGGCTCGATATTGAAAATAAGATTTTAATCGCAACAACGATGCACGGTAAATATGAACTTGAATACAGAGGGTCTATCAAAGAACAGGAATTAAAAGATTATCTGGATGAAGTTGGAAAGTCAGACTTTGGGGGGAATTATATTGTAAAACAGAATTGTATCATTGCAGCGATTAAGGCTAAATTTGAATCGTCTTATGAGCCGACTGGAGCAACGGGTACAGATTTTAACAAATCAAACAAAGACAAGATTGTGTTGTCTAACGGTGTAAAATATCCGGGTACACAAGAGCAGGTAGAGATTGAGAAAGAGATTAAGAGCTTAAAAGCATTGCTCGGAGAAAAAGACAAACCAGTTTCAGAACGTAAAATTCGGTCTAAACAAAGAAGATCACTACGAAAAAAAGACAAAAAATTACATAAGAAACAGATGGTAGCATACGCTAAAACTGTTAATGAGATTATAGAGTATGTCAAAGAAAACAAACTACTACTGTGTATCGACAGTGTGGGTACAGGACAAAAGAATGGAACCTTTGGTCAAGACAAAATTAAAGCCGGTTTGTTAACTGAGTGCCAGAATCAAGGTATACCATATTATGTGGTTCCGTGTAAAAACACGTCGAGAAGATGTCCCGAATGTGGTTATATTCACAAAGATAATAGGGTTGATACTGATAACTTCTTATGTCATGAGTGCGGTCACTCTGAAGATGCACAACTTGTTGGAGCGTTAAATATTAAATATTATGGAGAGTTATTATATAAATCAAATGTTCCACATGATGACTGGACTACTGGATCAAAGAGAAGAAGTGTACAACAGTTAATAGAGAAATACTCTGATCAGGTGACGGAAGTTTTGCCGACTCTTCGCGGACCCTTAAAATCAGAGCAACCCCAAAGTCGGTCCTTGTTTGACTAAAGTTATGTTTTGGGTCATATGCGACAAACAAGATCAGCCAAACCCATCTTACCTCAACAAAGTTATGTTTTCGGTCATAAACGAGAGGTAAGAGACTTCAAACCGATCTTCACATAACAAAGCCAAGTTTCCAGTTTCTTGAGCGAGTGTGGAGCATGCCCAAAAACTGGTTATTTAAACCTAACACACCAATAATACCTGCCACTCTTACTTTTATAAACTGCCGCACCAATCTTCGTATATCTCTTATCTAAGATATTACGCCTGTGACCTGGACTATTCATCCAGAGTCTCAATATTCCTTTAGGGTTTACATTTGCCCTTGCAATATTCTCAGCACCATAAGTAATTCTAGAATGCACTAAACTTTCATTACGAGCCATCCATCTGGCGTGCTTGGCTGCTTCATCTTGAAGTTTAAAATCAATATCAAAAAACTCAACACCATGTTCTTTGCGTACAATATTATGCTCGTCCATGACCTGAAAGAACAACGCTAACACAAATGCAATTGTCATGTTATACCATCTTCTTTTCGTAACGACCCTTGAACCACAAAACATGAAAAGGAACGGGCAGGATATTTTTTTCTACCCTAAAATGCCACAGCCCATCCTCTTCTTTTATCATCAAGTGCGGTATTAAAGTTCCCGGCCTTGTTCTAATAACAGGAATTCCGCGAAACTTTAATTTATACCACAGGTAGAACCCATTGAAGAAACAATTTCCGCTTCCTCTAACTCCGTGCATGTCAACCCCACTGATTAGCCATAGCCTTTGCAACGCCCTTAAAGGTAACAGATCTATTCTTGCCCCGATCTTTACCACCCATGTAATGAATTCTGTCTGTATCTTTTTTGGGCATATCCTTCATTACGCTTTTAACATTCTCTGTCTCTTTTAAAAGGGGTAGGTTCTTCAGCCATAGACAGGTTCTTTTAGTTTCTGGATGACCAAATTGCCACGGCTGTATAGTTTGACTATACTTACCCATAAGGTTTGAAGCATAGCAATGGGGGATGGGGTTTTCCAAACATAGCTTAGGGATGTCCGCGTTTTTTAAACGCACAAAGAAATCTGCCCCAGCATACATGTTTTCCCATCGTTGCTCATCGCGGCCATTTTCTTTTTTACCAGAATTGTATAACCATTTACAGCCTGAATTGGCGAGGAAAGTACAACTTGGATGGAATATTGCTAAATCCCAATCGCCTGATGTTTCTTCTAAAAGGTCGAAGATATCCATTTGGTAATGGTTACCTTCACTTTCAGTTGGGAGTATATCACAAGACCATGCGTCATGACCTCTTTTAGCAAACTCGTCCCGTACAACACCACTAAATTCACAACCTACTAAAATTCTCACTTATTGCATCTTTCTAAATCAACTCTTTCAAAGATTCCTTCAGCCACACCTTTACCAATGATAGGCTGGCTTATGGGCTTAGATAATATTTTTGCAAGAGATTTTAGGTATTTAAGTTTCTTTTTTCTTATTCTTGCATTGTTTTTATTTGTTGGAGAACTACTTACTCCATAACGTTTTAGTCTAAAACGCATTGACTTTCCTTTTTATTAGTGGACTAGAGGGGAGTCGAACCCCTTTCCTGAATACCTTCATATAATAACTTCATTCACACGTTTAGTCAATTCCATGACGGGAATTTTTACTTGTTTATTCAAGCGTCAGGTTAATAAGCCACGCTAATTTTGGTTAAATAGGTATTAGCGACCTACGGCTGACTAGGCAGCCAAAGCGAAAACACGAGGTTTTGCAGTTATTGTTTTGGTCCGTTTTATAGTAGCCTCAGACCAACTACTACGTGCAGTTATTAAATCCAATACCAGTCGATACCATTTCTAGCCCAATATTACGCTTGCCTCACCATCAAGAAGATAGCGAGGTCTTCCAGCTTGATCTATTTTTTGAATTTTAGGGTCAATGCCAAAATGATCAAAGATGGTAGCAGATAAGTCAAGCGGCCCAAACTTATTGCTAGAGGGATAATAAGCTCTATCAGCCTCTCCAATAACCCTACCGTGATTGTAGTTACCACCAGCTAAAAGTAAGGTGGTGATTGAAGGCCAATGGTCCCGTCCAGCATTCGCGTTGAGCTTCGTTCTGCCAAACTCTCCTGTGACGACGAGCATTGTGTCCTGTGTCATCCCACGGTCTTCTAGATCGTCAACCAGAGCGGCTAACGCCTGATCCAGAGGTGGAGCTTTACCCTGCATCGCACTGCTGATATTACTGTGCATGTCCCATCCACCATAGTGGACAGTAACAAACTTTGTACCAAATTCTGATAATCGTCTAGCAAGTAGTAATTGACTACCTACAGAAGACTTGCCATACTTATCTTTAGTAGAATCCGATTCTTGTTCTAAGTCAAAAGCATCTTTAGCATTGCCAAGAACAACATCATATGCCTGATCGCCAATCTTTGTGAAAGAATCGGCAGTTGCGGATAAGAACCTTCTACTTTTATCAAAATTATCCAGTAAATCTTTACGTTCTTTAAACCTGTCTTCTTTAACTTTAGGAGTTAGGTTTTCTTTATTTGATGGATCAAAGGGTTTATAAGAACCACCTAAAAAAGTAGGGTCTTCACCTTCAATTCTACCTTGTTTTACATAAGTGGGTACACCATTACGATTATTGTTTGCCCCAAAAATTGAGGAAACAATTGCCCCATGACCTGGGAACTCGTGACCCGCTGTTTGATCTCTTTTTGCATTATACTGACCCGTCTGCATAAATTGAGTGGCTTGCCTGTGTGATGAATCCCTGTGAGAGAATGAGTTGACAGAAGTTAGTTTATCCCCGCGTTGGATTAATTGTTTAAATAAACCACCAAAAGCTAAACCATTAGGATGTGTAACAAAACCATCTACTGGTTGGAAAATGTCAGGTACGGGGTTAGTTGGTGCATGAAATGTTTCAAACTGAGTAGGACCACCGCCTAGCCAAACCCATATAACAGACTTATCTTGTAGTGGAGCGTCTGCGAAGGCTATGTCTGAGAAGGTTAGACTGGAACCAATAACGCCTGCTTTTAGGAAGGTTCTTCTGTTCATGGCGGGAATCCGTTGGGGGTGGGGTTTAGTTGCTAGATTGTTGACTCTCTATTACTTCTGAGGTTGTGTCCGCAGCATATTGGCAGCAGTCTTTAAACCAGGTATGAACTAAAATAGAATTAGTTAGTCCAAGACTTTGGTTAAAAAGAAATATTTCTTCTAATTTTTTTTCAGCCATTTCTTCAGAAAAATCATCTGGGTTTTTAAAAAAAGTATATTTAGCTGCTAAAGAGTTAGCAACAACTTCATATACAGACTCATAAATTGTTGGATATTGTGATACGATTACTTGCAATGCGGGGTTCATAAGGAATTGTCCAAGAAATCTGATTCCATTTGACGTGAGATTAGGCTGTAAAATTGTGACGCACCAACTAAATAACCCTTTATATATTCTTCATTTTTATGAACAGTAACGGTTTCTAATAAAGAAAATAGGACAGGGTTGTTTATGCGAATCTCTTCTATGGTATTTTTAGCATAATCGTCTTCGTCACGAAGAGTCGCTAAGGTTGAATCTATTGTGTCATTAGTAACTTTTGGCATCATAGTATATTCCTCCTATAAGGAATACACCTAAAAGTAATAAGGAGGGGCGGTATCCTAAGATAAATTGTTTAGCCTACCCCTGTGACGAACTTGCTGGAGGTCTTAATGAGGGTAACAATACGGCACAATCAGAGACTGGCGAAAGAGGTATTCCAGTCTATCATACACAAACTATTGCCTCAACCTGCAACCCAGCAACCCGAACAATTTCTACGGGCAAAATACTAATCTACATTTTTCAAGTAAACGTGATCGCCTATAAACGCTACAATTCTACACTTATGGTTTTTACCACCCAGCGAGGGATGGGTCCAAGAGGGCGAACATTTTATCTTACCTTTATATACATGGTAATGAGTGGCATCAGTTACTGTTACATGTAACCTACTTCGATATGTGTTCTCAGCTATCTTTCTTGCCGCATCCCAATTACTTCGAGACTTTGCTTTATCTACTAATTTTTGCAAAGATTCTCCCTTGATGGTGTGGGAGTTGATACACGTAAACTGCCATTTCTTCAGAAGAACTTTTCTAATGTTCTTGGGATTCTCTTTTGCCCTAGTCCACACAACATTATTAATTGCCATCATACCTTTAGTGGTATTGTCTTCTAAAGTAATAACGGTGGCAAGCAGATCAACATTGGGAACATTAAGTGCTAGCAGTGAAGATAACATAATTGTGTTCATTTTCCAAACCAATAAAATATACCTAAAGAAAAAGAAGGGGCAGGTTATCCTCACAGCGGCCTGTGCTACACAGGCTGTACCGCCTCGGATAACTTTTCGTCGATCAACACTAGCCCCAACTATCTAACCAACCACGATTAGAAATCATTCGCGGCGGGACTCGAACCCGCAAAGCCAGACGCCCCACATACGGCGTCGTCGGTTCCAATTCCTTCTTTAATTTAAATGCAGTATTGTTAGCCACGCGAATGAAAAAAGACAATAGCAGATCACGAGAAGATATTATAAATCTTCGCTAATGAGTCTACCTTCGTCGTCAAAGGCATCCTCTACTTCATACTCGTCGTACACATCTTCTTCAATAATGTCACGAGCAACTGAGAGGACAGTATAATTGCTGACTCGCATCTTCTGATGCTCACAGTCCGATGGGACACTGACAATGTCTGCTGGATCAAATCGCACAAGGACAACCTTTCCACCAGACCCAGCCCAACTACAGGCGTAGTCATATGTTCCAACGTGGAGTCCTTGGCCGCAACCCTGATTGCAGTCGTCGCTGACTTTACGTCGGTTCATAGAGCAATCATCTGCCGGATTATTACGGAAGGAGTTTCCAGTATACTTGTCAACCAGATCGCCATCTTGTAGAGG
>Ga0115551_1000382_pt1 | contig 31082 bp, 25 predicted proteins | sample COGITO_mtgs_1103_FD_87179 | JGI IMG/M metagenome (GOLD analysis project Ga0115551, IMG submission 87179) | Pelagic marine microbial communities from North Sea - COGITO_mtgs_110321 | ecosystem: Environmental > Aquatic > Marine > Epipelagic | place: Germany:Helgoland, sampling site Kabeltonne... | reverse complement strand
CACTACTTTTTAGATTCTGAATTCAAATTCATCTTCTCAATTATGTTAGGTGGCGCGGCACTGACCGTTTCAGCGCTCTGGCTAACCGATACTTATACACTCTCAAATTCTGTGCGTAATGGTTTATTCCAACTCGTTTCCATCGCAACAACAACAGGATTTAGTACGGTAGGTTTTGCTGAGTGGCCGGTATTTTTACCCGTATTATTATTTATGATGGCTTTTATCGGCGGTTGTGCGGGTTCAACGGGCGGCGGCATGAAGGTAATTCGAGTATTGCTGATTTATAAGCAAGGTATTCGTGAAATTCGTCGCTTGATTCATCCTAATGCCATTATTCCGGTCAAAATTAATAAACGCACTGTAAACGATCGCGTGCTTGAATCGGTGTGGGGATTTTTCTCGGTCTATATTCTTACCTACATGGTCATGATGGTCGCTCTGCTTGCAACTGGCTTAGATCATGTCACCGCATTCTCTGCCGTTGGCGCTTGCCTCAATAACCTCGGCCCAGGCCTTGGTGAAGTTGCTGCTCATTACGGTAATATCAGTGATGTCGCCAAATGGATATTGTCGATTACTATGCTGCTTGGTCGCTTAGAAATTTTTACCTTTCTGGTATTGATGAGCCCAGCTTTCTGGCGCAATTAAAATCATCAAAGCCTAACTCACTCCTGCTGCTATTCCATCCTTAGATAGCCCTTAGATACAGCCCTTAGATTTGCTCAAGCGAAGTTACAAAGCTTTGCTAGACTTAATCTACTGGCTTTATTTATGTTTTTACATACTTAGCTTCAATTCAATACATCGCTTTATTAATACATGGTTTATTAATACACAGCTTTCTGAGTTGGAGGATTTTACTCAATAAGCTATTGGCTCGCAAAGGATGCATTATTCACTCTTATGATTAATTTGGAAAAAGCGTTAGCAGGCCGACGGATTTTAATTGTCGACGACCTCGTTGAAGCTCGTAGCTCATTAAAAAAGATGGCCACTATTTTAGGCGGTGACAATATTGATGTTGCCACCGATGGCATCGAAGCAATGAGTCTGATTCATGAGCATGAATACGACATCGTTCTATCCGATTATAATCTCGGCCGCACCAAAGATGGTCAGCAAATTTTAGAAGAAGCTCGCTTTACACAGCGCCTGCGCGCAACCTCATTATTCATTGTTATTACCGGTGAAAATGCCATCGACATGGTGATGGGAGCATTAGAATACGACCCTGATGGTTATATAACTAAACCCTATACTCTGAATATGCTAAAAGAACGCCTTATTCGCATTATTACGATTAAAGAGGAATTGCGTAAAGTTAATAAGGCCATTGACCTACAAAAATATGATTTGGCCATCAAGTACTGCTTAGAAGTACTTGATAGCAATCCGCGCCTTCGACTGCCTGCTTCTCGTATTCTGGGTCAGCTATTAATGCGCCAAAAACGATTTCAACAGGCGCTCAAAATTTATTCACAGCTTTTAAATGAACGATCGGTCTCTTGGGCTAAATTGGGCCAAGCCATTTGTATTTTCAAATTAGGCGACCCTAACAGTGCGTTAGCTTTATTAAATCGTGCTCTAGTTGATCATCCACTTTATGTGCAATGTTACGACTGGATTGCAAAAATTTTGTTAACGCTAGATAAGCCCTTAGAGGCCCAAGCTGCACTCGAAAAAGCCATTGTAATCTCACCTAAAGCCGTCTTAAGGCAAATGGAATTAGGCCGCATTGCCTATGAAAATGGCGACATGGTTACGGCTGAGCCTGCATTCAAATATTCAGTCCGTTTGGGACGTTTCTCTTGTCATAAATCAGCAAAAAACTATTTACAGTTTGTTCGCTCTGCTCAAGCATTACTTATAAATCCCAAAGAAAGACAAACGCAAAATAAAGCGAACGAAGCATTTCGAGCCTTAACTGAATTGAAGCAAGATTTTTCTGATGACAAAGACTCTCTGTTCGAAGCGTCTATTGTTGAAAGTAAAACACATCTAAAGATGGAGAATCTCGACGAAGCTAAGCGTAGCGCTAATGATGCTGAAGACATGCTGGCTAAGCTTGAGTGTCCTAAAATAGACTATAAATTACAAATGACCGAAACCTTCATCGAAACTGATCAATCGGTCAAAGCACAAAAAATGATTGATGAATTAAAAAGTGCTGAGCTTTCTGATAAACAAATAATAATGCTCAACCGACTTGATAACGATTTAAATGGCGAAGCACTAAAACGCCACAGTACCAGTCTTAATGATCAAGGAGTCAGCCATTATGAAAAGGGGGAACTAGAAGAAGCCATTATTGCTTTTGACCAAGCAACTCATTACGAACAAGCAGGTATCAGTGTTTTATTAAACTCTATTCAAGCCAAAATATCTCTTATGGAACGCGATAGTCCAGATAAAAAAATTCTAAAAAATGTTCGTTCACTATTAATTCGCATTGGTGAAATCGCTAAAGATGATGAGCGCTTTGCCCGTTATTCTAGACTCAGAAAAACTTACGATCGTTTATGTCGAGCGGCTGCAAAATGAAACAAGAATCAAAATTTGAATTCCTAGTAGCAGCCTATGTACACGATCTCAAGAATCAACTGCAATCTCTCTCTGCTCAGCAAGATACTTTAATCAATGAATTACCCACAGAGTATCAACTTAAACTGACCCCCATGTTGAAACAGACAAATAAAATAAAAGACGATACATTAAGACTCGTGAGTGTTTTCCGCTTAGAGAATAAGGATAAGTTTGACATGGGCGATGCGTGGCCGAAAGATACCGCCAGCAATGCCATCGAATCTTGTAATTTACAGTTTCCAAACTTGAGCATCAAAAATAACATTAACCACAATGCCCAAGGTTTCTATAACGAGCAACTCATTCAACTAGCCCTAGTCACCCTCATTACCAACAGTGCTCAAGCAGGTGCGAAACAAGTCGAACTCTCATGTGAAGAACATAACAGCCATAGCCTTAGCATAACAATACACGACGATGGCCCTGGTTTTAGTCAAGATATTCTAGACGGCCTAGCCGATACAACTAAAGCGGAAGGCACTGGTTTAGGCCTCTCTTTTGTTGAAATGATCTGTCAAGCTCATCAAGGTGCTGCTCAACGAGGTGCCCTGACTATTGTTAACGCCAAAGACGGTGCGATTGCGACTCTTTTTCTCCCCTAAAAGCCTGAATACCTAAATTATTAGCTGCTCAAGAGGCATATAATACCTAGTGCCTGCGGCGCTCAGCACTGCTATAATCCCAGCCTTTCGTATCTCCATATTTAACGTTTTTAGCATAGAAGGTCGCATCGTGTCTGAAATAGCATCTGAACAAAGCCGCCATGATATTAAAACCTTTCAAGGCCTCATCGCTGCCTTGCAAGAATTTTGGTCCGAACAAGGCTGTATTATTAGCCAGCCTATTGATCTAGAAGTTGGAGCGGGCACGTTCCACACCTCAACTTTCTTGCGTGCAATCGGTCCAGAATCATGGAACGCCGCTTATGTTCAGCCATGTCGTCGCCCTACCGATGGTCGCTATGGTGAAAACCCAAACCGTTTACAACACTACTACCAATTTCAAGTAGTGATGAAGCCTTCGCCGCTAGACATTCAAGAGAAATACTTAGAGTGTCTAAAAGTTATTGGCATTGATACCTTGGTTCACGATATTCGTTTTGTAGAAGATAACTGGGAATCTCCTACTCTTGGCGCCTGGGGCCTTGGTTGGGAAGTCTGGTTAAACGGTATGGAAGTGACTCAGTTCACCTACTTCCAGCAAGTGGGTGGCTTAGAATGCTACCCAGTGACTGGCGAGATCACCATTGGTCTTGAACGTATTGCCATGTACCTGCAAAACGTTGATTCTATTTATGACTTAGTTTGGACCTATGGCCCCGATGGTAAAGCCGTCACTTATGGTGATGTTTTCCACCAGAACGAAGTTGAAATGTCAGCCTACAATTTTGAACATGCGGATGTTGATTTCTTATTCTCTGCGTTTGACCAGCATGAAAAAGATTGTGCGCGTTTGATCGAAGCAGGTCTTGCTTTACCCGCTTATGAAAAAGTATTGAAGGCATCTCATGCATTTAATATGTTGGACGCTCGTCACGCGATTTCTGTTACTGAACGCCAAGGTTATATCTTACGTGTTCGTACATTAGCGCGTAGCGTTGCAGAGGCGTATTTCCAATCTCGTCGTATTCTTGAATTCCCATTAGCGCCGGATGATCTTCGTAAAGAAGTTCTAGCGCTGGCAGCTGCCTCTGAAAAAGCAGAAGCCCTAAAATTAGAAAAAGCGGCCGCAAAGCAAGCAGCAAAAGATTCTGCTAAACATGCAAAAGCAGGAGAGAAAAAATAATGAGCACTCATTCTAATACTCGTGATTTTCTTGTTGAGCTAGGTACAGAAGAGCTACCACCAACACAACTTAAAAAATTATCCGATGCTTTCACTCAAGGCATTGAAGCAGGTTTAAAAGAAGCTGGCCTCAGTGAAGGTATTGAAGTTGTTTCTTACGCAGCACCACGTCGTCTTGCAGTTGTGGTTAAGAATTTAGCCGAAAAACAAGCCGACCGTGACGAAGTTATCTTTGGTCCTCCCGCTAACATAGCTTTTGATGCCGACGGCAATCCAACCAAAGCGGCGCTAGGTTTTGCTAAAAAATCCGGTGCAAGTGTTGAAGACTTAAGCGAAGAAAACGGTAAGTTAAAAATCTCTCGTCGTATTGACGGTAAGACAACCGCTGAATTACTTGCGGGTATTATTCAATCGTCATTAGAAAAATTACCCATTGCTAAGCGTATGCGTTGGGGTTCTAGCCGCATCGAATTCGTTCGCCCAGTGCAGTGGTTAATCATGTTGTTTGGTAACGAAATTATTAAAGGCGAAGTGCTTGGCTTATCAGCCAGTAATACTTCTCGCGGCCATAGATTCCACGCCAATAAAGAAATTACTATTTCTGCACCGGCTGATTACCAGCAAGCCTTGCGTGATGCCTATGTGATTGTTGATTACAACGAACGCAAAGAATTAATTCGCCAGCAAGTAAAAGCAAAAGGCGAAGAGGTAGGTGGCATCGCTGTTATCGATGAAGATTTATTAGACGAGGTAACCGGCTTAAACGAATGGCCAACTGCGCTAGCCGGTAACTTCGACGAAGACTTTTTACGCGTTCCGAGTGAAGCGCTAATTTCTTCAATGAAAGAGCACCAAAAGTATTTCCACGTAGAAGATGCGAACGGAAAACTGAAACCTATTTTTATCACGCTTACGAACATTGAATCGAAAGATCCAATACAAGTCATTGAAGGTAACGAAAAAGTTATTCGTCCACGCTTAGCCGATGCCGCTTTTTTCTGGGATACCGATCGTAAAAATACTTTAGAAAGCCGTTACGAAAAACTCGATACTGTAGTTTGGGTTAATAAGCTGGGTACGTTAAAAGCTAAGACAGATCGCATTGAAATATTAGCCGAGAAAATTGCTACTGCAATCGGTGCTGATACTCAACTTGCACAACGCGCTGCGAAACTGTGTAAGACCGATTTATTAACCAACATGGTTTATGAATTCAGTGACCTTCAAGGTATTGCAGGAACGTATTACGCACAAGGCGATGGCGAGCATGCTGACGTGTGTGCTGCAATGCAAGAACAATACATGCCTGCATTCGCGGGTGATGATTTACCAACAACTCAAGCAGGTATCTGTGTAGCGCTTGCGGATCGCATCGATAGCTTAGTGGGTTTATTTGGTCTTGGCCAAATTCCTACGGGGTCAAAAGATCCGTTTGCGTTACGTCGCGCTTCTTTAGGCGTACTGCGTATCTTGGTAGAAAAAAGCATCAACATCGACCTAGGTCAGTTAATCGACTGGGGCATTGAATCAGTCTGGGAAACAACACCTAAGGCTGAAACCAAAGCAACACTAACAGAATACATGCTAGACCGTTTCAGCGCTTGGTATAAAGATCAAGGTATCGCGACTGAAGTATTCCAGTCAGTGCGTGCAATAGGCGTGACCAACGCATTAGATATTAATAATCGCGTACAAGCTGTTAACGCTTTTTCTAGCATGAATGAAGCACAAGCATTAGCCGCAGCGAATAAACGTGTATCGAATATTCTTGCGAAAAATGGTGGCGATTCAGTTTCAGCTGACATCAATACAACGTTGTTAAGTGAAGATGCTGAAAAAGTATTGGCACAACAAGTTGCTGCGAAGCAAACTGAAGTTCAACCTCTACTTGCCAAAGCCCAATATAAAGAAGCTCTAGCAGCACTTGCAGACTTACGTGCCGCTGTTGACGCATTCTTTGATGGGGTAATGGTCATGGCAGACGATGAAGCCGTTAAAAATAACCGCTTAGCGTTATTGAAACAGCTACAAGGTTTGTTTATTGCGATTGCCGATATTTCTTTGCTACAGCAAAATTAATTTTAGCTTTGATTATTTAATTTTTAATGAATTTTAAATATTAAATTTGTCGCATCAAATATCGAAAAGCCTCCAATAGTAATAGCTACTGGGGGCTTTTTTATAAAAAATATTTTTTTATTGATAAAACTTTATTCGTTAAATTTATTTAGTTTTATTTTTAATTAAAAATTTCAACTTTTAATACAAGTAAAAATATCATGAATAAACTCATCATCCTCGATCGTGACGGCGTGATTAACCAAGACTCTGACGACTATGTAAAAAGTTTAGAGGAGTGGATTCCATTGGAAGGAAGTTGTGAAGCGATTGCTGATTTATCCAAAGCAGGTTACACCATTGCAGTAGCAACTAATCAAAGTGGTTTAGCCCGCGGTTTTTTTACTCTTGATGACCTTGAAGCGATGCATGGCCGGATGAATGCTTTAGTCGAAGAGGCGGGGGGGGAAATTGCGACCATCAAATATTGTCCTCATGGACCTGACGACGGCTGTAATTGCCGCAAGCCATTACCTGGCCTTATCGATCAAATCGAAACCGAACTTGGTATCAGCGCCGAAGGTGCTTGGTTTATTGGTGATTCATTACGAGATTTGCAAGCAGGATTAACCAAAGGCTGTAAGCCTGTGTTGGTTATGACAGGGAAGGGCGAGAAAACTTTACTTAAGATGCTAACAACGGAGGTTGAAGCTGAAATTAAGCAAGCGTCGGTATATACCGACCTTGCTCATTTTGCTCGTAAGATTATCAATACTTAATGTTTGAATTGGCGACGTTTTAATACATTAAAGCACCATGGCTGCAACCCAACCTGCAGCGAGTAGCGGTAAATTGAAGTGTATAAAGGTCGGTATAACAGTATCAGTCATGTGGTTGTGCTGACCATCGGCATTCAAACCTGCCGTTGGTCCTAAGGTTGAATCAGAAGCAGGTGAACCTGCATCACCCAATGCACCCGCCGTTCCAACCAAAGCAACAATCGCTAATGGACTAAAGCCAAGCTGAATACAAAGCGGAACATAAATAGCAGCAATGATTGGGATAGTGGAAAAAGACGAACCTATTCCCATCGTCAAGACTAAGCCCACCATCAATAATAAAAATGCGGCTAACGCTTTATTGTCACCTAACCAGCTAGACGCTCCATTCACTAGGCTATCGATATGACCGGTGGTTTTTATAACCTCAGCAAAACCTGACGCAGCAATCATTATAAAACCAATGGATGCCATCATTTTCATACCGTCAACTAACACACCATCAGAATCTTTCCAACGAATCACTCCGGTCGCTGAAAACAATAAAAAGCCTGCCATCGCACCTAAAACCATTGACCCCAAATACAGCTGCACCACAAATGCTAATACAATCGCGGCAGCGGCCACCCATAAGGACTTTGCACTAAACTCTTGATCAATATGCTCTGCTTGCTCTATTGCCGCTAGGTCATAGCTACGTGGCTTACGATAGGTATAGAGCGCGGCTATTAATAATCCAATTAGCATTCCTAAGGCTGGGATACCCATCGCTGACATAGCAGAGATACCTTTTGTCTCAAGACCTGCACTTCCCACGTTCGCTAAAAGAATGTCATTTAAGTAAATATTACCAAAGCCGATTGGCAAAAACATGTAAGGCGTAACAAGGCCAAACGTTAATACACAGGCCACGAGACGTCGGTCTAGCTGTAAGCGAGTCATCACTAACAATAAAGGAGGGACCAGAATAGGGATGAAAGCGATATGGATCGGAATGATATTTTGCGAGCTTACTGCGATGACCATCAACCCCAATAGCAAAGCATTACGCAGCCAAAAAGTATCACTATCACGCTGGTGTTGTTCGCCGCCGATACTCGTAAGTATTTTCTGAGCTAATAAATGGGGCAAACCTGAAAGAGAGATAGCCACGGCAAAGCCACCGAGTAGGGCATAACTCAAAGCGATACCAGCGCCACCACCGATACCTGTATTAAAAGCTTTAAGGGTAGTCTCTATATCCATACCAGCAATCCAACCACCCACAAACGCGGCGACAATCATGGATAACATAACATGAAGCCTTGCCACACTGAGTACCAACATCAAGACCACTGCGACTAATACTGCATTCATATAACACCTTTAATTTAGGGGCGGTTGGCCAAAAAAACTGACCAAGTTGTTAGATTTGCGCAAGATAGCATAGCTGAAGGCATAATGTGAGACTTAGGGTTCAAAAGGTAGGTTGTACAGTCAATGACTAACGTTTGAGGGAAGCAGCTCGATTAGAGTAACATTAGCTGATAATTACAGAGAAAGAACTCTGCTCAATGGTATTTTTAATTGTGTGAGATCGTCACGAGGTTTGGTAAATTTATTATATAAACCCCAAGCTGAAATAGCCTGGGGTTTATGTTTTATCACTTATCAAATTTATGTGCCGCTGCTTTAATAGAGCCACTTAAATCTGAGCCCGCTTCTTCAATACCTGATTTTAATTCATCCCAAGCATTATTACCGTGATTAGATAGTTCATTCAGTTTCTTTTTCAATACGGTATATTTAGCTTCTAAGTCTTCTATTTTGTGCTGCAGATCAATAGATGCATCAGATTTTTCTTGGCGAGCTTTCGCTTTCATCTTAGTAATTTCTGCTTCCCACTCATCCAATTTAGCTTCGTATTTTTCTCTGTATGCTTTGGCTTCACTCATTATATATTTCCTTTTTCAATGCTAGGAAACAATAATAATGCAGTATTTATGCCTAGCCTGTAACTTGCTACTTATAAGCTGGGAAGTAAAAAATGCTTAATTTTTTTGGGTCATTTACACCACTGGATTGTTCTTTTAAACCAAAATTTTATATTCATGACACCTTATCCTTCAGATTATATTTTTGAATACGGTATCTTAACGTTTCTCGCGTAGTGCCTAAAATGTCAGATGTTTGCGAAACATTATAATCATTTTGTTCAAGCGCGGTTTGAATAATAAAACTATCCATTTCATCTAAATTCATACTTCCATCTAAATGAATAGTGATCGAATTTTTAGATTGATAACGGTTACTTTGCTCTTTTTGTATATCGCATGTTTCTGTTAGCTGTAACCATTTAGCAGGTAGTACTTCATCTTTAGACAGTAATACACTGCGCTCAATAACATTACGTAATTCACGTATGTTGCCAGGCCACGAATAGTTAAATAATTGCTCCCATACTTCGTCAGTCACCACAGTGACATGTTTGTTGGCTTTACTGTTGTACTCCTTGATAATATTAGGTACTAGCTCGACTAAGTCTTCTTTACGCTGTGATAATGAAGGAAGACTCACACAAAAAACATTCAAGCGGTGATATAGGTCATCTCTGAATTCTCCCTTGTGCATTGCTTCTCCCAAATCAACACCGGTCGCGGCGATTATTTGTACATCAAAACTAATTTCACGCTCCCCACCAATACGGCGTGCTTTTTTATCTTCTAGCGCTTTTAGCAACTTCGCTTGAAGATCAAGATCCATATCACCAATTTCATCTAAAAATAATGTGCCACCATGAGCTTGTTCAAATAAACCGCGAAAGCGTTCATTGGCTCCTGTAAAGGCGCCTTTTTCATGACCAAATAATTGTGATTCGAGTAACTCTTTAGGTAACGCCGCACAATTAAGCTCAATTAAGGGTCCATCACTATTAAGGCCGCAGTGATGAATTATTCTAGCAGCAAGACCTTTACCACTACCTGTTTCGCCAACAATAGTCACAGCACTAATAGGCGCTTCGGCTAGTACGCTTAACGTTTCTCTTACATGTTTAGCCGCTTCACTTTGGCCCAGATAACTGTCTACTTGATAGAGCTGCTTCTTCGTATTGCTAGATTTGATAAGTCGGCGATTAATTGTCGCCAATCGGTGCGCACGATTAACAGCGACTTCTAAACGACTATGTTTAATAGGTTTCTCTAAAATATCATAGGCGAGGTCATCGATTTCATCGACATTAATATCTTTTTCAGGATCGTGTGTAAATATCCACTCTGAAAAGTTGGTTACCTTTTGTAGTTCATCGCTGTTTTTAAACATTTCATTAGCAGAAACATCTAGGTCAGCCAAAATAACATCAGGGCAAAAATCGTCATCCATCAGATGGTCTTTAACTAATGTTAAACTATCAACAATATCAACGTGCCAATGTTTCTTTGTAAAATGCTTCGCTAAACTTTCACTGTTTTTTACGTCATCTTCAATGATCAGCAATCGTTTATTCATAAATCTCTTCCTTTTATAAACTATGAAATGTGTCGCCTAGCGATCAATAGAAGCAAGTATTCACACGGAGAATAGAATTTTATATTTCTATAAAGTTAATGTCTTTATCTATTTATAAATTTTCGAGCTATAACAAATTAATAAATATTCGGTTCTTTTCAACCATATACTTATTTAATTGGTGATTTTCAACCATATTTAATGGTTTGATAAGCGTTTTAACCCATTAAACAGGTAAATATTAGCTGGCATGCATGTTGCTCTATAGTAATCGTCTTAATGGAAAAAGGAGCAACCATGTTTAAACGTATAAGTACCATTGCTACTGTAGGTCTATTATCACTTACATCCGTCGCGGCATTTGCTGAACCACGTGGATATATTGGTGCGGGTTATGGCCAATATAAGTTTAAGTTTGAAGACGACAGTAATAACCAAGAGTTTAATGATGAAAATACAGTGGGTAAGGTATTTTTAGGGGCTCAAGCAACCGATGTAGTCGGTGCAGAAGTAACGTATCTTTCTTTCAGTGATGGTGAAGATGGCTTTATAAAATCTGAAATAGAAGGCATATCAGCTGCATTAACATTAGGGCTACCGCTCGGTGATTACTTTGCAATAAGAGCTCGCGGTGGTTGGTTAATGTGGGAAGCGAATTATAAAGTGAGTAATCTTCCTATTAGAAAAGATGTGGAAGGCGGAGACTTTTTTGCCGGAGTAGGATTAGAAGTGGGATTAGGTGAATCGGTTGATATTCGAATTGATTATGATCGCTATCAGCTTGATGAAGACATTAATCCAGAATTAGACATGATGTCTGTTTCAGCACAATTTTCATTTTAAATTAATGTAAACAATTAATTTTTAGTTTAGACACTAGTTAGTGTCATAGCATATTAAAAATCAGCTAAATAAGTGAGGTAAACAATATGTTACATTGGGCATTAGTGTTCTTTATTGTCTCTATCGTTGCTGCGTTATTTGGATTCGGCGGTATTGCGTCTTCTGCTGTTAGTATTGCAAAGATACTGTTCTTTATCTTTATCGTATTGTTTGCGGTCTCATTGATCTTAGGATTGATAAAAGGCAAAAAGACGAATATATCTTAAAAACTGTAAAAATATTTTAAATACACATATTCAATAAATCTTAAGGAGATTTTTATGAAAATTCTATCAACTCTATCGATAACAGCTCTGGCTTTAGTATTGGCTGCGTGTGATAACAATACAGCAGACAGTGTCACTGAAAAAGCAAATGAGGCTTATGAAAGCACCAAAGAAATGGCTCAAGATGCAGGTAATAAAATTGAAGATACCGCTGATGAAGTGGGTGACAAAATTAAAGAGCCTTTCCAGAATCCAGCAGAAGAAGTAGGTGAGCAAATAGAAGATGGTATTGATGAAGTGAAATAAAATTATTTTATTTTAAATGTAAAAAAGCCCGAATTTTTCGGGCTTTTTTATGCTTATAAATCACATCAACCAACCTATCAATTTTTTATTTTATTCATAATATTTATTAATCACATTGTACATCGTAGAATTTTCATAAAATAATATTGTAAATTAAATAATATAAAAAAACCCCAGACGTTTACACAACTGAGGTTTCATTTTTCTAGCTATTTAAAAACTTTTAAATTTAGAAATCTAAGTTCGCAACGCGCAATGCATTACTTTCAATAAACTTACGACGAGGTTCAACTTCATCACCCATTAAGGTCGTGAATATTTGATCCGCAGCAACAGCATCTTCAATCGTTACTTGCAGCATACGACGGCTTTCAGGATCCATAGTGGTATCCCAAAGCTGTTCTGGGTTCATCTCACCCAGTCCTTTATAACGCTGGATGTAATGGCCTTTACGGGCTTCTGCTAGCAACCAAGCAAGAGTCTTCTTGAAGTTCTCAATCGGCAGTACGCGTTCGCCACGCTGTAGGTAAGCGCCTTCTTCAAGGACTGCTTGAAGTTCTTCACCCATGTCAGCGATTTTCTTGTAGCCCGTTCCCATAAAGAATTCATGGTTGAAAAGGAAATTATGCGGAATACCATGCTCCATAACTTCAACATTGAAGTTAGCGGTATTACGCTCACTGTCTTTCTCAACGGCTACTTTATAGTGGCTGCCTGTACGGCCTGTTTCAGGTAACAAGGCTTGAAGTTTTTCAGCCCAATCGTTTGCGAACACATCATCTTTAAGCTCTGTCTCTGTAATGCGAGGCAGTTCTAACATTGCTTCCAACAATAATGATGGATAAATATTTGATGAGCGATCGATAACGTCTTGAGTCTCATGATATTTATGCACAAGCTTTTCGAAAGCATGATCACTAATCGCAGGCGCATCTGGATTCGGGTGCAGAGCTGATTTTTCTAAAGCGATGTGCGTTAGGTAATCAGACAAGGCTTGCTCGTCTTTCAAATACTGTTCTTGCTTTCCACGCTTGATTTTATACAACGGTGGCTGGGCAATATAAATATGCCCACGTTCAACCATTTCTGGCATCTGACGGAAAAAGAAGGTCAACAGTAGCGTACGAATGTGTGCACCATCGACGTCGGCATCGGTCATGATGATGATAGAGTGATAACGAAGTTTGTCGATATTAAACTCTTCGCGACCAATACCACAGCCGAGTGCTTTAATCAGTGTGCCTACTTCAACAGAAGAAAGCATCTTATCGAAGCGTGCTTTTTCTACGTTTAAGATTTTACCTTTCAATGGCAAAATTGCTTGAGTACGACGGTCTCGGCCTTGTTTGGCGGAACCGCCAGCCGAGTCTCCTTCCACTAAGTATATTTCGGAAAGAGCAGGGTCTTTCTCTTGGCAGTCAGCCAGTTTACCTGGCAGACCTGCAATGTCTAAGGCACCTTTACGGCGAGTCATGTCACGAGCCTTACGGGCCGCTTCACGCGCACGCGCTGCATCTAACATCTTACCGACAAGGTTTTTCGCTTGCTGAGGTTGCTCTAATAAATATTCAGAGAACTTAGCCGCCATCTCTTGTTCAACAGCGGTCTTAACTTCACTTGAAACAAGCTTGTCTTTAGTCTGCGAGCTGAACTTAGGATCTGGTACTTTAACCGATACAATTGCGGTTAGACCTTCACGGGCATCATCACCGGTTGCGTTTACTTTCTCTTTCTTACCAAGGCCTTCAGATTCGATGTAGTTATTCAAAGTACGTGTTAAGGCACCTCGGAAACCCGCCATATGGGTTCCACCATCACGCTGTGGGATGTTATTGGTATAACAGAAAACGTTTTCTTGGTAGGTATCATTCCACTGCATTGCAACTTCAACACCCACGCCTGTCGCTTCATGCATAACGTTGAAATGGAACATATCGTTAACAGTAGATTTATTAGTATTCAAATAATCTACGAAAGACGATAGGCCACCTTCAAAGGCAAAGATATCTTCACGATCGCTGCGGTCGTCTTTCAGGTGAATTCTCACCCCAGAGTTCAAGAAAGAGAGTTCACGTAAACGCTTCGCCAACTGATCATAATGATAAGTAGTTTGGGTAAAAGTTTTATCACTCGGTTTGAATGAAACCGTTGTGCCTGTCGTTTCAGAAACACCGACTTCTTTAAGAGGATAGTCTGGAACACCGTGGGTATATTCCTGTTCGTAGATTTTACCGGCACGACGGATAGTTAATGTAACCTTTTCCGATAGAGCGTTTACTACAGAGATACCTACGCCGTGTAAACCACCAGACACTTTATACGAGTTATCATCAAATTTTCCGCCCGCATGAAGAACTGTCATAATCACTTCAGCTGCCGATACACCTTCTTCTTCGTGTATTTCGGTAGGAATGCCACGGCCGTTATCGGATACAGAAATTGAATTATCTAGATGAATCACGACCTCAATAGTATCGCAGTGGCCCGCTAAGGCTTCATCGATAGAGTTATCGACCACTTCAAATACCATGTGGTGTAAGCCAGTGCCATCATCCGTATCGCCAATATACATGCCTGGGCGTTTACGAACTGCATCAAGACCTTTTAAAACCTTAATACTCGATGAATCGTAAGCTTGTTCTTCACTCATATTCTGTCCCCTAATGAGATAATCCGCACTCAATGCCGTCGCACTGGATCACGTAAAAATTCGAATTCGTTATTTTTCTAATACACATTCAATAAATTAGTTTATTGGATATGCACTATATTTCTCTTTATAGAATTTAACCGTCTTGTTATGAAAACCAGATTTATTATACTTTTATCTGATAATCAACGCTCAATATTCTATCTTTATCAGGTTTAAACGAGCGGTGTTTTATCGCTAACATGCCCTTGTTCCACGTGGAACATCTTACAACCTTTAGGTTTCCAGTGATCACTAATGCTATTGTGCTCAATACTGGTAATAAAAACCTGACATTTTAAATCTTCTAGCAGCTGACATAAAGCAAAACGATGCTTTTCATCCAACTCAGAAGCTAAGTCATCGACTAGATAGATTGTACTGCGTTCTGTCTCTTGCTGAAACAATACCCCCTGAGAAAGCTTCAAAGCTGCCACAACGGCTTTTTGCTGACCACGAGATAGAATATCAGCCGCATTCATCTTATCAACTTTAATCCGAAGCTCTGCGCGTTGTGGCCCAGATTGAGTATGCCCAATCTGTAAGTCTCGCTCGCGCTGTTTATGCAATATATCGATTAAATTAGATGTCCTTTCCCAACCAGGGTAGAAGGATAATTCCACGTCTAGATTAGCATCTAATCGACTTAAAGTATGCTGAAAAACAGGCAGTAATCGCTCTATATAGGCTTTCCTTGACTCGTTTACAGCGTTAGCCGCTTTAACGAATCCTTTATCCCAAACATCTAACCAATCAGGCTGTTGTTTCTTTAATACGGCATTGCGTTGCTGAAGCAGCTTTTTAAATTCTCGCCATTGATCCAAAAAGGAATGTTCCACGTGGAACACACCCCAATCGATAAACTGACGGCGTTCTTGTGGTGAACCTGATAACAATTTAAAGGTATTGGGTTCAATAATTTGTACCGGTAACCAAGAAGAGGCTTCTGCTTGGGAGTGAAGTGCTTCGCCATTGAGTCTTATTGCTTTATCACCACTGCGGCTTCGCCTTACGCCCAATCGACCATTACCTAAACGGTTATCGTCTATTTCAGAAAATAAGACACATTCATCCATGTCGTGCTGGATAACAGGTTTTAATAAATGATGGCGAAAAGATTTTCCAGTTGCGAGTATGTACAGAGCTTCAAGCAAACTGCTTTTGCCACTGCCATTTTCACCGTAGATAAAATTAACCCCCAGAGCGGGGGTTAATGAAAGCGGTTGTAAGTTGCGTACACCGCTAATTTGTAAGCGCTTTATTGGCATAAAAAAGCCGACATAGAGAAGGGGACTCTAGCTACTACAAGCGCATTGGCATAACGACATATAACGCGTCGCTATTATCAGATTCTTCTAATAACGCACTGCTGTTAGCATCAGATAAAGTAATCTTAGCTTGGTCAGTACCAATAACACCTAATACGTCTTGCAGATAACTCACATTAAAGCCGACTTCTAAGCTATCGCCTTCGTAATCAACAGCAATAGATTCTTCTGCTTCTTCTTGCTCTGGGTTATTAGCAAATACTTGCAGGTTACCTGAGTTAAGAACGACACGAACACCACGATATTTTTCATTAGAAAGAATCGCAGTACGGGCGAATACTTGGCGTAATTCCTGACGATCAGCCAAAATGACCTTATTACCGTTTTTAGGAATTACACGGCCATAATCAGGAAATTTTCCATCTACCAATTTAGAGGTAAAGGTAAAGTCACCCGTTTCGGCGCGAATATGATTCGGACTCAAAAGTAAAGTAACGCTATCTTCAGGTTCAGTAAGCAACTTACTTAACTCTAAAATACCTTTGCGCGGCACGATTAGCTGCAACTGAGTTTCAGGACCGCTGGCTTCTACGATACAGGTTGCTAGACGGTGGCCATCTGTAGCAACTGAGCGTAATGAAGAAGCATTTACTTCCAGCAACATACCATTCAAGTAATAACGAACATCTTGCTGAGCCATAGCAAAGGCTACACGATCGATAACTCGACGTAGCTTAGCTTGCTCAACAGTGAAGGGTTGCTCACCGGCAATCTCTTCAATGTTAGGAAACTCTGTTGCTGGTAAGCTTGATAAAGTAAAACGCGAACGACCAGAACGAATATTCATACGCTGTTCGTCTTGCTCAAACTCAATCATTGAGCCGTCAGGTAATGAACGAACAATGTCCATTAGCTTCTTACCAGGAACGGTTATTTCACCTTCTAGTGTAACTTCTTCCAAAGTTACTCGACCAACCAGCTCAACTTCAAGGTCGGTACCGGTGAGTGATAGTTGCTTACCTTTAACATCTAATAAGATATTAGAAAGTACTGGTAAGGTTTGGCGTTTTTCAACAACACCAGCAACAAGTTGTAATGGGCGCAGTAGTGCTTCCCTAGAAATTACGAACTTCATGTTTCTCCACTTTACCCATCTAGGTTGTTAGTGAGCGCATTAGGTTTTTATAATCTTCCCTAATGTCCGCCATTGTTTCTTGTAATTCTTTTATCTTACGACAGCCATGTAAGACTGTCGTATGATCTCGTCCACCAAAGGCTTCACCGATTTCGGGAAGGCTATGATTGGTTAATTCTTTACTTAACGCCATGGCGACTTGTCTTGGTCGGGCAATAGATCGCGTCCGACGCTTGGATAACAAGTCTGAGAGCTTAAGTTTATAGTATTCTGCAACAGTTCTCTGAATATTATCAATACTAACCTGTCTGTCTTGCAAGGCCAGTAAATCTTTTAAAGATTCTTTAATAAAGGGTAGAGTAATCTCACTGCCGGTAAAATGCGAGTTCGCAATCACTCGTTTGAGCGCGCCTTCAAGTTCACGGACGTTGGAGCGAATCTTTTGTGCAATAAAGAAAGCCGCATCGTCAGGCAAATTGACATTCGCCTGATCGGCTTTCTTTAATAGTATAGCAACACGGGTTTCTAGCTCAGGGGGTTCAACCGCAACGGTTAATCCCCAGCCAAAGCGACTCTTTAAACGTTCTTCTAAACCATTGATTTCACGTGGATAACGATCACACGTTAAAATCATCTGCTGGCCACCTTCTAATAATGCATTAAAAGTATGGAAAAACTCTTCTTGTGAACGTTCTTTACCCGCGAAAAACTGAATATCATCAATTAACAAAGCATCAAGACTGCGGTAGAAGCGCTTAAATTCGTTAATAGCATTCAACTGTAACGCTTTCACCATATCTTGCACAAAACGCTCTGAGTGAACGTACAGAACCTGAGCATTGGTATCTTTCTGCTGCATGTGGTTGCCCACAGCATGCATCAAGTGTGTTTTACCTAAGCCAACACCACCGTATATAAACAGTGGGTTGTAAGAACCGCCAGCGTTTTCTGCAACTTGCTGAGCGGCCGCATGAGCCAGTTGATTTGATTTACCTTCTACAAAGGTATCAAAGGTAAACGTTTTATTAAGAAAACTTTGATGCTGAATGCCGCCTTCGACTTGAACTTCACGCCTACCGGTTGGCCTAGCACTGGATGAACCAAAACCAGGAAAAGCAGAATTAGCCGCTGTTCTATTGGTTTTGGCTACAGGTAACGTTGCTTGTTCTATATCCAAAGAACCTTGCATCGGCGCATTGGCATCTTCTTCTAATGTATCCATCACAAAAGATGGCTTTCTATTAATAGAAGCCGTTTTTAAAGGCGCAGGTTTTTTTACCGGTAATTTAGGCATGGGGGTAGGAGCAGGCTTTGCTTTTGCTCCGCCTATTGCTACTTCAACCTCGATCATACAACCGTCATTGATTTCACAGATAATTTCATGAATTCGATGAAGATATTTATCTTTCACCCAATCCTTAACAAAGCGGTTTGGTGCACGCAATAAAATGCTATCACCCTCTGCTTCAACTTGCAGTGGACGTATCCAAGTATTGTATTGCTGTGAAGGCAGTTCATCCTGCAAATAATCCAAACAGCGGTTCCAGAGCGCCTCAGCCACCTAACAGCATCCCTTAAAATAATAAATCGAATAATTTAGCCAGCCATTCTACCCTAAAATAACAAAAGTTATCCACAAAAAACCGTCCTAGGCATGATTAAAAGGTAGAGTAGGTATGTGGATAACCAGGTAGAAGCTAAAAATGAAATGTGAATAAATAACCCTAGTAAAATACGCCTGTGCAAAAGTAGTTACTTATACACTGCTTGTCCTCTGCTAATACGCACACTGAAGGTTGGTTAAACATGACTTATATTTTCTATAAGTTATTGTTTTTAAAAGGTATTTTATGGTTATCAACAGAAAATAGGTTACGTAATATTAGTAATAAGAATAAATAAAACATTACTTATAAACATAAAAACATAAACTTTAATTAATAAATCTTTAAAAGAAGTTAATTGGATAAAAAAAGGATTTGGGCGAATGATTAAAATAAATACAAATTACCATTGCGTCATCGCCAATATTTAAATACAATCTCGGCCTAATTTTTTAAACACTAAATCTACATCTTGTGTGGATTGGATGAGTAATTCCTATGAAACGTACTTTTCAACCAAGCGTATTGAAGCGTAAGCGCAACCACGGTTTCCGTGCTCGTATGGCTACTAAAAGCGGTCGTCAGATTATTTCTGCACGTCGTGCCAAAGGTCGTACAAAGTTATCAGCTTAATTTCGCTTTAATCAGCGTATGAATACTTTTGAATTTCCTAGATCCGTTCGCTTATTGAGCCCTGGGGACTTCTCCCAAGTATTTGATAACACCGAGTTTAAGGCCAGTAATCGATATTTGTTGGTTCTGGCTACTCCGAGTAAAAGCGGCGATTCTCGCTTAGGCTTTGTCATAGCTAAAAAGCATGTTAAACATGCTGTTCAGAGAAATCGTGTAAAACGTATTATTCGTGAGTCTTTTCGCCTGAATCAGCATCAGATATCTAATAATGATTTTGTTATTTTAGCACGCCCTGGGATCTCCGATCTCGAGAACGCTGAAATACGCGAAATGATTGATGGTCTTTGGTTCAAGCTGAGGCAATCTAATGGTAAACGATCCAATAAAAGTAAAAAACGCTAGTCCAAAAGCTCGGTCTTTTGTTGCTAAGTCATGTTTATTACTAGTTAATGTCTACCGTTACGCAATCAGTCCTTTATTTCCCAGCCGATGCCGTTATTATCCTACATGCTCTGCGTATGCGCATGAAGCTATTGTTAGATATGGTGCTTGGACAGGTGGAAAACTGGCCATGAAGCGCATTTTGCGTTGCCATCCTTGGGCAAGTCATGGTGTAGATCCTGTACCAGAGCTTAACCCTTCCCACTCATGCTGTAGACGGAACCCCTAATCATGGATATCCGCCGTTTTGCCATAATATTTGGCCTGGCTATTTCAACTTATTTTTTAATTCTTGCGTGGAATGACGATTATGGTCAAGCCGCGGTTGCTAATGCTCCCATTGCACAAAACTCTGCAATTGAAGTAGGTGATTCACCTGCTGCGGGCGAAATCATTGCTGCAGGAGATCCTTCTGCCAATGAAAGCGACATTCCCAATATTGTTCCTGCTGCCCTAGAACCTGAAATAATGGTTTCTGCAAGCACTCAGCTTATTCAAGTTAAAACCGACGTATTAAACGTAACGATTAACCCGCTTGGTGGCGAAATAGTTGAAGTCTCTTTACCCGCTTATCCTGCGGATATTGCAGATAAAGACATTCCTTTTGTTTTGATGGAAAACAATGCACGTCGTGTTTATGTTGCACAAAGTGGCTTGTTGGATAGCAAAGGTAAGCAATGGGAAAAAACTCAAGCGTATTCAGCGCCTCAGGTTAGCTATCAACTAGATGAAGCTGCCGATACGTTAACCGTAGAATTAAGCACTCAATTAGATAACGTAGAAGTGAAGAAAGTATTCACTTTTCAACGTAATAACTATCTTATTGATGTGAAATACCAGGTTGCTAACGGTTCTGATAGCCAATGGCGTGGTGTGTTCTTTGCTCAGTTGAAACGTGATCGTTCTGATGATCCTCATCAAGGTAGTTCAATGGGCATGCAGGCTTATTTAGGACCTGCTATTACGACGAATTTATCGAAGTATGAAAAAGTTAGTTTTGATGATATTGATGACAAACGTCTAGCTGAAACCGTTAATGGTGGTTGGGTTGCTATGTTGCAGCACTACTTCGTATCTGCTTGGGTTGCTAACCCAAGTACGACGCACTCTGTATACGCTAAGCCAAATAAGCAAGGTGAGTACATTGTTGGTTTCCATGATGGTAAAACGCCATTACAAGTTGCCGCAGGTGAAACGGGTACAGTAGGCGCTCAGCTTTATGTCGGTCCTAAATCGCAATATGTTTTAGCTGATGTAGCTGAAAACCTTGATCTAACAGTAGATTACGGTTGGTTATGGTGGATTGCACAGCCATTATTCGCGATTATGAATTTCATCGAATCTGGATATATTAATTTCCTAGGCTTGGTAGAAATTGATCTTGGCGGCGGCTTAGGTAATTGGGGTGTAGCGATTATCCTACTCACCGTTTTCATTAAATTATGTTTCTTTAAACTATCGGCTACTAGCTACCGTTCAATGGCGAATATGCGTAAGGTTGCACCTAAACTTGCCGCTATTCGTGAACAGCACGGTGATAATAAAGAAAAGCTAGGCCAAGAAATGATGGCCTTGTATAAGAAAGAGAAGATCAATCCGTTAGGAGGTTGCTTACCTATTCTTGTACAGATGCCAGTATTTATTGCCTTGTATTGGGTACTTGCAGAAAGTGTTGAGCTGCGCCAAGCGCCGTTCTTCTTGTGGATTAATGACTTGTCTGCGATCGATCCTTACTTCGTCTTGCCGCTGTTAATGGGTGCGAGTATGTTTGTTCAGATGCAGTTGAACCCAACACCTCCAGATCCAGTTCAAGCGCGTGTTATGAAGCTAATGCCTATTATCTTCACGGTATTTTTCTTGTTCTTCCCATCAGGTCTTGTACTTTATTGGGTTGTGAACAACTTGCTATCAATCACTCAGCAGTATGTGATTACTAAGCAAATCGAAAACGCTGATACTTAGTACAGGTTTTAAAAGTATATTTGTATTTTTAGCGAGTTCGATTAAAAAGGCCGCTGTCGAAAGACAGCGGCCTTTTTTGTGGATAAAATAAAGCTTAAGAATGTTAACCCGTTATTCCCTTGTAAATTGAGAACGTCATGCCCGCATCTGAATCCGTACACCAAGATACTATTGCCGCTGTTGCAACTGCACCGGGTCGAGGTGGGGTAGGGATTGTGAGAGTCTCTGGTAATAAAGCACAAGAGATTGCACATGCTGTGCTTGGGCTATTACCTAAACCTCGCTACGCCCATTATGGTGCTTTTAAAGATGGAGACGGTAATGTGTTGGATGAAGGGTTAGGATTATTCTTTCCAAACCCGCATTCTTTCACTGGTGAAGATGTTTTAGAACTGCAAGGGCACGGTGGCCCAGTTGTTCTTGATTTCATCTTACAGCGCTGTGTAGAGCTTGGTGCTCGCATAGCCCGTCCAGGTGAATTTTCTGAACGCGCCTTTTTAAATGACAAGCTCGACTTGGCTCAAGCCGAAGCGATTGCCGACCTAATTGATTCGTCATCGGCGCAAGCTGCACGTTGCGCATTGCGATCGTTACAGGGCGTTTTTTCCGATAAAATTCATAGTCTGGTTGATCAGCTGATCCACCTACGAACGTTTGTTGAAGCATCGATTGATTTTCCTGAAGAAGAAATCGACTTTTTAAGCGACGGCAAGGTCGCGGCTATGCTGCAAGATGTTAAAGCCGCTGTTGCGGGTGTCTTGAAAGAAGCCAATCAAGGTGCGATTTTACGAGAAGGCATGAACGTTGTGATTGCAGGGCGTCCTAATGCGGGTAAGTCCTCACTTCTGAATGCATTAGCAGGCCAAGATAAAGCGATTGTGACCGATATTGCGGGCACGACGCGCGATGTGTTAAAAGAACATATCCACATTGATGGTATGCCGTTGCACATCATTGATACCGCGGGTTTACGCGATGCGCTTGATGAAGTTGAGCGCATTGGTATTCAGCGCGCTTGGGCTGAAATAGCACAAGCCGACCGTATTCTATTAATGATCGATAGCTCGCTAGAAACCAATGGTCAAAAAACCGATCCAAAAGCGCTATTGCATGCACTGTATGACGAGCAAGACCTGAAAGAAGAAACAGAAAACCTGATCGCCAGTGGTCGCATTACTGTTATTCGTAATAAAGCCGATTTATTAGCCGACGATCATGTATCAGCTAAATTGGGATTGCATGAAGAAGCCGATTTTCCGACGTTATCAATCTCAGCAAAACAAAACCTTGGCATTAACGAGCTGCGCGAACACCTGAAACAAGTAATGGGCTTCAATTCTACCAATGAAGGCGGCTTCTTAGCGCGCCGTCGTCATATTGAAGCACTAGAGAAAGCCCAAGATGCCATCCAAGCCGGCGAAGATCAGTTATTAGGAGCGATGGCGGGTGAGTTGCTAGCCGAAGACCTGAGAGTAGCGCAGCAAGCGTTAGGTGAAATCACTGGCGAGTTCACCGCCGATGATTTACTTGGGAATATATTTGGTAGTTTTTGCATTGGTAAATAGAGTTATTTATGAGTGAATAACTCTATTAGGCTTATTGAATAGCTAAAGTCAGCAAAATGTCAGCCGACATCTATAGTTATATTAAAGTAATGTAATTTGTGAGGTTGGCCGTGCAATCTGTTGTATCTATATTTATTTCAACCATCAAGAAACCATCTCAATACCTCTGTGTAGCAGCCTCTCTAGTACTGCTATCTGCCTGCTTGCCTGAAGAAAAAGAAGATAAAAACCCAATTAATAGCAGCGGGATAGAAGTTGATAATGCCTCTTTAGCGTTAAATGGTTTTTGGAATGGAGGTTTTAATCAAGGAGATAAACTGAAGTTGTTAATATTTAACGGCGATGTTTATGGTCTTGATGAAGATGAAGCTTTTTTTGGCACCGTAGCCTCTTCATCAGCAACATTTAATTTTGACTTACTTGCTTACCCTTTAAGTCATGAAGACTCAGTCAATAATGAATATGTTGCTGATGGAATAGCAGTCACTTATACGATAGATGATGGGCGATTATTTAATTATGGTCAGCTAGAGATAGCGGCGTCATTTGATACCAATAATGGTTTGCTTGGGGAATTGAATGTCATTAATGACGCGAGTTATAGCAAAAATTCTTCTTTATCGAGCTTGGTAGGGCTGTGGACGACAGCTGATTATCAGCTTCGGATTGATGGGCAAGGAAATTATATTATTCAAGACACGACAGACAGCGGCTGTGTGTCCAATGGCAAAATTAATCTTATTGATTCCAATAACTCTTTGATGGCACTCATTATTACACGTAAAAAATGTGATGATTTCAATGGTAGCGCTACGGGTTTTGCAGCTATAAATACTGACGGTGAATTGGAGTTTTACAGCAAGATGAGCAGTTCACTATTATTTATGACCTTTATGCCTCCCGCGACTGCTGGAATCGTGGAAATGCCTGAAGAAACCACAACAGAAGAATAAACTCCAAATAAAAAGAAGAAACAGAGACTTTGCATGTAATGATAAGTGGATAACTTGAAATATTCTTTACATTATATGTATAACTCTGTGGGTTAGCTGTAACAACTCTGAAGGTTAGTCGGTATTACCCCTTAATAAAGTACTGTATAAGTTTAGTTTTTAAATTTTATCCACATTTATACACAGATTTATACCTTCTCTAATCCTTTGATATATATAGCTTTAAGATATTTATACGACACCTTTGATAAGTTTAACCACATGCGAAAATATCAGTGTGAATAAATTTATTAAATAACTGAACAAATTTTAACCATATAGTTTTTCTATCCACTGCCTTTGGGCTTTAAATCAGGTATAATGCGCGCCATTTTTAAGATTCCACACCTGCAACATATGCTGCAATAAGAGTGGAATCAGCTTTGTGCTCGTTTGAGCCCGTTTGAGGTTGTACTTGTGGATTATCCGGTTCGTTATGATGTAATTGTTGTTGGTGGTGGTCATGCGGGAACAGAGGCTGCGCTTGCGTCTGCTCGTATGGGGGCAAAAACTCTCTTGCTTACCCACAATACCGATACGATTGGCGTTATGTCCTGCAACCCTGCCATTGGTGGGATTGGTAAAAGCCATTTAGTGAAAGAAATTGATGCCCTAGACGGCGCAATGGCGCGTGCAACCGATAAAGGCGGAATTCAGTTCCGTACTTTAAATGCGCGTAAAGGCCCAGCCGTTCGTGCAACCCGTGCACAAGCCGACCGTCAGTTATACCGGGGTGCCATTCGCGACATCGTAGAAAACCAAGATAACCTTGATATATTCCAAGCGTCTTGCGACGACCTCATTATGCAAGGCGAAAAAGCCGCCGGTGTTATCACCAATACCAATGTGCGTATTCATGCGACTACGGTAGTGTTAACTACAGGTACTTTTTTAGGTGGCACTATTCATATTGGTATGGAAAACCACAAAGGTGGCCGTGCGGGAGACCCTCCTTCGATCGCCTTGGCTCAGCGTTTGCGTGAAATGCCGTTCAACGTTGGCCGTTTAAAAACCGGTACACCTGCACGAATCGATGCACGTTCTGTAGATTTCTCGGTAATGCAGGTTCAGCCAGGTGATTTACCGTTGCCGGTTATGTCTTTTATGGGCAACGTGAACGAACACCCTGAGCAAGTAAACTGCTACATCACGCATACCAATGAGCGTACACACGACATTATTCGCGCTAACCTAGATCGCTCGCCAATGTATGCCGGTGTCATCGAAGGCATTGGCCCACGGTATTGCCCATCGATCGAAGATAAGGTGATGCGTTTTGCTGATAAAACCAGCCATCAGATTTTTGTTGAACCAGAAGGCCTAAGAACTCACGAGTTGTACCCAAATGGTATCTCAACTAGCTTGCCGTTTGATGTACAGCTAGATCTTATCCACAGCATGGTAGGTTTTGAAAAAGCACACATCACCCGCCCGGGTTATGCGATTGAATACGATTATTTTAATCCGCAAGATTTAAAGCACAATTTAGAAACGAAGTTCGTTCCTAACTTGTTCTTCGCTGGTCAAATTAATGGTACTACGGGCTATGAAGAAGCGGGTGCCCAAGGTTTGTTAGCGGGAGCAAATGCCGCATTACGTGCGTTTGAGAAAGAAGCTTGGAGTCCTCGTCGTGATGAAGCTTACATCGGCGTATTAGTTGATGACTTGATCACCATGGGTACCAAAGAACCGTACCGTATGTTCACAAGTCGTGCGGAATATCGTTTGATTTTACGTGAAGATAACGCTGACTTACGTTTAACCGAAATTGGCCGAAATATAGGTCTTGTTGGTGATGAACGTTGGGCTGCTTTCTGTGAAAAGAGAGAATCCATTGAAAAAGAGAATCAGCGTTTATCAAGTACTTGGGTACAGCCGAATACGCCAGAAGGCGATGCGGTGAATGCGATGATCGAAAGTCCATTAAGCCGTGAATACAGCTTGAAGGATTTATTGAAGCGACCAGGTTTAAGTTATACCGATATTGCTGGGCTTAAAGGTGAAGTGGTCACCGATCCTCGAGTAGCCGAGCAGGTAGAAATTCAAGCTAAGTACGATGGTTATATTACTCGTCAGAAAGATGAAATTGATCAAATGCGTCGCTATGAGGCAACCCCTCTTCCAGAGAATTTTGATTACACGGTGATTGGTGGTTTGTCTAATGAAGTGATTCAGAAGCTAGATACCATGAAGCCAGAAACGTTAGGCAGCGCTTCTCGTATTCAAGGGGTAACACCTGCGGCAATTAGCCAGATTCTAGTGCATATGAAAAAGCTAAAACTTGCGCGTAAGAGTGCATAATCTCTATGGTTATACACACTGCGGCTGATCAAAATTTAGAACAAGATCAGCTGATAACTGAGCGCATGAAAATGCGCTCAGGCCAGTCTTTTAATAGTCTCGATATCGAATTGAGACTGTTACGTGAAAAAGCCCGCCTTGCCTGTGGCAAATATAACGCTCATCCGAGCAAAGGCAATTTCAAACACATCAGTCGTTTATTCAATAAGTTATCCACAGCAGTAATTGAACCCGGTTTTCAGTGTGATTATGGTGGCCAGATATCTCTTGGAGATAACTTTTACGCCAACTTCAATTGTGTTTTCCTTGATAGCGCCGAAATCATCATAGGTAATGACGTGATGTTGGGGCCTGGCGTACATATTTATACCGTTGATCATCCTCGCGATGCCAAAGCCCGTCGAGTAGGAGGCTGTATGGCCAAACCTGTGACCATTGCTGATGGTGTGTGGATTGGCGGCGGCGCCAAAATTTTGCCCGGAGTGACCATTGGTGAAAATGCCATAATCGGTGCCAATGTGGTGGTAACAAAAGATGTGCCAGCCAATATCCGGTTTTTAGGCTAGTTCTGCCCAGAAGCTATCATCCTTTATCATTAAATCGCTAGCAATTGCCGTTTTTAGTGAGCTTGGCATGGGGGGCTAGTTTAGATATAAGCCCAGCTAAGATTAAATCATTAGTAGTTCACCTTTTTTAAAAAGGGTATCTGTTAATTTGGCCGTTAATAGAAACTCCTATTAAAAGGTCAATGATGAAACGAATAATCCAAACTCCCTTCATACGCATATCTCTGCTTTCTAGCCTTGCACTGCTTACCGCTTGTGGCGGTTCAGAGAGTGGCGGTGAGAGTGCTAATAATCCGCCGTTATTAACCGAATTACAGGCACCTAACCTGGCACAAATAGATCTATCTGATGTTATTACCGTGGGCGATAATTTTTTACTCGATATGATGAATCGAGGAGGTGCAGCTTCTCAATGTACGAGTCAGCCTGATTTACCGGCGGGATTAAATATCGATGCCGTTGCTGGCAGTTGTATTATTCATGGTTCTGCCATTGTTGTGCGCGGATCTGAAGGCTATGTTATTAGCGCGATCAATGCTGCGGGAAAAGACAGTTTAAGTATCAGCTTAGAAGTATTAGCAGAGGCTCCACAATCTCCTGAATTTGAGGTTTTGAATAATAATTTTTTTACTTGGAAAAAAAGCAGCAGTATTGCGCTTCGAATAGAAAATTATGGCGGGCGTATTACTCGCTGTACAGTTACCCCTGTATTGCCTGAGGGTTTATCGGTGATACAGCAAGAGGGTAGTTGCGCAATATTGGGTATTGTTCGCAAGTCTATAACAAGAACCAGCTACATTATTGTAGGAACGAATCAAACGGGTTCGACTGAGCAAAGCATCGTCGTTGAAATTCCTGAAAATGTCGCTCATAGCGCTGATGGGCCAGATCCAGCAGATTATGATTATGTTGTCACTTTGGAAGAAAATCGCAGTATCAGTGATGATGCGGTTGTATTGCATTCGAATATTAATGATCCCGATTCTATTTTACAGATAGTGTCATCCGGCTTTCCAAATCGCTTAATACAAGTGCAAACAGACAAGGGCGAATTATTAACGAATGCCGCTGATATTGATCAGTTATTCCGTATATTTATCGATCCTGCGACGGGTATTGTCGAAATTCATGCCCGCAAAATGTTTGATTTTGAACGCGATGGCGGATTTTTTAGTATTGATCTCCAGCTAGGCACTGAAACCGTTAAAGTATTATTACGCTTATATAATGTTCAAAAAGGTACGGAAGCCGAACCTTTATTTATCAGTACGTTTAATGAATTGGTCAGTTTTCTGAAAGGGCAGTTTGTTAGTGATAATGTGGGTTTTGATCTAATTAGTTTGCCTGTTGCGAGTGGACAAAATGAAGCTAAATTATTTGTTCAATTAGACCGTGATATCGATGCCAGTTCGACTAAACAAGCCGATAAGCATTGGCCTGGCTATTATCTGGTAGGTCAGCTAGATGGTGGGTCTCATATTATTAAAGGTATTTCGTTAGCCAGTCGTGCCCATTTTCTACATCAGCCAAATCGATTTGGCTGGATGAATGTTCGCAATCTCGGTCTAACAGATGTCGAAGCGGATAGTGTCATTATCGAAGGACAAAGTTATGCCAACATTACCGAAGCCGTATTTGTAGAAGGGGTTTTAGACGTAAAAAATAATTCTAGAATCTCAGCGGCTCCTTTTCAACTATCAGGTCGCGTAAAGCGTGTTTATAGCAATATGTACATTGATGTGGGAGCAGGGCGAGCTAAACAGCTCATCACTGTTGGTGCTTTTGGCCAATCAACGTCGTCACCCTCTGATGTGCATTCAGGCTATTCAAATGGAAAAATTGTAACCGATCCTACTAGCCCAATGATGGGCAGCTTTGCAGGCTTTCAAGTCAGACAAAATGGCGGGGTGAGCGGGCCACAACAATTCATTTCTGCGGTGCAATTTGATGTTAATAACCCACCGCTAACCGCCTCGAGTTCAGGCTTAAGGGTTGGAGGTTTTGCTGAAGAGAGAACCCGTATTGCGCCTATTATTGATAGCACTGATTATACGTGGCGCTTCATCAAGGATAGAAATAATAGTGCGATTGTTCGCCATGTTGGAAACTTGAGTCGAGATATTAATAACGATGGTATCGCAGATGTGGGTGCACAAGGTACTAACTGGGAAAGTGCGGGTATGTTAGAAGCGGATGCTAAGAGCAGCAGTCAATATACTGGCCCTTGGTTAACCGGAGATTTTGACTTAACGCCGGGCTATATTCCGGTATTAAAAAACATGCCTTATCCACATGTCCACGGTGCTAGCTGGATGGATGCGCCTGATCCTGGTGTGGCGTATCAGCATAATATGTATGATTATTATCTAGAAGATCCACGTAATCCTTAGGACGTTATTTAGAGGGGTATTTAGCTAGTTATCTAGGTAGCTGCCTAAGCTGTTAGCTAAAATAAAAGGAGCATTTTGGCTCCTTTTTTATGTACAGATTCAAGATGTGAATTGGGTTGATTGCTTACGAAAAGCCGATGGCGACATTCCCATAATGCGATGGCAGGCTTGGTTAAACGAGGCTTGAGAGGCGTAACCCAGTTTTTGGCAAACAGACTCAAGAGTGACGGGCGTATGGGCCATCCAGTACTCCATCTCTTGCTTACGTTCTAAATCGAGTAATTGCTGAAAGCCACAGCCATCGGCCGCTAATAGACGTTTTAAGCTACTAATACTGGTATTAAGGCGTTCGGCAATATCATTGAGAGTGCTTTTTTGGGTGGCTAGACCACTGCGAATGGCTGCACGTACTTTTACCACGGTATGGCTAGAATCTTCCCCAGCGGCAAGGCGCTTATCTTCTGCCATTTCAATGACTTTCTCTAACATATCTGGCTGGCAAGTGGGTATTTGTCGGTGCAAAGCATCACGGCGAATAACCATGCTCGCATGGGGTTGATTAAATCGAACTTCCGTTTGCAGCAACTCATCATAATCAATATGTGTATCTGGATTGGCATGTTCAAATTGAATGCGCTGAATCAAATCAGGCTGTTGATCGCCAGAGATCACCCGCAGAAAGCGAATACAATTAGATAAGCGTAGCTCCATAAGAGATGCCGCCTCATTAATTGGCCAATCCAGATTACTAATAGGCGTATCTATTTCAGTCTCAGTAATGACTAAATAAGTCGGGAAACCCGGATTAAAGGCGGTTAAATAACGGCAATAAAGTCGTAAAACTTGTTCAATATCGCGGCTGTAATAGCATAGTTGCGGTAATAACGAAAAATCAGCGGCGGTTTGCTGCTGTCCCGCGCGTAGACAAAGAGAAGGATCGTTACTAAACGCCTTCGCTTTAGATATGGCTAACATAAAATCTTTCAATGAAAGAGTCAGGGGTAGCTGTTCCAGCTGTGTACCAAAGCGATTGAGGCCCATCGCATGTAAAATGCTAGTAGTATCATGTCCTTGCAGACGTAGATATTGAATCAAAGGAAACAGATGAGCAGTATCCGTTGGCGCAAGTTTTGAAAACATAGAATGGACCTTTAATAACTAACAAGAAAAGTTAGTAATGTCATTATGATAAACCACTCTTATGTTAGAATGCTCGACTCTTTAAATCGACGTGTTCACATTTAACAAATTATGGCTAACTACTCTTCAGCAATTTCCTCTGGTGCCACTCAAATGGGCATCACACTTAGTGATCAGCAACTTGAACTATTAGTGGAATACCTAGAATTATTCATTAAATGGAATAAAGCCTATAACTTGTCAGCGATTCGTGATCCTGAGCAAATGATTCCGCTGCACCTTCTAGAT
>Ga0115551_1000381_pt1 | contig 31126 bp, 29 predicted proteins | sample COGITO_mtgs_1103_FD_87179 | JGI IMG/M metagenome (GOLD analysis project Ga0115551, IMG submission 87179) | Pelagic marine microbial communities from North Sea - COGITO_mtgs_110321 | ecosystem: Environmental > Aquatic > Marine > Epipelagic | place: Germany:Helgoland, sampling site Kabeltonne... | reverse complement strand
GATCTCATATACTTTGAGCCAAAATACCTTTCCTTTGGTTGTAAAGCATAGCAATTGACTATGGGAACTAAGAACGTATAGGTTTTGAATGAGGTCCTCTTCTTTAACAGAGGCCCCGGCTTTCCCAACACCACCCCTTCTTTGCTCTCGGTACTCATCTAAGGGTTGAGTCTTAGCATAGCCACTTCTTGAGAGAGTCAGCACTCTGGTCTCTTCGGGAATTAAGTCTTCGTTTGAGATATCGTGTCGAGTATCATTAATATCGGTCTTGCGCTCATCCCCAAAATTCTCTCTGACCTCAATCAATTCATCTTTAATCAAAGTTAGAAGTGTGGCTTTGTCATCCAGTATTTTTTGTAACTCTAGAATTGTAGCCAAAATTTCATTGAACTCAGTTGAAAGATTATCCTGCTCTAAACCTGTGAGTCGAGCTAACCTTAACTCAAGAATAGATTTAGCTTGATCTGGTGATAATTTATAATTTTTACCTTGGATTCCATATTCCTTAGATAAACCCTTGGGTCTACAAGCATCTTGGCCTGCTTTCTTGAGAATTGCTTCTATTGGTCCAGCTTTCCATGATTTTTTGCATAATTCGACTGCAGCAACCTTGGGATCTTTAGATTTTTTGATGATGGTAATAATGTCATCAATGTTTGCAATGGCAACCATCAAACCCTCAACGATATGACCTCGTTCTTTAGCTTTCCTCAGATCAAACTGAGTTCTCTTGATTACCACATCATGACGATGCTTTAGAAATTCTTCTAGGACCTCTTTAATGTTTAAGACGCGAGGCTGACCATCAACCAAAACAGTGATGTTGATGCCAAACGAAGATTCTAGTTGCGACTGAGCAAATAAGTTATTTTCTAGCACTTCAACAGATTCACCGCGCTTGACCTCAATAACTACTCTCAGCCCATCTTTATCTGACTCGTCTCTAATCTCGCTGATGCCATCAATTTTTTTCTCCTTTACCATCTCAGCGATGCGCTCTAGCATTCTCGCTTTATTAACCATATATGGGACTTCATTAATAATGAGTGAGCTTTTACCAGAGCTATCAACTTCCACTGATGTTTTTGCTCGAACATGCACAATCCCACGACCAGTTTTATAGCCTTGATAAATTCCTGCTCGACCGTCGATTGTTCCGCCGGTTGGAAAATCAGGGCCTGTAATAATTTGAATAATCTCATCAATGCTTGCTTCTGGCTTATCCAATAACATCAAGCAGGCATTTAAAACTTCAGTTAAGTTATGAGGTGGGACATTCGTTGCCATACCAACAGCAATACCAGATGAGCCATTGACTAAGAGTGCTGGAATTCTGGTAGGCAAAACATCTGGGATTTGTTCACTGCCATCATAGTTAGGTGAAAAACTAACGGTCTCTTTGTCCAGATCGTTCAGAATCATGTCTGTTATTTTAGCCATTCTAACTTCGGTGTATCGCATTGCAGCTGGTGAATCACCATCTATTGAGCCAAAGTTACCCTGCCCTTCAACCAACATATATCTCATAGAGAAATCTTGAGCCATCCTCACCATCGCTTCGTATACAGCTGAGTCTCCATGCGGGTGATATTTTCCAATCACATCACCAACAACTCTTGCAGATTTTTTATAAGGTTGTCTATAAGTATTTCTAAGAATATGCATCGCAAAAAGGATTCTTCTATGAACAGGCTTCAGACCATCTCTGACATCTGGTAATGCCCTACTATGGATAACACTGTATGCGTAACTTAGGAAAGATTGCTTAAGCTCATCTTCGATATTAATTGGTAGGATTTCTTTCGCAAAATCAGTCATTTTTAAAGCCTAGAAATTTTATTTTTTATACAGTGGAAATTCCACTATTTCTAGTGAAATTTTACCATACTTAGGGAGATTTTTAGTCTTTAAATTCGGATACAACCAAGCCTATTGACTCCTTGGCATCCCCAAACAACATTCGGGTATTTTCTCGAAAAAATAGTGGGTTTTGAACGCCTGCAAACCCAGAGGACATTGATCTTTTGAGCACGAAAACAGTCTTAGCATTGTGCACTTCAATAATTGGCATGCCATAAATTGGGCTGCTTTCTTCCTCTGTGGCGGATGGGTTAACCACATCATTGGCTCCAATAACTATTGCAACGTCTACTGAGTCCATAGCTGGATTTACATCATCAGGCTCTGCTAAGAGATCATAAGAGACGTTTGCTTCAGCAAGCAAGACGTTCATATGTCCAGGCATTCTTCCTGCCACAGGATGGATCCCGTACTTTACCTCTGTGCCATTGTCTTCAAGTAACTCGCCTAGCTCCCGAACAACATGTTGCGCCTGTGCAACTGCCATTCCATAACCAGGAACAATAAGAACAGATGAGGCATTTTCTAAGATAAGGTAAGCATCATCTGCCGTAATGGGCTTCACCTCGCCCTGCTCAACAGAACCTGTCGATGGAGTAGCGGATGCATAGCCGACAAAAAGAATGTTGCCAATTGTTCTATTCATGGCCTTCGCCATAATCACTGTAAGGATTAGCCCGCTAGCCCCAACAAGAGAACCAGCAACAATTAACACATTATTTAAAAGCAACAGTCCGGCAAAGGCTGCCGCGATACCAGATAAAGAGTTTAAGAGGGAGATGACTACAGGCATGTCTCCGCCACCAATTGGCGTGACAAAGCCTAGCCCTGCAAGCATTGTGAGTCCCAAGAAAAATAGGAAATATGATGGTAGGGATGGCAGTACTGTGGAGAGAGATGGTTCAAAAATTACATATACCAGTGCTGGCAAGCTCAAATAAAAAAATGAAATTAATATGTTGGTAATCCAGGAGCCCTTGCCTAATTTTAAGCGCTCTGATAATTTTCCATAGGCCACCAGTGACCCTGAAAAAGTTATGCCACCGATATAAACAGTTAGCATAATCAGTGCATGTTGAAACAAGCTATTGTCTGGAGCATTAAACTGAGACCAGGCAATTAAAAAAGTGGCAAGGCCGCCAAAACCATTAAATAGTGCAACCATTTCTGGTATCGCAGTCATCTTAACCTTGATCGCAATAGCGGAGCCGATTAAACCGCCCAGCAAAACACCAGCAACAATAACCTTGTAATCTATTTCTAAACTAAGGCAAGTAATGGCTACTGCAGAAAACATTGCCAATGCAGAAAAGTAGTTACCTTTGACGGCCGTCGCTTCTTTTCCGAGCATCTTAATGCCAAGTATAAAAAGAACAGATGAGCCGATGTAGACAAGGTTTTGAATCGCTGAGATGTTTGTAAAAATTTCCATAGATTATTTCTTTTTGAACATGCTGAGCATACGATTGGTTACTAAATAGCCGCCAAAAACATTAATAGATGCAAATAAGATAGCGCCAAAGGCTAATAAGTTTTGTGTACTTCCTTCTGCTGAAAGCATTAAAGCACCAACCAGAGCAATGCCAGAAATTGCATTCGCGCCAGACATCAACGGGGTGTGGAGTGTGCTTGGAACTTTGGCTATAAGCTCCAGTCCCAAGAAAATTGAGAGCAATAATACAAACCCTAATAAAATATACATTTCCATTACGCAAACCTCTCATTCTTAATTTCACCGTCAAAAACTAATACGCTGCTTTGAATTACTTCATCTTCAAAATCAAAGTGGATGGATTTAGATTCTTGGTTATAAAAATCAGTAATCCAGTTAATAATATTATTCGAGAGGGCAAAGGATGCGTGACTTGCAACTCTGGAAGATAGATTGGAAACACCAACTATCTTAACGCCATTGACTTCAATGACCTCATCAACAGCTGACCCCTCAACATTTCCACCAGTTTCAACAGCCATATCAAGAATGACACTTCCTGGTTTCATTTTCTTGATAGTCTCTCCATCTATAATTCTTGGTGCTGGTCTTCCGAAAATTTGAGCAGTTGTGATCACTATGTCAGATCTTGCGCACACCAGACTTTGCAATTCTTTTTGTTTTTCGATTTGTTCTGGGGTTAGCTCTTTTGCATAACCTTGGTCGGTCTGGCCAGTCTCCCCTAAGTCAATTTTGACAAATTTTGCCCCCAAAGACTTAACCTGCTCCTCAACAACATCTCGCGTATCAAATGCCTCAACTCTTGCGCCAAGTCTTTTGGCTGTCGCGATAGCTTGAAGGCCAGCTACGCCAACGCCAATAACAAATACTCGGGCGGGCTTTAGAGTGCCTGCTGCCGTCATCATCATTGGTAATGCTGAGCTTAGGTGTTGAGCTGCCTCTAACACAGCAGCATAGCCAGCAAGGTTAGCCTGAGAGCTCAAGACATCCATTTTTTGAGCCCTGGTAATTCTTGGGATAAATTCCATGCTAACCGCATTTAACTTAGCCTCTGCCAAAGCTTTCAACTCATCCTGGGCGTAAAATGGATTCAACATTCCGATAACGGTAGCACCCAATTGAATCTGCTCAATTTCAATTCGCTTCAGTGGAGATGGAGTAATAATTAAGTGAGCTTGAGATAAACACTCTTCCCTGCTAGATGCCTGGAGACCGAGAGCAATTAACTGATCGTCTGAAACATTAATATTCTCACCTATTCCTCTTTCAAAAATAAGAGAGCACCCCTCTAAATCTAGTAATCTGTTTACTGTTTCAGGATGAATTACAGAGCGAAGGTCTGTAGCATTTGGAGATTTCAATGCCGCAATAATCATAAATTTATTTTGCCTGCTTAAGGTTTGTAGTTCATTGCAGTTGATTTCAAATGAATTGTCAACAAATTTTAGACAGGCTTTAAAAACAATGTTTTTTGAAGTAGGTAAATGTAGCTAAGCTCCATATTGATAAAATTTACTAGGTTATAAATTTAAACTAACGCCACCATCAACGGTGATTAATTGCCCTGTTACTAGCTCGCTTCTTTCAATCAAACCCACGATAACCTCAGCAATAGATTCAGGAGAGCAAGTTTTGCCTAATGGCGCAGTGCTTTGAATATGATTTTTTGTTGCCTCATACCTCTCCATACCCATGCCATTTTTTAGCCAATCACCCTCAATAAAACCAGGGCAAACAGCATTCACTCTAATGGGACCAAGGTTTCTGGCCATCGATAGAGTCATGGTATTAAGAGCACCTTTGGAGGTAGCATATGCAATAGAGCTACCAATTCCTTTAATGCCTGCAATAGAAGAAATATTAACAATGCTTGGGTTGTGACTATTCAAAAGGTATTCTTTCGCTGCTCTAGCCATTTGAAATGGGCCCACAACGTTCACTGAATAAATATCATGAAAATCATCAGAGCTTACCCCAGCAAGATCAGCATGATCCCATGCAAACTTGGTAGTGCCTGCATTATTGATGAGTGCATCTAGCCTACCCCATTTTTTAATTGCAGCATCCACTGTTAAACAACAATCTTTATCTTGGGCAACATCTGCTTTTATAGCTATGACTTCTGTCAGCTGATTTGAGCACTGAGATGCAATTTTTTCTGCTTGGTCAATAGACGAAGAACAGGTAATGATTACATTCCAACCATTGCTTGCAAGAAGTTTAGCTGAAGCAGCGCCGACTCCTCGACTGCCTCCAGTTACAATTGCTACCGGATTTTTAGACACCATGGCATTCTCGTCATAATAAATATTTCCTATTTTTACACGCTATGATGTAATCTTCCACTTTGGAAAAAAATTAAATTATGACAATCAATGTAGACCAAAATGAGGTAAATAAGTTTGCGGCAATTGCTGAGAGCTGGTGGGATCCCACCGGAGATTTCAAGCCATTACACGTGATCAATCCCTTAAGAGCAAATTATATAAATCAGACAGCTCCCCTTGATGGCTTAAAAGTTTTAGATGTCGGCTGTGGCGGTGGTTTGCTGGCCGAAGCTCTAGATTCAAAAGGTGCTTTTGTTACTGCTATTGATGTAACAGAGGCAAACATAGAGGTTGCCAAATTGCATGCCAAGGGAGCAGCAAAAGACATAGCATACCAAGTCATTACAGCAGAAGAACTTGCAACAAAAGAGCCGGAATCTTTTGATGTGGTTGCATGCCTTGAGGTCATTGAACATGTTCCAGATCCAGGTCAGCTGATCAAAGCTTGCTCGCAACTATTAAAGCCTGGCGGTCAAATGTTCTTATCAACATTAAATAGAAATCCTAGGTCTTTTATTACCGCCATTCTGGGCGCTGAGTATCTTTTTAATATTCTGCCTAAGGGCACTCATGAGTGGAGTAAGTTTATAAGGCCGGCTGAATTAGAAAAGTATATGCGAGCAGCTGGAATTCATTTAAAAGAAAGCAAGGGCATGTTTTATAATCCAGTTTTTCATACAGCCCATTTAAATAATGATCTAGGGGTCAACTATATGATGCATGGATCAAAAGATGCCTAAAGGAGTATTGTTTGATTTAGATGGCACTCTGCTGGATTCAGCACCAGATTTCATTGTTAGTTTAAATAATTTATTACTCAAACATAGTAGGCCTGCCCTCGCTCCAGAAATCATCAGGAATCATGTGTCAGATGGAAGCTGGAAATTAATTAGCCTGGGTTTTGGTATTGAAGAGTCTCATGAAGATTGTGCGAACTTACGAGAAGAGCTACTGGTTGAGTATACAAAAAATTCATTGGTATACGGGGGAGCCTTTCAAGGCATATCTGAGATGCTTGGCTTGCTTCATGACATGAATATTCCTTTTGGGGTGGTCACAAACAAGCCTTTAATTTTTGCTCAGCCGATCTTGGACAACGAACCTGCATTTAAAAATTGCCAGACATTAATTTGTCCCGATCATTTATCAGCAAATAAACCTGACCCAGAAGGAGTTTTAAAAGGCTGTAAGGATTTAAGTATCGAGCCTAAAGACTGCGTGTATATTGGAGATCATATCAAGGATCTGGAGGCTGGTATTAATGCTGGCGCACAGGTCATTGCCTGTTACTTCGGCTACTCACTAAAACCTGCAGACCATGATGACCATATTGGAGGGGCTAATCATCCCAGAGATTTAATCGGACTAATTAAAAATTTATAAACATGAGCATATTAAATAAAACTATTTTAATTACAGGCTCTTCAGATGGCATAGGCAAAACCTTAGCTCTGGAATTCTCTAAACGAGGAGCAAATATTATTTTGCTAGGAAGGAGCTCAGAAAAGCTAGATCAAGTGTATGACCAATTGGATGAATCGCATCCTTTACAAAAACACTTAATTCTTGAAGCTGATCTAGCGCTCCTCAGCAATGAATCAGCACAAGCAATATTGGCAGCAATTAACCAAGAATTTGAAGCCCTTGATGGGATTATTCATAACGCTGCGATACTTGGCACTATGTCATCTTTAGAAGACTACGCTCTTTCAACTTGGGATGAGGTCATGCAGGTAAACTTAAGAGCGCCCTTTATCCTCTCAAAAACATTAAAAGTAATGCTAGACAACGCTCCTATGCCGAGGCTTATTTTTACATCCTCAGGTGTTGCAAAGGTTGGCAAGAGTTTTTGGGGCGCCTATTCGGTTTCAAAATTTGGAGTAAGGGGTTTAGCAGAAATTTTTGCTGACGAGCTTGAGACCACCTCCAGCATCAAAGTGTTTAACTTTGACCCGGGCAAAACAAGAACCAAGATGCGTGCATCAGCTTATCCTGCCGAAGATCCTGCCACTGTTAAACCTTCGAATGATTTGGTCGATTGTTATTTATGGTTTTTTTCATCGGAAAGTTCCATGGCAGAAAAAAATTATTTTGAATTCTCTGAGCTATCAAGCATTCTGGATAGCAAATAAGCATTGCTCTATAGATTCTTAATGGCTCTTTATTTACCGTACTCTTGCAGCTCTTTAATCTGAGCTTCAGTGAGATTAATGCATGCGCCCTCTCTAAGGGTGGATGGAAGAAAAATAGGTCCTATGCGCACTCTTTTGAGGCGGCTCACCTCTAAATCTTGAGATTCAAAAAGCTGTCTGACCTCTCTATTTTTACCTGTAAGCATGCAGACTGAAAACCACTGATTCGAACTTTGTTTTTCTCCAGGCACTATGTCAGAAAATTTATAAACTTCGCCTTCAATCTCAACGCCTGCAAGCATATTTTTTCTTTTTTGCTCGTCAAAATTACCTCTAGCCCTGACAAGATACTCTCTGTCAATCTCAAAGGAGGGGTGCATTAATTGATGGGCCAAGGTGCCGTTATTTGTAAATAGCATCAAGCCTGCGGTATTAATATCCAATCTGCCAACTGCAATCCAGTCAGGTTCATTATGAGTTCTAGGCAGGAAATCAAACACTAGCTTTATTTTTTTTTCATCCTTTCTTGCAGATAAAACACCAGGAGGTTTATTCAGCATGATGACTTTTAAATCTGCAGTTTTTAAGAGAACTTTTTTACCAGCGTGCACCACATCATCCGTTTCTGTAACCTTTGAGCCTAGCTCAGCAACCTTGCCGTTGACAAGAATGGTTCCATCTTTGATGAGTTGCTCACAAAAACGCCTAGAGCCTAAGCCTGACTGGGCTAAGAATTTCTGCAATCGCAGCATATTACTATCCTACTTCTAGCTGATCCAACGCCTCTTCGGCTGGAAGAGCCTCTGGCAAAGGAGGCAAATCATTCAATGTTTGTAAATTCAAGTCATTCAAAAATATTTTTGTGGTCTCATAAAGAGTAGGCCTGCCAGGCACATCTCGATACCCAGCCGCTTTAATCCATTCTCTATCGAGCAAGGATCTAATAATTTGACTGCTAACACTGACTCCGCGAACATCCTCAATGTCTCCCCGAGTGACAGGTTGTTTGTAGGCAATGATGGATACAGTTTCCATTAATGCCTTGGAGAGCCTATTGGAGTTATCATTCCAAAGCGGGTATAAAAAATCACCATATTCATTTCTGATTTGAAGGCGATATCCAGAAGCTACCTCTTTAATCTCAAGAGCGCTACTAGCGAAGCGATCCTCTAACGAATTCATTGCAATTTTGATATTTGGAAGTTCCGCTTCAATGTTTTGAGTACTCAAAAGAGTCTTAATCTCAGATAATCGCATAGGCCGACCTGACCCAAATAAGATAGATTCAACGATGTTAGCTAGGTTGTCAGAAATATTCATTGTTAATGGAATCCTCGGTTTGTAGATTTAATGTATAACTGGTTAGAGTCCTCATTTTGAATCAATTCAACATGGCCATCTTTGGCAAGATCTAGAGATGCTAGCAAGGATACAACAACGCCCTGTTTGCCTTCCTCCTTTTGGTAGGTCTGAAAGAATTGAATAACATTACTTTTATTTAATATAGATAGGATTAATGCAATTCTGTCCTGAGTTGAAAGCTCTTCGAACCTTATTTCGTGATGAGCAGAAAATTTTGGTCTCGTGGAGGCTGTGTGAAAAATTTCAGCAAGTTCGATCGCGCTAATATTTATGACCGGGCTTTGCTCTTTAAAAGTAGGCAGCGCAGCAGAAGCTATAAAAAAATCCCTGTCTACTCGGGGAAGATTTGAGATAGACTCAGATACAGATTTAAATCTTTGGTATTCTTGCAATCGTCTTATAAGTTCTGACCGAGGGTCTTGCTCTACCTCTTCTTCTTCTGCCTGAGGAATCAGCATTCTTGATTTGATCTGAGCTAATGTTGCTGCCATGACAAGGTAATCTGCAGCCAACTCAATCTTCAGTGCATCCATTAACTCTATGTATTGAATGTATTGCCCTGTTATCTCAGATAGATCAAGATCTAAAATATCGATATCTTTTTTCTGAATTAAATAAAGCAACACATCCAGTGGTCCAGAAAAATCTTCTAAATAGATCTCCAATGCTTCCGGGGGAATGAACAGATCTTCAGGTAACTGAGTTAGAGCCTCTCCTTTAAAAAGAGGAAATTCTAGTTGCGTTTGAGCCTTCATAACTTCAATTTATACAAGATAGTGTCATTGTAAGCTCTTTTTAACACAACATCTTGTGATTTCGAAGAAAAATGTTGGTTTAAAGCCGTTTCAGAAGATATAAATAAACCTTAACTTGATCAATCAAATACTACTTTTTTTATTTAATTCAATTAAGATTTCTTGATGGAACCTATATATCACACAGACAATACTCGAATAGTCGAAAAATTTGACTTAATCACCCCCAATGACGTCATTGAGGCGCACCCAGTAACAGATGAAATTGCAAAACTGGTTTATGGAACAAGGCATGAAATCAGTCAAGTGCTGCATGGGAAAGATGATAGGATTATTGTTGTATGCGGGCCATGCTCTATTCATGACAAGAAATCTGCAATTGAGTATGCAAATCTATTGCTGAAGGCTAAAGAAAGCTTCCAATCTACCCTATTGATAGTAATGCGAGTCTACTTTGAAAAACCAAGAACAACTGTTGGCTGGAAAGGTTTAATCAATGATCCTGATATGGATGAGAGCTATAAAGCAAACAAGGGCTTGATGCTAGCCAGAGAAATCTTAAAAGAAATCACAAGTATTGGATTGCCTGTAGGGACTGAATTTTTGGACCCCATCTCGCCTCAATATGTTGCAGATTTGATCTCCTGGGGTGCAATTGGAGCTCGAACAGCTGAAAGTCAGTCTCATAGAGAGCTGGCATCAGGGATCTCCTGCCCGATGGGAATAAAAAATGGTACAACTGGCGCCCTAAAGCCGGCGATCGATGGTATCCAAGCTGCTAATCACCCACATGTCTTTTTCTCGAACACGAAGGATGGGCGAGTTTCTATCTATAAAACCTCTGGGAATTCAGATGCACATATCATCTTAAGAGGAGGCAAAGAGCCTAATTTTGAAGAGGATGAAATAGCCAAAACCTTAACCGCACTAACAGAAGCTGATGTGAATGAGTCCATTATGGTTGATGCAAGTCATGGAAACAGCCAAAAAGATTTTAAACGACAAAAAATCGTAGTAGAGAATTTGGCGACTCAAGTGTCTCAAGGAAATACTGCAATTCGAGGTCTAATGCTCGAAAGTCATTTGGTGGAAGGTAACCAAAAAATTACAGAAAATTTGATATATGGGCAAAGTATTACTGATGCTTGCATGAATTGGACTGATACTCTGGAATGCCTTCAAAGAATGAGTGAAGCCGTTCAACAGAGGCGAGGATAATTGAGCAAAGAACATTTTACATTTTCCACTCAAGAAGCTGAAACGCTAGGCATAGAATGTGCTGTGGTGTTATCAGCAGCAAAAGAAGTTGACACACAGAACATGACTGCAGAAGAAATCGCGCACTCTCTGCAAAGTATTTTAGTATTTTTAGAACCCTTAGATATTCTTAAAAATATTCAGCGATTGGTTAATTTAAAATTACTGAGCCCAGCAAATAAAAAGCAAGTCATGCCAGAAAAACAAGCTCAGGTTTACAAATTAAAATTGCCAAGTAGCAATGTGTCTTCGGGAAGACGGAGACTAGAAAATCAATGGCTGCCTTCCGTCCAAGCATATGAAGTATTGAATATGGGCGGGGTCAATAAAATTTTTATTGAGAACAAGATAAATGAATTTAAGATGTATTGGTTAGAAAAAAATCAATTAAGAGATAATTGGAATGTCTTATTTGTAGATTTTATTCGGCGAGAATGGGTAAAAGAGAACTCTGGGAATAAGGGCTTACCCGTATGCATTCATGATGACTGGAATCCGTCTTCTGATGTTTTTGATATCCTGGAATTAGCAAATGTCTCTAAGGTTGATGCCTTGAAGCACCTGAAGGAGTTTATACTTTACTGGAAAGAAAATGGTACCGCTTTGCGATCCTGGAATTCTAAGTTTGTAGATTTTGTAAAACGAAAAGAATTGATTGGATCTTACGAAGAAAAAAATGACAAAAAAAATAACAGACATAATGAGCCAGGAGAATTTTCACAGGAATTCAAAGATAGAACAAAAGATGGAGCCTGGGCTGAAACTCTCAAATTCTGAAAGGCAGCAATTTATTGAGGCCATTGATAATTTATTTCTTAAGATAGAATTATCCTACCATTATCAGTTTTACAAGGTTTTTGGTTCAGATGAGCGCTTACGAGAAGCCAAAAGGTTATGGGCACAAAGCTTAAAAAAGTATCCTGCTGCATGCATTGATAGTGCGATAGAGATTGTCATACAGACCAATGAATACCTACCAACGCTCACGGAGATACTTCGAGCCTGCGAGGATTCTATGGGGTCAATTAATATCCCAAATGCACCAGAAGCCTTTATAGAGGCACAAAAATCATCAGCTCCAAGACAAGAACATCCTTGGACAACTCCTATTATTTACTGGGCAGCCAAAGAGACTGGATGGGACCTTATTAATTCCTCAAATAACTTGCATGCCCTTAAAATTTTTTCGAAGATTTACTGGCGCCTTGCAAAAGAAATGCAGGCTGGTAAGTCCTTTGCAATTCTAGACAAGGAGCCTGAAGAGAAAAGAGAGCCATTAGACCTAGAATTACTAAAAAGTTTGAGAGCAAAGCATAACCTATAATTTCTCCTGCAATACTGAGGAAGCTTGGCTGACAAGTAAGCTTTACATTAAATTTTAAGCAATGGCTAAAAGTAACTAGTATTTTTCCCAAAAGTGCTAAACTATCATGACTTTTTTTAGTCAAAGATAGCCTAATAAATATAAATAAAAGATCAAAAAATCTTACCAATTATGTCAAAAAACGTCAGAATTTCTTTATACATACTAATTCCCATTATTATTTGGATGATTTCAGGCCAATTCGTGGCAGAGGATGTCCAGGACGAAATTAAGCAGAAAACAATTTCAGCTGTTGTTGTGTCAGATAGTAAGGCAGCCTTTATAACTCCCACAATTACTTTAAATGCAGCAGCAATTTCCGAGAAAAGAGTGGCTGTGATGGCTAAAACATCTGGCGAAGTCATGCCAAATAACATTACACAAGGTCAATGGGTGTCTAAAGACCAGGTGTTATGTAGATTAGGGGTGGTCGAGCTCAATAGAACTGAAGTGAAGGCACCTTTTAGTGGGTATATTGAAAAAATAGTTAAGCCTGGAAATTTATTGAATCGTGGAGAAATCTGTGCTGTCCTAATTGAATTAGACCCTATTACGTTTATTGCTGAAGTCCCGGAAGCAGATATTCAAAAGGTTACACAAGGTCAAACTGTTTTAATTGAGCTGGTGACAGGCGAGACTATAACGAGCACCCTAACTTTTGTTTCAAAAAGTGCAGTGCCCTCTACCAGAAGTTTTAGGGTAGAAGCAGAGATTGAGAATCTCAATGGATTAATTCGCGATGGTGTCACAGGCACAATGCATATCACCACTAATAAAATTCTTGCCCATAAAATCTCGCCCTCAATTTTACTGCTCTCTGACAAAGGGATCTTGGGCATCAGAACAATGAACGGCAATAACGTTGTGCAGTTTCTTCCGGTTCAAATTATTGAAGATGCAGAAGATGGTGTTTGGGTATCAGGACTACCTAATCTCATAAAAATAATCGTACTTGGTCAAGGATTTGTAGAGAATGGTCAGACTGTCCAGTCAACCGAGCAGACTGCAACATGACCAAAATAGTTGATTTTGCTTTATCAAAAGCAAGAACGACACTAGCGCTAGCGCTAGTGGTTATCATCGCTGGCTCCTACGCAAGATCAGTGATGCCTGTGGCTGCTGATCCTAATATTCAACTTCCATTAGTAAGCGTTGAAGTATTTCTGGATGGAGCTTCCCCTGGAGATGCATCAAGGTTAATTGCAAGACCGCTTGAGAATAGGCTAAGAAGTGTGCCAGGTATTAAAGAGCTATCTTCATCCTCTCGCCTCAGCTTTGCAAGAATTGTTGCAGAATTTGAGGTTGGATACGATATTGATACTGCGCTTAAAGATATCAAGCAAGCTGTTGAAGAAGTTAAGTTTAAATTACCAAGAGAAGCAGAAGACCCTCAGATTCGCGAGTATTCCTTTGCCATGTTTCCAGTAATGAATATCAGCTTAGTGGGACCAATTTCACTGAGACAAAAGGTATTTATTGCCAGAGAGTTACAAGATCGGCTTGAAGCTATTAGTGAGGTGCTTTCAGCAGACCTTCAAGGTGCGCCTGAAGAGGTATTAGAGGGCGTCATTGATAAGTCAAAAATGGAGACTTATGGCATCACTCTAAGACAGCTTTACACAGCTATCTCAAACAACAATGTCATCATTCCAGGTGGCGCTCAAGATACAGGTGCTGGAAAATTTAATATTGAAGTGCCGAGTATTTTTGAAACAGCCGAGGATGTTTACAATATTCCAATTAAGGTAACTCAAGATGCAGTTGTAACCTTAAGCGATATTGGGGAGATTAGGAGAACATTTAAAGATTTCTCTTCTTTTGCCAAGGTGAATGGCCAAGATGCTGTCACTCTTGAAATTAAATTAAGGGTGGGCGCAAATTCGATTGACGCGAAAAATGAGATTTTAAAAGTTAAGGCTGAATTTGAAAAAAATCTACCTCAAAATCTTTCAATTATTAGAACAAATGATGAGACTGTTTGGGCGGAAGTCATGATTTCAGAGCTAGAAGGAAATATTATTACGGCGATATTCCTGGTAATGATTTTAGTAATTGCGAGCATGGGTGTGCGAGTGGGCATGCTAGTGGGGCTCTCTATTCCTTTCTGCTTTCTCTTAACTTTTATTGTTTTGCGACTAGTTAATATTGAATTTAATTTTCTAGTGATGATGGGCCTCTTGTTGGGACTTGGCATGCTGATTGATGGTGCAATTGTTGTCACAGAGTATGCAGATAGAAAAATTTCTGAAGGTTTAAATAGGCTAGAGGCATATAGACTCGCTTCAAAGAGAATGTTTTATCCAATCCTGTCCTCTACTGCAACGACGATTGCTGCATTTACTCCGCTCATTTTTTGGCCAGGTTTTACGGGGCAATTTATGCGTTATCTCCCCGTCACAGTATTTATAGTCCTGAGCTCATCATTGGTGTATGCAATGATTGTCACGCCAGTAGTAGGATCCATCTTTGGCCAAAGACGCTCCACGCTTGTGTCAGGAGATAATGAGCAAACAGGAGAGATTGTTTTTGATAAAATTTCTAACTTTTATGGCAAATGGCTCAAAAAATTTGTTACCAATCCAGGGGAAACCGTTATCGCAGTGCTAATGCTGTTATGGTTTTTTGGCTATGCCATGTATGGCAATTTTGGCAAAGGAACAATTTACTTTGCTGATGTTGACCCTGTGACTGCACAAATTTCTGTTAGGGCTAGAGGTAATTTTTCTTCTCTGGAAGCCAAGGCAATCATGGAGAAGGTAGAGACTGAGATTTTAAAAGTCGAAGGAATTGAAAATCTCTATTTAACAACAGGCTCACAATGGTTTAACTCTGGTGGTGATGGGATGGCGCGTGGATTTTTAGAGGTTGTTGACTCCAATAAAAGGGAGGTCAAGGGCGCAGAGATTATTCGACGAGCTCAAGAGGCAACCTCAAATATGCCTGGACTCGTGATTGAAATTACTCCAGAAGAAGGCGGACCATCATTCAGCTCCCCAATAGAATTAGGGATTTTTGGTGACAATGAACAAGAGGTTGCTCAGGCGACCGAACTCATAGAAAACTATATGAAAGATGAGGTTATAGGTTTAACCAATATTCGCTCAAGCTTGCCACATCCCTTGATTGAGTGGCGTGTTGAGGTAGATAAGCAGCGTGCTGCCCAACTAGGTGTAGGCATTGGTGATATCGGTGCATTGGTTCAGATGTTGACCAATGGCTTTAAAGTTGGAGAGTACAGGCCAGATGATTCGAGAGATGAGATTGAAATTAGAGCAAGATTTGGCTCTGAGCTCAGATCTCTTAGTGGTATAGAAGATCTAAAAGTAAACTCAATGAATGGGCTAATCCCAATTAGTACCTTCGTAAAATTAGTGCCCGTCCAGAATCGTCAGTCAGTTGTGCGAAGGAATGGTAAGTTTTTTCATGAAATTGGTGTTGCGACTGAGTCATCTAAATACTTAGTATCTGATAAAGTGCAAGAGATGGCTGAATGGCTGGATACCCAAGACTTGGGAGAGGGAATTGTGACGCAGTTTCGAGGTCAGCAAGAAGAAACCGAAGCCGTAACTCAATTTCTTGGCTTGGCCGCGATATCGGCACTCTCTTTAATGCTCATACTGCTTGTGACTCAATTTAATAGTTTTTACCAATCAGCCTTAGTTCTGAGTGCAGTTTTTATGTCTATTGTTGGTGTGTTAATTGGGCTGTTAATTGTAGGCAAACCTTTTAGCACGACCATGACTGGAATCGCTATTGTGGCTTTATCCGGCATTGTGGTGAATAACAACATTGTTTTAATTGATACTTTTAATCGCCTAAAAGAAGAGTTTGCTCACCTATCTCGTGAAGATGTGGTCATGAAAACATGTAAGCAGCGCTTAAGGCCAATTCTATTAACCACAGCAACCACCATCTTTGGGTTATTACCTTTGGCTATAGGGCTTAGCATTGATGTTCTTGGCAGAGAGATTATTGTGGGCAGTAGAGTCGTCGGTTGGTGGCAAAATCTAGCCTCATCGATAGTATTTGGCTTGGCTTTCAGCACAGTTTTAACATTAATTTTTACACCGGCAGCATTAATACTGCCCTCAAGAATCAAGGCCTGGTTGGGAAGAAAATTTCCTGCCTTAGCGCTTGAAGTTAAGTGATCATCAAAACAGCATAAGCTATAATAAGACATGACAAAAAAAGACACAGTAAATTTTGAAGCCTCTCTCGAGAAGCTTGCACAGATAGTAAAAAAACTTGAGGATGGAGATATTAATTTAGAAGATAGTGTCAAATCTTTTGAAGAAGGTATCAGTTTGGTTAAAGAGTGCCAAAAACAGCTATCTGAGGCTGAGCTAAAAGTAAAAAAACTTTTAGGTGATGGCGAGACCGTTGATTTAGATAGTTAGCCACCTCGCATGTCATTAAGCTTTTTATCTGAGTGTAAGACTAAGATATTCAAAAAAATAGATTCTCTTCTTGGAGCTGATGATCAGATTACCAAGTCTATGAGATATTCTGCTTTAGCTGAAAGTAAATGCATTAGAGCTGGCCTAGTTTTTGCCTCGGGGCAATTAACCGATCATAACTCTGAGTTAGGTCTAGTGGACATGGCGACCAGCATTGAGCTCATGCATACTTATTCACTGATCCATGATGATTTACCTGCAATGGATAACGATGACATGAGACGTGGTAAAGCCTCTAATCATGTTGCTTTTAATGAGGCCACCGCTATCTTGGCAGGCGATGCTCTTCAGGCTTTAGCTTTTAAGGTCATTGCATCCTCACAGCATATTCAATCAGAACAAAAGATTGAAATTATTCAAGCTATGTCATCTGCATGCGGTCATCAAGGTATGGTTCTAGGGCAGCAGTATGACTTAGATGCGGAGCAAAAAAAATTTCATGACATAGAGGAAATTCATACTCTTAAGACAGGAAGATTAATTCAAGTGGCACTAACCATGCCTCATCTTGCTGACCGGTCAAACTCGACGCCCTTATCTATTTTAAATGAATTGGGGCAAACGCTAGGACTAGCATTTCAAATCATGGACGATGTATTAGAGGCATCCTCAAATTCACAAACTTTAGGTAAAAGTAATTTATCAGATATAGAGAATTCTAAAATGACGTATGTCAGTGAATTTGGATTGGCAGAATCAGAAAAAAGAGCTGATGACTTATCTGTATGGTGCGCTGAAAAAATTAACACGGCCTTTGATCGCTCTAAAGCAAAAGATTTGAAAGACTTGGCTCATTTCATGGTTGCGCGCTCGAATTAACATGAAGATTTTTACAACAATTCCCACAGACATTCCAGAGACTCCAACTCTAGATAAAATTAATGACCCTCATGACGTAAAAAATCTCTCTAAGAACCAACTGCAATCTCTTGCAGATGATGTAAGGGCGCATCTTTTATATTCAGTTGGTCAAAGTGGCGGTCATCTTGGTGGCGGTTTGGGTGTGATTGAATTAACCGTCGCACTGCATTATTTATACAACACTCCTAACGATAAAATTATTTGGGATGTTGGGCATCAAGCCTACCCACATAAAATTCTAACAGGCAGAAAAGATTCGCTGACTTCCATTCGGCAAAAAGATGGTTTAGCGCCTTTCCCCAGTAGAGCAGAAAGTGCATATGATGCATTTGGAGTAGGTCATTCAAGTACATCGATCAGCGCAGCATTAGGAATGGCAATTGCAGCTCAACACACAGATAAGAAAGTGGTTGCCGTCATTGGTGATGGTGCAATGACAGCAGGAATGGCATTTGAAGGGCTGGCACACTCAGGACATATAAAACCTAATATGCTGATCATCTTGAATGATAATGACATGTCAATTTCAGAGAATGTGGGTGGATTAAATAATTATTTCTCACGCATTTGGGCGTCTAAGTTATACAAAGGCATCAGGAAGAGCGGCAAGGGATTTCTAGAAAACCTTCCTCAAGCGCATCATATTGCAAGAAAAGTTGAAACCCAAATGAAGGCAATGGTTGCGCCAGGAAGTATTTTTGAAGAGTTAGGGCTAAATTATATTGGTCCAATTGATGGTCATAACCTCAATGAGTTGATTGCTGTGATTAATAATCTAAAAGATTTTGAAGGGCCACAGTTCCTACATATCATCACCAAAAAGGGTGCCGGTTTAGCAGAGGCAGAAGCAGATAGGATTGAGTTTCATGCAATTGGTAAGGTCAAACCATTGGATCATTCTTCTGTCAGCAAGAATAGCCCAAAATATCAAGATGTATTTGGCGAGTGGATTGTTGATATGGCAAAAGTAGACCTAGATCTTCTAGCTATCACTCCGGCTATGAGAGAAGGATCAGGGTTGGTTAAATTTAGCCAAGAATTCCCCGAGAGATTTTTTGATGTTGCAATTGCAGAGCAGCATGCAGTGACTCTCGCTGCTGGGATGGCATGTGAGAATAAAAAACCTGTTGTGGCGATTTACTCAACTTTTTTACAACGAGCTTATGATCAAGTGATCCACGATGTTGCCTTGCAGAACTTAGATGTGTTGTTTGCAATTGATCGAGCAGGCCTGGTGGGCGAAGATGGCCCCACACATTCTGGAAATTATGATCTCACATTCCTTCGATGCATTCCAAACATGGTTATTGCAGTTCCATCCGATGAAGATGAGACAAGAAAGCTCTTAACCTCTGCATATCGTTATCAAGGTCCTGCTGCTGTTAGGTATCCTCGGGGCACAGGAAGAAATGCAAGCATTAGCCAAGACTTAGATACAGTTCCAATTGGCAAAGGTCGTGTGCTACATGAAAGAGACGGGGATATTTTAATTGTTAATTTTGGCGCTCTAGTGGAAATATCAGAAGAAGTTGCTGCAAAGAAAAATGCCACGATTCTAGATATGAGGTTTGTAAAACCGATGGATGAAAAGCTATTAGCCCATCACTCAGTAAATAAAAAATTAATAGTCACAATTGAAGATGGAGCAGTTGCTGGTGGCGCTGGATCAGCTGTAAGTGAGTGGGCTCAAGAGCAAGCAGTGAAGACTCCTATTTTGATTTGTGGGATACCTGATAAGTTTATAGAGCACGCAACTCGGCCAGAGATGATCGAGATGGCAGAACTTGATGCCCCAAATATTCTGTTAAAAATAGAGAAATATTTAAGTTAAATGTCCAAGCTTATCGCGCTTGGTTTCTAGGTAGTCTTTGTTGCTATCATTCTCTCCAACGTGTAAAGACATCCTATTAGCAACATTGATGCCCGCATCTTCTAGCGCCTGAACCTTCTTAGGGTTGTTGGTGAGCAAATTCACTGCTGAAATATCAAAGTGCTTCAGCATGTCCGAGCAAATCTGGTAGTTTCTTAGATCGGCTGCAAAACCAAGAGACTCATTGGCCTCGACAGTATCGTGACCTTGGTCTTGAAGGGCGTATGCTCTAATCTTATTGACCAGGCCTATACCCCTGCCTTCTTGTCTTAGATACAGCAATATTCCTGATTCATGCTCCGCAATCATCTTTAGGGCTGCTTGAAGCTGAGGCCCGCAATCACATCTTAAACTTAAGAGAGCATCGCCCGTTAAGCATTCTGAGTGAACCCTGCACAAGGCAACATCTTGTCCTGCTACGTCTCCAAAGGTGAGAGCTAGATGCTCTTTACCATTGTCTTCTTCAAATGCACTCAAGGTAAACTCACCGTGCTTGGTGGGGAGTTTAGACTGAGCCTTGAAAGAGCAATTGGTCATGCGTGTTATTAAAGAAAGTAAAAAAGTGAGAAGATTATAGCACCTGCAAAGAAACCAGCTAACAAGTCATCAAAGAGAACGCCCCAGCCACCTTTGATATTTTGATCCACCCATGAGATGGGCCATGGCTTCCAAATATCGAATAATCTAAATAAGAAAAAAGCCAAGCCATATGCAAATAAAGTATGAGGAACAAAAGCAAGGGTAACTAATATGCCAGCCACCTCATCTATCACAATAGAAGAATGATCGCCTGAATCACTAGCTTGATTCGCTTGTTCACATACAAACCAAGATAAGAGAATAAATAAGGGAAGAATGAGCCAAATCCATGAGTGAGCTTGTGGAATAAAATACCAAGTCATCAGTCCCGCTAAAGTGCCCCAAGTTCCTGGAGCAGGTCTCAGCAACCCGACGCCAAACCAAGTAGCTAGGAGATGTGTAGGTTGTCGAAGATTTGGAAATTTCATGTTACCTAAAGTGATCCCAATTTTTGATGTTTTTAAAAGGGTTATTTAAGATCTTAAGCCTTGCGCCCTTCATGACTCCAATAGTATGGCATTGTTTCCCTAGAGATTTAATTTTACGCTCTAGTAAATGTAGTTTGTTAGGTGGGACGGTAAACAGCAACTGATAGTCATCTCCAAACTCAAGGCATTGTTTGTGAAAGTGGCTATCTGCAACTGGTATCTTTGCAATATCAAGCTCGCAGCCAACACTGGATTGCCCGATAAGATGGGATAGGTCTTGCAATATGCCATCGGAAATATCAATAGCTGAAGAGGCATGCAACGAGATAGCTTGAGCATATTCCACCTGAGCTTTTGGAAAAAGGTAAGGTCTTGTTTTGGCATTAATAAGAGGTAATGATTTATAGGTCCTTAGTCCAACATAGGCTTTTCCCAGGGCATCTGAGAGACATAAAATATCTCCAGGCATCGCGCCAGATCTAAGTAAAATGTTTTGACCAGGCCGGCCAAATACTGTGACGCTGATTTGCAGCGGTCCTTTAACTAGGTCGCCTCCAACAAGAGGTATTTTATGTTCTTTTGATATTTTAACTAGGCCATTACTGAAGGCTTTCATCCAGGTAGAATCTAAGCTTGGCATGCTCAATGAGAGGTTAAATGCTGTGGGTGCTCCGCCCATGGCTGCGATATCACTAAGAGCAGTGCTTACCGCCCGATACGCAATAGCTTGAGGTGGCATAGTTTTCAGGAAATGAACACCAACAACTGAGGTATCAGTGCTAATTAAGAGCTTGGATTTAGGTGCAAGAACAGCGCAATCATCACCGCCTGCAAGCTCCACACTGCTGGAGTCTAGGTAAGAAGCACCTATCCCCGATAGGTACTTCTTAATAATTTCAAATTCTGAATTTATATTAACTTGGGTATCTTTCAAACAAGCCTGATGCTCCCATTCCACCGCCAACACACATGGTCACTACACCAAATTGCTTGTCTTGATTTTGAAGCTCTCGAATGATGTGCCCAACTTGTCTAGAACCTGTCATACCAAATGGGTGCCCAATTGAGATGGAGCCACCATTGACATTAAGTTTATCCATTGAAATGCCCAATTGGTCGCGACAGTATGCAACCTGAACAGCAAAAGCTTCATTGAGCTCCCATAGATCAACATCATCAACGCTCATATTATGAGCTTTTAAAAGCTTCGGCACTGAAAAGACTGGACCTATACCCATCTCATCTGGCTCACAACCCATGGTTGTAAATCCTCTGAAGTAGGCTAACGGCTTCAGTCCTTGCTCAAGGGCTTTCTCTTCACTCATCACAAGTGTTACTGAGGCTCCATCTGATAACTGGGAGGAGTTTCCAGCAGTGACTGTTCCATTTTCTGGATCGAAGACTGGTTTTAATCCAGACAAAGCTTCCATAGTAGTTCCAGGTCTATTGCACTCGTCTTTATCGACAACATAATCGACTTCTTTTGAATCGCCTGTTTCTTTATTCATCAGCATCATTTTGGTAGCCATAGGAATAATTTCATCCGCAAACTTACCAGCCTCTTGTGCTGCTGCAGTTCTTTTTTGACTCTCAAAAGCAATTTCGTCCTGAGCTTGCCTGGAAACGTTGTATCTTTTTGCAACTGTTTCAGCAGTCATGCCCATTGGGTAATAAATGCCTGGATGATCTTCAGCTAGCTTAGGGTTTACGAATTCATGCATGTTGTTATTTCCTGACAACATAGTAATTTGCTCTACACCTCCGGCAATAATAGTGTCGTAACAACCAGCCATGATCTGACTGGCGGCCATTGAAATAGTTTGTAACCCAGATGAACAATATCTGTTCACAGTCGTGCCACCGGTAGTCATAGGAAGGTTAGATAATACTGCAGCATTTCTTCCAATATTATGACCCATAGGGCCTTCTGGATTTCCACAACCCATAATAATATCCTCAACCATGGCAGGGTCTAAGTTAGGGTTTCTATCAAGCATTCCATTGATAATGTGTGCGAGCATATCGTCTGCACGCGTAATGTTAAATCCACCTCTATGTGATTTTGCCAAGCCTGTTCTAACGCTATCTACTATTACAGCTGTTTTCATTGTTTTACTCCAAGGTAACTAAGGGTTTATTCTAAACGATCATCTTCATTACTTAAAGCCTTGTACCAGTTTGGAATGAGATCAATATTGAGCTCCTTAGCTTTGGAGAATATAAAAGGTAAGGTAATGGGGCTAAAGGGCAAAACTATCAAAATACCCAAGCCTAGGTTTTTTAGTATTTGTTGTAACTGAGAGTTAGCTAGTTCAATTTCTCTATCTGTTGCTGTACCGTCCATCATCTGCAGATAGACATCCAGCATTTTTTTATTTTCTCTATTCTCAATAAGAAAACTATCCTGGAGTTTGGATAAAGTTTTGTAGAATCTCTTGGTAAATATTTTCATTGCAAAAAAACGCCCTGAATAATCCGGGCTTTTATTATATCTAAATGGCTGTTAACTAGAAATTCATTCCAAAGTTAATGCCCATAATTTTTGGATCAATCGCCACACCATTAGAGAAACCACCAACGGTTGGATCTGTTGCATAGTACGCATAGATAAGATCGTCGTCTCTTAAGTTTCTGATGTATGCGCCGACATACCAGTCACCGTCATTAGGCTGATATCTCACAGATACGTCCACTTGAGAGTAAGCATCAACATGCCCAATTTTTCTGTTAAAGGTATCTGACTCAGTGTCCCCTCTATAAGAATAATCAGCTCTTGCAGTCCACGTGCCTGCTGTGGTGTCGAAAAACTTAGTCACGCCCAAGCGGTAGTTAAGGTCTGCAGATCCAGGAAGTTTATTGCCTGATAGATCTTGCTCAACTCCATCTGTCGCAGGACAAGGAAGCGTTGTAGAGTCTAGTCCAAAAAATGGTTGCGTACACAAAGGTCCAAATGACTTGAACACCGGTCCAGTGTCAGTATTTGCATATTTCACCAGCGCTGCAAGTTGAGCGTTAGAAGCTGCTAGACCAAGACCACATGTCGCAGAAGGAGCTGCTTGCCCTAAAAAGACAAGAGGATCACATGTAGCTGCAAGTGGCGCAAAGTCTCCCAAGAAGCCTGTCGCACCAGGTGCGTAAGGTAAGATCTGAGTTGCCGCTCCAGGATTAATAGGATCTACTGAAGCAAACTCATCAATGGTTGCATCAGTCTGAGCTACGAAACCATCAATCATTAAAGTATTAGTAACAAAGAAAGTAAATTCAGCTTCAACACCTGTAATAGTTGCATCAGCATTTTCATTGATTGAAGAACGTCTAACAATCTTTGAAAGCTGCAAGCCTTCTAGCTCATTGTGGTAAGCAGAAAGGTTTAGCTGAAGTCTGCCATCCATTAATGTATTTTTCATACCCACTTCAAACACGTTCACGATTTCTGGATCGTAAAGAGATGGGCCGCCATCCTCAGCATCTGTTGGATTGCTTCCGCCAGGCTTAAATCCTGTGGAATAAGTTGCATAAAGCAATGAATTATCATTGAGCGAATGATCTAGACCAACTTTGTAAGTGAATTTATCGCCTTCAAATATTCTATGAATTGGATCCGGCTGCACGCCATTATAAACTCCTACAGCTTGACCTTGAAGATCCAGTAATGATGAGAAAGCATAATCATGGATGCGATACTCACTGTAACGACCGCCAAGAGTTAAACGTGTGACGTCGGAAAAATCAAAATACATCTCACCGTAAACAGCTGTTGAATCTCTATTCAAGTTACTATCATTGTGGTACATGCTCTGCCAGTCTGCTAAAGCAGGAACGCCTGCTGCTGCACCAGCTGTTGCTGCTGCATTTAAAACATAGCCTTGAGCCTGTGCAGGAGTAATGATTCCAGCTGCGATTAGCCCAGGTGCCTGACCTGCTGCTGCTGCTAACCCACTAAAGAAAGGTGACCAAAAAGGTGCGCCGCCAAGACCACATGTGTATGAAAATATTGCGCATATAGGACCAGTTGAAGTATCACCCCAATAGCTCATGTAAGGCGCTGTAATACGGAAATCTGTTTCACTACCTATGTTTTCATGATACAAACCAGCTGTGAAGTTGAAAGCACCATCGTAATCAGATGAGAACCTTAATTCAGTTTGAGACCACTCAGATTCATTGGTAGAAAAATCAACAGCTTGATCGCTGGTGTATGTTCTTGTTCCAATGCCGGCATATCCACTGTTAGAGTCCTTGCCTAAGTTAGTAGTAATAGGGCCCATTTGATAGGGAACAACAGAAACGGAGTGATCATAATCGGCGGCATCAAAGTAGTTCCGCGTGTGATATGAATAAGTAAACACCATATTCATGGTATCTGACAGAGCGCTGTCAATTTCAAATAAAGTACTCTGAAGCTTCGCTGTATGCTCGGGCGTGAAATCTAAATCCACAGTTCTTATGCTATCAGAAGGGTTATTTCTGTAAATACCAGTAGCTAGATCTGGGTTTTGAAACTGAAGGTAGGGTACCCAATGACCATAACTTCCTGGAGACTCAATAGCGTCCATGCCTCTTTCTAGTGGGCTACAACCAAAAAATGTATCTGCTTTACAGAACTGTCTTGCAGCTCGCAAACGGTTATCGTCAGTTTTAGTTTGCTCATAAATTAAGGTCATAACAGTATCATCTGAATAGTCATACTCAAAAGATGCTCTTCCAGCCATAGTGTTTCTGCCGTCTAATTCTTGGCCATTGTAGTTATTAGTCACAAAACCACCTCTTTTTAGAGATGCAAATGCAAATCTAGATCTAAGATTGTCAGATAGAGGAAGGTTCACTGCACCTGAGAGTCTTGTAGAGTCAAAGTCTGCAAGATCCGCTTTAAGGTTGCCACCAAATTCAGCATTTGGACGAACTGTAATCATCTGAACTGCCCCACCTGTGGTACCTGATCCAAACAGCGTTCCCTGAGGTCCACGAAGTACCTCTACACGCTCTACATCAAAAAATTCTGCTTCATACAAACCAGACTGGGACGCAGTTTGGCCATTCCAGAAATACCCAATGGCGTTACTGGATGCATTACCAACAGCAAAGTTACCGATACCCCTTAGAGATATGCCCGCACCTGAGTATGCGCCTTTACCAAAAGTTAGTGTTGGAACTGCAAATTGTAGATCTTCAAAATTTTCAAGTTGCTTAAGCTCCATATCATCGCTAGAAATAGCGGTGATGGTGATAGCAGTGTCCTGAAGATTGGTCTCTTTCCGCAACGCGGTAACAACTACCTCTTCTACTGTTCGAGCAGAATCGTCTTGAGCCATCGCTGGGATAGCGTTAAATGTGAATGCCAAAATAAAAGCATAAAAAAATCTGTTCATAATCTCCCCCTAAAGTTGATTTAATAGAACTTGTTACTAGGATGATATACCGATTTATTAAGGTATTGCAATGCTTAATGCTCGCAAGAATACATTATAAAGAAGACTTATGTATTCTAATAAACTCTCTATTTAAGCTCTGCAGAACTTTTACCAAGCACTTGCCTGGCAACAATCAGTTGTTGAATTTGTTGGGTGCCCTCAAAAATATCTAAAATTTTTGAATCTCGAGAAAATTTTTCTAGTAAATGGTCTTCAGAAAAACCCTGCATAGAACAAATCTCAACACATTTAAGAGAGATTTTATTACCAATTCTTCCAGCCTTGGCCTTGCCCATAGAGGCTTCCTTTGAATTAGGCATTTTATTGTCCATCATCCAAGCAGATTTATAGACTAGAAGTCTTGCAGCCTCGAGCTCAGCTTCCAGCATCTCAAGCTCATATTGAATGGCAGTTTGCTGACCCATAGAAGTGCCATAACTATCCTCATAGCCCTCTTCTGCAAGCAACGCCTTAGTCATATCCAAGGCAGCTTGACCCAAGCCAATTGCCATTCCGGCAACCATGGGTCTTGTATTATCAAAGGTTTGCATGGCGCCGCCAAAAGATTTTTTGGCTGCGTCAATATCTGTTTCAACTTCCTCTTTGCCGCCAAGTAAATTTTCTCTAGGGATCCTGCAATTATCGAAAATTAAGGTGGCTGTATCCGAAGCCCTAATGCCAAGTTTCTTTTCTAGTCGCGCCACCGAAAATCCAGGAGTGCCTTTTTCTACTATAAAAGATCTGATCGCAGTCTTACCCAAGGCTTTATTTAAGGTGGCCCACACTACAACGCAGTCACAGCGATCTCCATCGGTCACATAAATTTTCTCACCATTAATAACCCATTCATCTCCGTCTAATACTGCAGTAGTGGAAATATTCTTTGAGTCAGAGCCAGCGGCAGGTTCAGTAATGGCCATGGATGCCCATCTTTTGCCCCATTGACTTTTTTGGTCGGGATTACCAACAGCCATGATGGCTGCGTTACCAAGTCCAGTTCCTGGGCGCGCTAAAAATAAGCCCACATCACCCCAGCACATTTGCTCCAATGAAATCACTGCCCATAGATTCCTACCTTTTAAGTCCATAGATTTAACTGAATCATCACCCACAGTCGATTCTTTTTGAGCCGCTGCAGCTTGATTTAATTGCTCCATCTCAACAGGAGGCTCATGTTCAGCCTTGTCATATTTTCTTGAAATGGGGCGCAAAATAAATTCTGCTGCCATCCTCATGGTCTCTTGTGTTTTCTGTAATTGATTGGGTAATAGTGGGTGTATCATTTTAAACTCCTGCTCCGCCTTCAAAAATTCCAATGGCCCTAAGATTGCGATACCAAAGCTCCACTGGATGTTCGTGAGTAAAACCATGTCCGCCCAAAAGTTGAACGCCATCGGTTCCTATTTTCATTCCGTGATGGGCTGCAAATCTATAGGTTAAGGATGCCTGTCTATGAAAGTCTGCACCTAAGTCTTTGAGTGCCGCTGCCTTGTGGACCATAAGTCTTAAAGCCTCAATCTCTATAGCCATATCAGCAACTAAAAAAGCCACAGACTGACGATTAGAGATCGGTTCGTCAAACGCAACTCTCTCATTGGTGTATGGCACCACGTAATCTAAAACGGCTTGGCAAACTCCCAGAGCTAATGCTGACATTCCAATTCTTGAGGAGTCTAATAACTGTTGAAAATTCATCGAGTAGTTATGCCCACCAAGTTTTTGAGAGGTTTTAATTTTGCAGTTTGAAAATGTAATATCTGATAAAGGCAAGCCCTTTAAACCCATGTATTCTTTTGCAATGATGTCTAATCCCTCGCTCTCATGATCTACAAAATATAAATTAGTCTCGCCGCTAGAATTGGTTGCTGCAATAAGAAAAGATGATGCCTCTGAAGCATAAGCAATACCTGCCTTGGTTCCATTCAGAATGAGTTCTGCTGAGTCCTCTTCAACCAGCACGCTTGAATTTAATGGATTGCCCATCGCAGATGCATTATTCATGCCCAGGGCAACATGAAAAAGTGATTGTGAGCAATAGGGTTTTAAAAAAGTTTGTTTTTGCTCTTCACTTCCATGCTCAGAAATAATCTTGGCAGTAAACAAGGGCACAGAGAGCGACATCGCCAATGATAAGTCGCCATAGGCCAATGCTTCTAAAGCAAGGGCTTGAGATACTGCGTCTTGCTCGAGGCCCATACCATCGTATTCCTCTGGAATAATTAAGGAAATTAGTTCTAATGCCTGCATTTTTTCCATCAATGCTTTTTCAGGGCGGCCCAAAGCCTCTGTATCTCGAGCATTTGGACGCATTTCAGTTTCTGCAAATTTCATGAGCATATCCCAGGTCATTTGCTGGTCTTCGCTCATTGTGATGTCAAAAGGCTGTTCGGTCTTATAGTCCTGCATAATAATATGGAAATAAATAAGTGTTTTGGAGCATAAAATTCTAACACTTGTGTGCCTAAATTGTTATGCAAGGATACAATCTATAGTAATAACACATCATAACATTTTGTAGAGAATGAAAAGAACTGAGAGGGCACTAATCGTTTCCCAGACGCTAGAGAAGTTCTACCCAGAAACTCCAGTACCTTTGGATCACAAGGACCATTTTACTCTTTTGATTGCAGTGCTTCTATCTGCGCAATGCACTGATGAAAGAGTAAATAAAGTCACTCCTGAGCTATTCAAACTTGCAGATAATCCAAAGGACATGAGCCAACTCAGTCCAGAGAAGATTTATCAAATTATCAAACCATGTGGCTTAGGGCCCAAGAAATCTAAGGCAATTTATGAGCTCTCTCATATTTTAATCTCCTCCTTTCAAGGAAAAGTTCCATCTGATATTCAAGCCCTAGAAAAATTGCCTGGAGTGGGTCACAAAACTGCTTCAGTGGTTATTAGTCAAGGGTTTGGTCAGCCAGCTTTTCCAGTAGACACTCATATTCATCGCTTAGCTCAAAGGTGGGGGCTGACCAAAGGAAAAAATGTAGTTGAAACGGAAAAGGACCTCAAAAAAAATTTTCCTAAAGCTCTATGGAACAAATTGCATCTCCAGATTATTTTTTGGGGTAGAGAATTCTGCCAGGCCCAGCAATGTCACGGCATAAAATGTGAGATTTGTAGAGCAACTTTTCCCAAAAGATCGCGACCTTTTTCCCACAAGAAGCCCTAGATAATTTAGAATATTATCTTCCTTGTATTAATTATTAATAACTACCTTTGGAGCGTTCAATGGAATCAAAAGCAGATTCAATCTTTGCAAACCCACAATCAATAGAGGCCTATGATCCAGATTTATGGTGTTCAATGCATAGTGAATCGAACAGACAAGAAGAGCATATTGAATTAATTGCGTCAGAAAATTACACCAGCCAAAGAATCATGGAGGCTCAAGGCTCATTACTAACTAATAAGTATGCTGAAGGATACCCACATAAGAGATACTATGGTGGATGTGAGTATGTGGATGTGGCAGAAGAATTGGCTATTAATCGTGCTAAAGAGTTATTTAAAGCAGACTATGCAAACGTTCAACCTCACTCTGGATCTTCGGCTAATGCTGCGGCTTTTCTAGCCATGCTTCAACCCAATGATACGATTTTAGGTATGAGTCTTGATCATGGTGGGCACCTAACACATGGGGCTAAAGTAAATTTTTCTGGTAAAAACTACAAAGCGTTTCAGTATGGATTGCACCCAGAAACTCATGACATTGATTATGATCAGGTCAGAGACTTAGCTAAAGAGCATAATCCTCAATTAATCATTGCAGGATTTTCTGCATTTTCGGGAATAGTTAATTGGAAAACTTTTAGAGAAATAGCAGATGAAGTTGGAGCATATTTCTTAGTTGATATGGCCCATATCTCTGGCCTAGTTGCTGCTGGTCTATATCCCTCCCCAGTTCCCTATGCAGATGTTGTGACATCAACTACTCACAAAACACTTCGAGGCCCTAGATCAGGTATTATTTTGGCCAAAAAAAATGAAGCTCTTGAAAAAAAATTAAATTCTGCTGTATTTCCTGGCTCTCAAGGCGGCCCTCTTATGCATGTGGTTGCAGCAAAAGCAATCTGTTTTAAAGAAGCTTTAGATCCAGAGTTTAAAGTCTATATGCAAGCAGTTATGGATCATGCAAAACTCATGTGTGACGTCATTCAATCTAGGGGTATTGATGTGGTATCAGGAAAAACTGATAATCATATTGTTCTAATGGATCTTAGAAGTAAAAACATAACCGGCAAAGATTGTGAATTAGCTCTTGGGCAAGCAAATATTACTACAAATAAAAATGCAGTCCCTGATGATCCTCAGTCCCCCTTTGTCACCTCCGGCATTAGACTTGGAACTGCGGCAGTGACCACCAGAGGGTTTGGAAAAACAGAAATAGAAATATTAAGTAACTGGATCTGTGATATCGCTTTAGATCTAGAAAATACTAATCAAATTAACTCAATCAAGGAGCAAGTTGTTTCAATGTGTAAAAATTTTCCTGTCTACAAATAATGTTCTGTCCATTCTGTCAAGCTCAAGACACCAAAGTTATTGATTCAAGGCTGATAGGAGATGGCTCTCAGATTCGAAGGAGACGAGAATGTGAGATCTGCCATGCTCGCTTTACAACTTTCGAAACGGCTGACCTAGCTTTACCAAGAATCATAAAAAGTGACGGGGAGCGACAACCTTTTAACGGCGTTAAGCTCAAGGGTGGAATGCTTAGAGCCTTGGAGAAAAGACCCCTTTCTACCGAGGAAGTGGAAGCTATTTTTGGAAGTATTTTGACAGAGATTCGACAACTTGGAGAGCGAGAAATTGCATCTCGCCAACTTGGTGAGATTGTGATGCGCAATTTGAAGAAAGTGGATCAAGTTGCCTATGTTCGGTTTGCTTCTGTCTATCGAGATTTTCAAGATATCAAAGAATTTGCTGAAGAAATTTCATCACTAGCCAAAGAAAAACCCAAGACTCGTAAAAAGAAAAAATGAAAGAGAGTAGGTTTATGCTGCGT
>Ga0115551_1000365_pt1 | contig 31879 bp, 33 predicted proteins | sample COGITO_mtgs_1103_FD_87179 | JGI IMG/M metagenome (GOLD analysis project Ga0115551, IMG submission 87179) | Pelagic marine microbial communities from North Sea - COGITO_mtgs_110321 | ecosystem: Environmental > Aquatic > Marine > Epipelagic | place: Germany:Helgoland, sampling site Kabeltonne... | reverse complement strand
CAAAAGCTACCTTGGTCCTGACAATAAAGACGTTAGCGCTTTGCCGGGAGTATTCTCCCGAGATCATATGGATATTGGCAGTCGCTTTTTTATTCAGCAAATCAGCCAATTAAATACTTTATCAGGCAAGGTGATCGATCTAGGCTGCGGCAATGGCTTATTAAGCTTAGCCTGTTTGCATTATTTTTCAGCGTCAGCGCTCGAACTTATATTATGCGATGACTCCTCCCTTGCTTTAAACTCGGCGCGCGAAAACTTGTTAGCCCGAGATTATTCAGACGCTGAATTCCATCATACTGATGCACTATTAAATGTTCATGTCCGCGCAGATACCATTTTATGTAATCCGCCCTTCCACAGTGGCAATCGCATTTCTACCGCTGCCGCCGAGCGTATGTTTAAGCAAGCCAGTAAGCTACTCAGTAAAGATGGCCAACTACTGGTAATCGCCAATCGTCATTTACCGTATGCTCCTTTACTAAAAAAAGGGTTTAAGAGCATTAAACAACTCAATAGCGATGCTAAATTTGTTATTTATCAGTGCACCGATGCACTGCCCTCAAATCGCTAGGCCATTCTACTATGCACAAGCAACCTGCGAGTAACGGCTTTTTTGAGCTGGTAGAGAAACGCAGCCGCTTTATTACTTACTGCGAAAAAGTAAGTTGCCCCAAAGAATTCAAACAATTTTTAACCCGCTTAAAAAAACACTATCCCGATGCCCGTCATCTTTGTTATGGCTTCAGAATAGGCCCATTAACCCATGCCCAAAGAGGCTTTAGTGATGATGGGGAGCCGAGTGGTACCGCGGGAATGCCGATTTTAAATGTGATTGATCATTCAGAATTTTCTGATATTGCGATCATCGTCGTGCGCTATTTTGGAGGAACTAAATTAGGCACAGGAGGCCTTGCAAGAGCTTATAGTGAAGCCGCCAGTAGCGTATTGAAATCTATGCAGTGGATTGAGTATGAAGCCAAACAAGAAATCCTATTACATTGTCAGTTTCAACAAGAGCATCAGTTACGCTATTTAATTAAGCAGCTAGCAGGAGAGATCATAAGCATTGAGTATTCATTGCAGGTTGAACTAAAGGTGTCCGTTGCAGAAGATGCAGATTTAAGCAATCTTACTTTGTACCGAGTCGATACGGGCGACCACTGAATCCGATAGATGCTCAGCAATCAGGCGATAACCTCCTGAGCCGATCTGATCAAAATGCAAAGTAACAGAATAACAATCTTGCGTACTTCGTCTTACCGAAATGATCTGACCTAGTGCAGTAATGTATTGAGGCACAGGCCCTGAATGCGGAAATAACCCAAGGCGAATTTGAAAGCTAGCATAACGACCCTGGCTTTTCTGATCAACCTCATCGCGAAATAAACCGACCTGATCTTCATTACAAACAAACTCACAGCCTCGTGGAGATAATTGATACGGCCCAGTTTTTAGTACCTCTTGCTTGTCGACCAATAATGTTAAAATAGCCTGATTTTTCATAAAAACACCTTTCTAATCTTATACTATCCGCATACTTGCAACTCAGCATACACAAGACCGTGCACTTTTATAAGGCGCCCCAAGTAGCTGACTAAAAAATATACGATTAACCGCAGAACTTCAACCGCCTAAGGCACCATGCTTATAATTAACTGAGTATTAGTTCACACTTTTGTCATTTAGATCCCTTAAGGGCTAATTTACGCGCGATATATGCAAAATTCTCGGCATCACCCATTAACCACCTTGAACAAACACCTACTCATTCCATAAATATTACAACTCTCTCCTTAGCACTGATAGAATGCACTTACTGTCTGATATAGCAATAACTACTCTAAAACGATACTAAATCATGAAATTTCTAAACTACTTAATGCTGACCACTGTAACTTTAATGCTCATCGCTTGCAGTAGCTCGATTAAGCACATATCGGCCTACCATTCTCCCGACCCAGAAAAAATTCAAGAGATACTTCCTGCCAATAGCTTAAGTATTCAATACCTGGGGGTGGGTGGCCAATTATTCCGCTTTGGCGAATACGCGATCATGACGGCTCCCTCAATCACCAACCCACACTTTTTGGCCCTTGGTCCGTTTATGCCAATTAGCGCTGATACTGACATGATCGATCATTACTTACCTGATGTTAGTAATGTAGAATCCATTTTAGTCGGCCACGCTCATTATGATCATCTAATGGACGTGCCTTATATAATGCAGACCAAAGCCAAGCAAGCTCACGTCTATGGTTCTCAAACCATGGTTCACAGCATTGCCTCTGTCGTAGAAAAATCGCGCCTTCACGCGCTGAATGATTCCATGGCCATCCTTAAAACACCTGGCCAATGGCACTACAATGAATCTAAGACCATTCGATTCATGGCGCTTAAGTCTACGCACGCACCCCACTTTATGGGAATCAACATAATGACAGGCACTTACGAGAAGGATCTCGACGCCGTTCCGTGGCATGCATTCGGCTGGAAAGAGGGACAAACGCTCGCTTACCTCATTGATTTCCTAGGATCTCAAGAAGAAATCTTACACCGTGTATATTATCAAGATTCAGCAAGCCAAGAGCCACTTGGACTGACACCCTATCTTGTCGGCAAAGATAAAAAACGCGTAGATATTGCTATTATTACACCCGCTTCATTCAACCAGGTAGATAATTACCCTGAAGGAATCATGAACGATACCCAAGCCCGCCACTTTATATTGGGACACTGGGAAGACTTCTTCGCAAACCAAGAAAACGAGCAGCAGAGGTTCGTCCGCGCCGTAAGTTCTGAAGATTTTTTTGAACGTTTTGAAAAAACCCTGCCAAAAGGCAGTAAATGGACGATGCCTTTGCTTTATAATACCCAGTACTTTGCCCCTCATGGCAACATACTGACCCTAGATTAAGCTTATTAATTACTAAATAGCTGAATAACCGAGAACTATTATGGATTTTGAAACACTTTCACAATGGCGTCGTGCCGCATATTGCGCGGCCATGGCGAGTCGCAACCGCAACCACGTTTTATTATTCAGCGACATGCTAAAACAAGATGCTGCGCCTTTCACCAAACTGCAGACTAAAACGTGGGCTTACCTAGAAGGCGAACTAAAGTCACTGGACAACTTAGAACGCTTTTTTAATGAATTTGATCAATGGCAAACCGAACTGTTAAAAGAACAAGATTCATTTGGTGCAGAAGCCGCGCAGCAAGCCTGCCAGAGTCTTTACTCGGCAACTTACGCCCTACTGGATGAAAGCGCGAATGATTGTGAGCTTGTGCAACTCAGCAACCAGCAATTGTTCACGGAAATGGCTGATATGGGCAGCGAAACCGACGAACTCATTCAGCGCCATAATGAATTTGAGCGCGAGGTATTCGACCTTCTTACCTCAGGAAAACCTAAGCGCGAGTGTATTCTGGCCGTCCGCAAACTGGCCACGGAAGAAGATGAATCGAGCTTAGGTATAAGCCTTGACTAGCACACCAGTAAAATAATCTTTCTAGCGTGGAACAATCTGTTCTTTTGATCCACGCGTGATTCCAGCATGACCTGAATCAACAACCCAATTTCCGCAATCTTTATAGTACCGCCTTTAAATTTTTGATTATTGTCATTAGGTCGTACCATGTCAGATTCTTTTAAAGCCGAGCTCCTTGCCCCCGCTGGCACCTACAAAAATATGGAGTACGCCTTTGCCTATGGCGCCGATGCCGTTTACGCCGGACAACCTCGATACAGCTTACGCGTACGTAATAATGATTTTCAAATTGATAACCTTGAAAAAGGCATCATTCGCGCCCACCAGCTAGGCAAAAAGTTCTACGTCGCCAGCAATATCGCCCCGCACAATAATAAAATAGACAGCTACATGCGCGACATTGAGCCTGTTATTGCGATGAAGCCCGACGCACTTATTATGTCTGACCCTGGTTTGATCATGATGGTAAAAGACAAGTGGCCAGACGTACCGATTCATCTATCAGTGCAATCTAATGTTGTGAACTACGCCGCAGTAAAATTCTGGTATCGCCAAGGCATAGAGCGTGTAATTTTAAGCCGTGAACTCTCTCTTAATGAAATTGAAGAAATTCGCATGCAGTGCCCAGAAATGGAGCTAGAGGTTTTTGTTCATGGTGCTTTATGCATTGCTTACTCTGGTCGCTGCTTACTATCCGGTTATATGAATCACCGCGACCCCAATCAAGGCAGCTGCACCAATGCTTGTCGCTGGAAGTATCAAGCTCACGACGCGAAAGAGACCGACAACGGTAATATTATCCCCATCTCAGCGATCGAGTTCGACCCTAAAAGCCCGCTCGATACGAAACCGTCTCTGGGCATCGGCACCCCGTCTAACGACATCGTTTTATTACAAGAAGGTAACCGAGAGAATGATCTCATGCCCATGTTTGAAGACGAACATGGTACCTACATCATGAACTCAAAAGACCTCAGAGCCATTCAACACGTACAGCGCTTACAGCAAATTGGTGTGCATTCGTTAAAAATTGAAGGGCGTACTAAATCGCATTATTACGCTGCGAGAACGACACAAGCCTACCGCCAAGCCATCGACGATGCCTTTGAAGGCAAGCTATTTGACATGAACCTTATGGATACACTCGAAAACATGTCGAACCGTGGTTATACCGAAGGCTTCTATCGCCGCCATGTGCATGATGAATACCAGAACTACAATCGGGGTGCGTCTATTAGCACGCAGCAGCAATTTGTGGGAGAAGTCACCGCAAGTGATCGTGATTGGCTAACCATTGATGTTAAAAACCGCTTTCAAGTCGGCGATGAGCTAGAACTCATGACGCCAGCAGGAAATTTCACCTTTGAACTCAAGACCATTCAATCCCTTAAAGGCGAATCTCGTAGCGATGCCCCAGGGTCAGGCTTCGTTGTTAAAATCCCCTCTCCTGAGGGCATGATGAATGCAGAAAAATCACTGTTAATCAGGAACTTAAAATAGTCGATGTCGCGAATGAATTCTTAATCAACACTTAATCAACTTGGCAAGTAGCGTAGGTATCACTATAGTAATAGCTTGATACTCTCAGCATTTAAAGGAGCTTATGTTAATGCCAAGTCTGATTACACTAAGCCAGCACATTGTACGAACCATGACCCTAATCGCTTTTTTACTGATAAGTTCTCTATCGTTAGCCGCCGATGGCCCCCGGAAGGTCGTTGAGGATGCTGCGTCAAAAATGACTCAGCGTCTTATTACCGACAAAGAAAAAGTAAACACCCAAAGCTATTATGTTGAACACCTAGTTGATGAGTTATTACTGCCCGTCGTTGACCATGTTTATATGGCAAGAAAAGTCCTCGCCAAAAACTGGAAAAAAACCTCAGACGCCCAAAAGAAGCAATTTATTGATGCGTTTAAGCATAAAGTCATTCGCACTTACGCTGGAGCGTTTAAAGCTTTTAATGGTGAGATGATCATTTTCGACGATGCCAAGTTTAGTAAAACAGGCAACAGAGCGCTGGTGAAAAGTGAGATTCAACGTATCGGCGCTCCTGTGATCAATGTCACGTACAAGTTATTTAATAAAAAAGGTCAATGGCTTACTTATGATGCGGTTATTGAAGGCGTCAGTCTTGTTAAAAGCTTTCGCGACCAGTTCAATCAAAGCATTGATCAACATGGTTTAGCACAAGCCATTTCCCTACTCGCGGCCGAATACAAAAGTGAGACCCCCATACTAAAGATGGCAGGGCATAGCTGGGAGCCCTACATCAGCAATCAATTACCAGCCAATGGTTTAGCCGTTAATATAGTAACTGAAGTATTTACCCGCGCAGGCTATCAAGTAGAAATGGAATTCATGCCTTGGCAGCGCGTAACTGAAGAAATGGAAGCTGGCAGCATCGATATGTCGGCGGCTTCTTGGTATAACCAAACTCGCGCTCGCGAAACCCAATTCACAGATGCCTACCTCAATAATGACTTGGTTATTATCAAGCGTAAGTTAGATAAATTAACCTATTCAACCCCTGCTGAATTTAAGACGTACATCGACAAACGTGGTTATCGCTTAGCCGTATTCAAAGATTATGGTTATGGAGATTATTTCTCTGAAATTGCCCCTCTCGTCTCGTTGAATTTTTACAAATATTGCACGCAAATGATCCGTGACGTGGCAAATAAAAGTACCGACATCGCACTACTGGATCACTGGACCGCTCAGAATAGCTTAAATAACACCAAAAACATTGCTGATCACTTAGAAGTCATGCCAACCCTTATTCAACGCGGACTGCACGTAACCATTAGTAAACTACGCACTGACCACCAGGCAATTGCTGAAGCTTTTAACAAGGCTCTAGCCGAAATGAAACAAGATGGTAGCTATCAAGAAATATTAAAGAAACACCACTACCCAACGATTTAAACTTATTCAGGCCTTAAGCTTACTCAGACTTTTAAGTTGAAGCTAATCCTTAAATCCTCTTACCTATTTTAAGCTAGGCTGATCTATTAACTAGAAATTTCTGACACTAGAAACTCATTAACAGATCAACCTGGCTAATTAACGCAGCTTACCGTGTATGACCCTCACTATTTTATTCCAAGATACCGATATTATTATCGTCGATAAAGATTCCGACTTACTCAGCGTGCCTGGCCGCGGGCCTGAAAAACTCGACTCGGTTTATCACCGCCTAACCTTACAATTCGAAGAAGTTCATATTGTGCATCGCTTAGATATGGCGACATCAGGCATTATCGTATTCGCCCGTAATAAAGAAGCTTTGCGGCATTTACAGCAGCAATTTCAACACCGCCAAACAGAAAAGTCTTACCAAGCGATCATTGCTGGGCGACTGACGCCAACGAAAGGCGCCATCAACCTTCCTATGCGTTGTGACTGGCCGAATCGTCCTAAACAAATGGTATGCTATGAGTTTGGGAAAAAATCACTGACCCGCTGGCGGGTAATGGGGTATGAAGACAACAGCACTCGCGTAGAGCTGATTCCTGTTACTGGCCGATCTCATCAATTAAGAATTCACTGCGACGCGTTAGGCCATCCTATTTTAGGAGACAATTTATATGGCACCTCAGAATCGCAAGCTGCCACTAAGCACCTTTGTTTACATGCGCAATCATTAACAATTACACACCCAAACAGCTTAGAAAGATTGACATTTACCAGCCCCGTTCCTTTTTAAACCTTACCGCTGCGAACGCTTTTTTGACTGAGCAGCTTTCGCATCGCTAACAACATAGCGACATAAAAAACCAGACCTACCAAGACAATCTGTACCGCGATACCGCCAAATAAATCAGGGGCTTTCATCAGTGTACTCATCAGTGAGTCTTGGTAATAGAAAAACCATTGGTGATCATCTGGGAAGACCAAGATATGCATTTGATAAAAAATAGCTTTGGCCCCAAAGATCAAAAATGCTCCCGTGATTACCGACAGCAAGAGCGCAAAAACAGTTAACAGACCTATCGGACTTGCACGGTATGGGTTCAGATTTTTATTCTGACCATTAAGAGGAGTTTTGCAGCGATAACGATACTCCCACCACAAACATGCGATGAAGAGTAATAAGCATAATAAACCCAACACATGAATGAAATTAATAACATTAGCCACATCTTGCAGATGAATACGCTCAGCTTCGTGCAATAACGGAATGGTTTGCCCTGAGTATTCATAGGTAATATCAACCAACCCTTCGCCATTAGCATGCACACTGTCGACAATTTGCTGAAAGACTCTTTTATGCTCAACGACTGACGTGCTTTCAAACCCCTGACGAAATCGGTTGTGCGGTGCATAGTGTGCAATATGCTGTTCGGTTTCATAAAAGCCGTACAGCCATACATACCCGTAACCCAGCTTTGCATTAACCATCCAGCCGCCATACAGGGACAAGATCAATGCCAGTAATAACAGACTGAATACGCGACCATTGATCAATATTTTTTTAAACATAAATTCTTCAATACGTTTTTAGATTTAACTCTTTTAATACAAAGCGCTAAACTCAATAGTATAGCTCAACGTTATAGCTCAAGAGTCGAGCGATAAAAACTGCTTTATATGACCATTAATCGATTCAGCGGGCGCTGGCTCAGCATGAAAGTGATGATGCCCAGGTAAATAGACCAACTGAGCGCGTTGAATACTGCCCATACGCTGCTCTACCCACGCCCTTGGCACAATGCCCTGCTCTGCCAAAACAACCAATACCGGCGCTGTGATAGCCGCTAAAAAAGCCGCGACTTGATCGTCTCCCAAGCGCACCTTCGACGTGTGGCGCAAGCGCGCATCCGTTCGCCAGCAATAACCGCTTTCAATGCTTTTAAGGTTACGTTCAACAATGGGTCTTAATGCATTATCCGTCATTCCCGGCGAAGACTTTTTACGGGCGTTTAAGGCATCATCAATCGCCGCAAAAGTACGCAAAGACGAAGGCGTTCTTTGTGAATCGATAATGGCTTTCGCCAATTGCTGTGGAGTCTGCTCTGGCGTTGAGGTCATCGGCCCCAAGGAATCAAGCAGCACTAAGGACGAAACTTTATCGGCAAACGTCCCCGCAAATATACTCGCTACCACCCCCCCCATAGAATGACCCAACAAATGAACACTCGCCAAATGTTTAACCGTCAATAACTCAAACAAGACTTCTATGTTTTGCCAAATATAATAATGAGCCCCCTCTGCCAGTGGCTCTGACAAACCATGCCCTGGCAAATCAACTATCAGCAAATGATAATCTTGCGCCAGCAAAGGCGCCAAGCGATGGAACGTAGCGCCATTATCCAACCAACCATGCAAACACATCATCGTCGGCTTAGAGCTATCTCCCCATTCCTGTATCGCTAATTCACCACTGCTAAGAGAGATCCGTGTTTCTTTCATTGAAATATTCTCCCAATATCTATTCTCTCAATATCACAATTAAACGTATTCATAGCGCCTGCCAAGATAATATGTATTGTTTGATGAGCTTCGCCGTTGCTTCAGGCTTTTCCAATGGGAGCATGTGAGTACCTTCCAACCAGCTCACATCCATGCCTAATTGACGACTCATTTTGAACCCATGACGACGCTTAAAAACATCACTGTACTTAGCCGCAATAACCGCAGAAGGCATACTTAAACGCTTAGTGCAGTGTAAGTTACTAGGAATAGTACGATAAATACTGATCTCAGCCTCCACGTTAAAGTGCAATCGACGACCGCCATCAACATGGTCTTGGGTGCCATTATTAACATAATCATTCAAACAGCGCTCATCAAAAGCACTAAACAATCGCTTACCTCTGAAATAATTCGATGCCTGCTCCACAGAACCCCACTCCTCTTTACGACCGAGGGTGCGACCTGAAGGCGTTACTTTGTCCATCCAGCCCAAACGCTTAACCAGGGTTAAACTACGGGCCTCAAATGCAGTCAAAAGTGGTGCGTCCAGCATAATCAACCCTTTCACTAGATCAGGCCGCTGAGTCGCAACCATCATACTGAGAATGCCACCCAAAGAATGACCGACTGCGTACACCGGCTGGGTATATGTACATTCGAAGTAATCAATTAATTGTTTGACCAAAAAAGACCAATTATCGGTCACCGGATAATCTTTATGATGACCCAAGCGATCGATCATCCCAATTTCAAAATCATCGGACAAATAAGAAAGTAAAGTAGAGTAACTGCCCGCAGGGAATCCGTTGGCATGAGAAAAATGCAAAATATCTTTCATGTTAATTATATTACAGTAAGCTAAAAAATAGCCTTCAAACTACCAAAATACATCAAAGAAACAAGGTGATTGAGCGCCATCAACGGCGCTAACCTTCATCCAGCACAGGATACCAAACGTCGGTATTCGTTAGACAACCAGCAGCAAAGACATCACCTTCAAGCTGCCATATTTCCGCCGGTGACCAAGGCTGATCAAAAATTGCACCCTCGGTTAACAACGAAGCTAATCTCCCCACCAAGGGCAAGTGTGTCACCAATATGATATTTTTTTGCTCTTGGCATAATTCATCCACAACTTTTTGTGGCGTCATTTCTGGCTGTAAGCATTGATGATCAACAATGTCGATACCCAAAGCCTTAGCAATGGGTGCTGCAGTTTGCTGCGTACGAAGATATGGACTAACCCAGAGACTCACAGAGCCTTTGATATTTTTTGCTAACCAATTAGCCGCACCCCGCGCTTGGCTTTCGCCACGCGCTGTTAAGTTGCGATTCATATCATCTGCTGCACCGGCTTCTGCCGTGCCGTGTCGTATTAAGTAGAGTTTCACTACTCCTCCGTTGGCTGATCTCTTGTGGTTGGCCAATCGGTAAAAGGAAAAGGTTTTGTTTCATTATTTCCCGTCACATAACGCACAATTTGTGCAATATAACGGGCTAACCCATCACTGAAATCATTAAGCGCAGGATTTACACTGCCAGTGGTCAAATTGAACCCCCACTGTACGATCACAAGCAACAGTACGACGATATCCAAAATGCGATATACAATCGAAAACAACACAATAAACAACGTCTTTAGCCAAAATGCATCAGACGACAAACTCTTTTTCACATCACTCATAACTACTCTCCAATTTCTGATTTAGCTAATGCAAACTCGACATCGGAAGTATTTTCCCCTGTCATTAATTCTTTCGCAACCAGCCTTGGGTCAACATGAGCGAACAGCACTGCGTAAGCACCTTTTACCAAAGGCATATATATACCAAGCTCCTCAGATTGCGCATTGATATAACGCAAGGTATTCACACCTTCTGCAACCTCACCCAATTCAGCAACCGCTTCATCAAGGGTTCGCCCCTCACCAATGGCATAACCCACACGATAATTCCGACTCATCGGCGACATACAAGTGACCACCAAGTCGCCCACACCAGCAAGACCCAAGAAAGTGAGTGGATTCGCCCCTAAAGCCACGGCAAAACGACTCATCTCAGCAAGGCTGCGAGTAATAATCATACTCTTGGTATTTTCACCCATCCCCAGCGCCGCGATAAAACCTGACACGATGGCGTATATATTTTTCAATGCTCCACTCAGCTCAACACCAAACATATCGTCTGAGGCATACACTCGAAAATATTCACACCCTAATGATTCTTGTACGGCAATTCTCAGTGCGCCATCGCTGCTAGCAACCACCGTGGCCGTTAATTGCTTTCGTCCAATCTCTTTCGCTAAATTAGGGCCGCTCAATACGGCAACCGAATGTCCAGGACACTCATCCATGAGAACCTGACTCATAAGATTAAAGCCATCGGGCTCAATCCCTTTCGTCGTACTGATCAAGCTCTGCCCTTCAACTAAAAAAGGCTTAAGCTGCTGCACTACACTGCGAAAAGATTTGCTCGGTACAGATACAAAAATAAGTTCAGCCCCAGTAATGGCTTTGGCTAAATCAGTCGTCGCATGCAAACGAGGATCGAGCTTCACATCGGGTAGATACTGAGGATTTTCATGTTGTTCATTAATTGCAGTGGCAACGACGTCGTTACGCATCCATTGCTGTGTTGCTATACCGTTGGCAGCGAGAATACTGGCAATGGCGGTACCAAAACTTCCACCACCGATAACTGCAGCTTGTTTAACTTTCACACTCACCCCTATGACTCTTTGTTATTAAAATTTATTATTATTCGTTTGCAGACAATCAACCAGCTCTTGGAAAGTATTCTTATTATCATCATTCAAACTCATTAAAATCTCATGAGCCACGATTACTTTATCCCGCATAACCTCTTCATTAACTTTTTCACACGTTAATTCATTCAACTCGGAAGTTTTCTCAGGCATCTCACCAATTAAATAAAATACTTTATCAAATCCCATGCTGAGTAGTATGCGGGTAATATCTTCACGCGGAGAAATAATACTGGGCATAAAACCAAATTGATCTTGACTGAGAATCGATATTTTAGCCAACTGACCCAAGGTCGTACTATCGACTCCCTCAGCATCCGACAAATCGATCAGTACAGTTTTAAACGCCTCATCGAGAAACATATCATCAAGATAGTCTTCTAACGCAGAACATAGATTGAGACGTACATCACCACTTAACTTAATGACGTATGTACCCTCATTATTCGCAACTTCAATTTTACCTGACTGCATACTCATTCCTAACGACGGTCATTAGTGCAATATCATCCGGCACATCTTCATCACTTTCTAATGCGAGAGCCTTCACTATTGCGTCATGATTTCCCGCCTCCTGTTCTATAAGGTTTAGCAGGTATTCCTCTTTTTGTGCCAAAGAAGGTTGTGTCAATAACTCTAAAACCCCATCTGAAAATAATGACAGGGTAAATTCTCTGGGCAAATCCATTTGGTATTCGCTGTACTGTGCATCACGAAATAAACCAACCGGCATCCCCCTTCCTTCTAAATATTGGGCCTTACCTTCAATTAACAAGACAGGCATTGGAAAGTGCGCACCCACGCTGTAATTTAAGGCCAACGTTTCAAGGTTAAGCACCGCATACACAATGGTTAAATGCTTTCCACATTCGGTATCGAGTAATTCTTGGTTAATACGTTCAAGGACTTTAACGGGATGGAATAGATCTTGGCTAGAGCCACGCTTTAGATTGCGCTTTAAGCGATACGTTAGGTTCTTGAGCAGAACCGTAACAAAAGCCGACGACGCGCCGTGACCGGACACATCAGCGATATAAAAACCATAATGCTTATCATCAAGCGGGAAGTAATCAAGAAAATCACCACTCAGCATCAATGAAGGTCTAATTTTATGACGAAATGATAACCCACCTTCATCAACAAAATCTGGCAGCATTTTCATCTGCACCTTACGCCCTGCTTGTTGATCACTGCGTAATTCATCCAAACTATTGCGCAGTTCTCGGTTGGCCGACTCCAAATGATCGCGATAGCTTTCATTCTGCCTCTCTAAGACCACCAACTCTAAGTTACGCTGCACCGAATGCTCTAGCATAACCATATCAATAATCGGCTTGACTAAATAATCACTCGCCCCCAAACGCAGAGCCTGAACAACATCGTCCATTACCCCTGCGCCAGACACGACAATGACTGGAATATTTTCCGATCGCTGCTTTACCTTTTGCAAGACCTGCAAGCCATCTAAACTGGGCATGCGCAAATCACACAAGATCAAATCAATTTGCTGCGTATCTAAAACTTCTAGTCCAGCAGAGCCACTATCAACAGCCACCACTGTGTAACCGCTATCTTCTAGATAGGCCTCCATACTGTCTCGTACCATTGCCTCATCATCGATAATGAGTAAGCGCGCTTTCATCAAGCTACTCCAAGTTGGAACTTTCGATTGTGCGAACAATATACGCAACCCCGAAGCAGTGCAATATACGCTGGATGAATATCGGTAAAATTAGACAATATTATCAACTTCCACCCTTCTGGTATATTAAGTGCTTTACTTAAGACAGGACGTTTGTCCAAAGATTTACTGCACAGCAATTTAAAAACCCCAACAGCGGTGATAGCATGAGTACAAACAATAACAAGAAAGGAACCCTCGATATGGGCCAAGCTTCAAGGGATTATAGTGAAAAACGTGACTTCATCCGTATGCAAGTAACAACGGACAGTCAAATATACTTTAATGATCAAAGCTATACCGCAACGTGCTTAGATTTGAGCAGCACGGGCGCGCTGATTGAAAGCCAGCAAAGCTTTGAAGTGAATAGCGAGGTTGTACTGTCGATTCAAAGCGGAGGCGGAGGCACTGCTGCCTTAGAAGCTCAAGCGACGATTTTACGTGTTCGCCGAATGTCTGATGATCGTTATCAATATGGCGCAAGCATCGATCGATACTTATAACGCACTGCTCTCAACTTGAATGATTTAATGACTGAATTTAACGGTGCGCTTACCCTACTTGGCTAAGCGCAACAGAAACTAATAAAGATCGTCACTAACCTCTTCATCGTATTGCTCAAAGTCTTCATCAAAATCATCACCAAATTCATCTTCTACGACACCATCCCTCACAAGATAATCTCTGCGCTGCATATAGAAACTGCGGAAAAAAGTGTAACGCTCGCCCGTTATCAGGCCTTCTGACGCGATCAAATCAGCACGCACATCAACATTGCGCAACAACCATAAACCGCCTTGCTGAGCCAGTGTACCTGCGACCTGGGTATAACCGAAACCCGATACCGAATCACCTGCAAGACCAAAAGCATCTCTAACATTGCTCGGCCCTAGAATAGGAAGCATAACGTAAGGACCCGCACCAACCCCCCAGTAACCTAGAGTTTGACCTAAATCTTCATCATGTTTCATCAAACCGATATAACTGGCCACGTCAAAAAAACCAAGTAAGCCAAAAGTTGAGTTTATCAAAAATCGCCCCGTATCCGATAACGCCTGGATAGGCTTAAGCTGAAACACATCGTTAGCGACAATCAATACATCTTCGAGATTTGAAAAGAAGTTGCTAACACCAGTGTCGACAAATTGTGGCGTAACAGCCTGATAGCCTTGAGCCACCGGTTTTGCCACATACATATCCAGTGTTTCATTAAACTCAAAGACTGAACGATTAAAGCCCTGCCAAGGATCAACATCCTCACTCGCATTAGAACCTGCAGCCGTTGCAGTATGACTGGCGGTAAACATCATTAGCAATGTATATAACAGCGCAACATTCACCCTGTTTATTTGTAATCTCGCCATCATGTCACCGCCTCGTTTATCAAATGATTTACTGTATTGTCGAGCCAAATTTCAGACTAAAATCAATCACCGCTCTGAACATCCGCTGGGACTGAAGACGGCACCATCCAGCTACCATCAATATAACGAATGGTCCAAATACCGTTATCGCCTTCAGGCCTAATGGTTGCATAAATCACATCACGATAATTTAAATAGAAAACCTGTTCAGCATAGGTTATTGCATCAGTATTATGATCAACCGATGTAACGCAGCGATTAGGCTGACCTTCTGCATCTTCAATGATTTTATAATTGATATTGTTCGGAGAATAGCGCTGCGATAGGAATGCCGTAATATCTTGGTCTTCCGAAACAACAGTTCCATCTGCCAAAGTTAAAGTAACACCCCCTTTCGCAATCGAGATATTACCAGCATTCTCAAAATCCCCTGAAGTATCATAGCTTATCAATAGCGAACTGGCTGAAGTGCCCGAACCTAAAACAATGCCAGAATTATCAGTCGCCGTACTGCTGTAGTTATGAGATAAACCCGCCGTCACTCTGTATTTATCTTGGGTAGGTGCCACTACGGTTATATCCAGCAGTGTTTTTGGTAAATCTAGGTTGTTAACATCTTCAATTTTAATCTCAGTTAACAGCCTCAATGAATCTAAACCTAAAACCTGCTGCTCAACAAGAGTTCCCTTCATCGGAATAGCGTTATTGTCAGCCAATGGGCTCAACTCAAAACACTGACCGTTTTTTGTCGTTGGAAAATCAACAATATACGTACCATCACCATCAACAGGAACACGCTGAAAAAGGCCTATTTCCCAGAACTCATTGATTGTCTTTTGAACATTGACTTTGTCATAAACCTTTGTTTTTGAGCCACAGCTTTTAACTTGTCCACTATCATTAAGCTTACACTCTTCAATGCGATGCATATCAACCACTTCGGTATAATCACCATCACCATCAGAATCATTTTCGTCAACCACGCGCTCGTTAGGATAAAAACGGTAACGAATATCGTCAATGTATGGACTTTCAAAATCAATTGTTTGAACAGTAATGGTTCTTGAACCAGACCTAACACTTTCTTGATCAACTCTATAGGTCAATAACTCAGCAATCTCATCACCAATAGCATTGGTATTATTAGCCGTGAAGAACCCATCAAACTTAGCCCGTTTTTGCGCTGGATAATAACTGTCGGCATTCGATGAACTACCACTAATAATTAAGGTGCTTGATTCACGATCAGTGCCCGCATCATCATCCATTTTGTCACTAATGACAGAGGACAAGGCCCAGTTTTCGATATTAAAGCGTAAATCAGAATTATTAGGAATATTAAGGTTCTTCGGGTCACGTAAGCCACGATAGAAAATCCTAAAGGCGCCACTCAGCTCAATCTCTGCACCTAACTCTGGGCTATTCGCATCATAATCCACACCCAGTTTTGATTTATCATACAATTGGAATTCGCCCCAAATCAGCTCATAACCTTGAATTTCCATGGCAGTCGTCGGCACCCCAGAAACTTCTTGATTATAATAAATACGCATAGACGAAGGAATTTCAATTACCTCATCTGCGCTGTCCAATTTATGCGCCAACGTCAATACTAGATTGCCCTTTTCAAGTTCCCCTGTAATAAAGATATCGATAGCATGTGAACGGGTAGGATTATCGTTATTATCAACAAGATTGATATCTGCAATCTTTTGAGAAACCGTAACTTTTTTGAACACGGCTATACCACTGGCAAATGTTCCGCTATTAAGCGTTAAAACCTTACTCGCATCATTATAGGTTTGCGAAAGACCTGCAATATCAACTAAACCGTTTCTATCTTCAGGGTCGCTAGCGTCTGGGGTATAAGCTTGAGTACACTCACCCGCCGCAGGTTGCATAATTTTGCAGTTAACATAGTACGCCTGAATTCTAGCGAACTCGGTGGCCAAGCCATCAAGGTTCTCACTGTGTTCATCACCAATAGACCTTAATAAATCTAAATAACCATCCAACTCAGTTTGATAGTCCGATTGCCAAAATGTTTGCTGAAAGGTCAATAAGTCGTTAACAAATAACTTGGTCTTTTCTAGACCTAAGTTAAACGCCGTAAATTCACCAGCCGTTAACAACAAACTCAATTCATCTGCCACTTCCGTCGTTTTAGCATCAACACCCTCGGCTGCAATGCTCAAAATTTGCTCAGCAAGCTCAGCTACAACCGCGTTCACCGCCGCTTTGGCTTCAGTATTTGCCACCGTCACAGCAATACTCTCTAAATTATCATGAGCTGATTGATACAATACCTTCTGCGTTAACGCACGTTCAATGCTAGGGCTTGGGGTATCCTTATATAACTGACCACTGTCTTCAGCAAACTGCTCAGCAACTCGCGAGATAAAATCCGTACTGCCAGAATTACTAGGATCCGCCAAATACGTTAACTCTAATGCCTGCAGCCCGGCTAATAAAGCGCCATAGCGAATCTGATTTCTGGCCGCAGCAGTATTTGCGTTAAAATTATTCAGCTGAGTTAAATTAGCAGGCAGATCACCAATTATATCTTGCAAACCTAATACGTTAGCCGTTTGAGAATTGGCCAATACAACGTCATAAGGTGTAAAAATATCATTGGCAAAAACATCACTGGCTACATTTTCAAAGCCAGTATGATCGTGAGATGCATGGTTATCATAACCGTATTTAACATCGATTTTGTAAGCGAACGCAGCGGCTAAAGTTGTTATTGCATTTACATTATTGCGGCTATCATCGCCGGCAGTATAAATAACACTACGCCACTCAAAACCTTCAGTCGCAGGATAGAAATCGGAAAATTTATATTTTGGATCCAGATCGGAACATCCATCCGCTAACTGACACTGGCGCTGAGTCGCGAGATTATCTCTATCTTTATCAACATCGGCAATTTGACCTCGAGCAATAAGAAGTACCGTTTCGTCACTCTTGACTATCGCCGTAAAACGACTGTTTGCATCGGTAGACTCGCGCTTACCTAGATAAACACCACTGTCATTGAGTGATACCTGCCCTGACTCAGCTATTTGATTAATCACTACCTGAGCATTATTAAGCCCTTGAGCACCAACCCAACCTTCAATTTCTGAAGTTGTAGAAACACTACTGCTACTGCCTTTATCACTACAGCCCGTCACTAGAGCGAATGACGATAAAAAAAGAAGCGAAACTGATACAAACCGCATGATTTTATTCCAAACTAAAAAAATATTATTCTGGCCGAAACGAAGCACTATCCACTATATAGAAGAAGCATTGCCTATATAGAAAGCGCTTATTATAGAAACACCAGCGTAAAAGGGGATTGATAATAGCAGCTAATGCGTTGAAAAGAAGCCGGACAAAGGGTCAAAAATGACAAATTATAAAGCCCAGAGACATTTTGTTACATAGCGCTGCAATTCAACAACAGACCGACAATACGGAATGACTTACAATCAACTCATGATTTACACATCATATTGCACACTTTTAAACGCTTACAGTTATCAATAGCTGTGAGCGTTTTTTTTGTCTGTTGTTCGGCAATAAAGAATAAACGAAGTTCCCTCCTCTATTGTATAAAATCTCATAAAATAGCATTTCAATCCGCGATGCAGATCCACTACAAATTTAAAGGGTGCTCATTAGAGCTATCTGCCTGCCTTAACGCCCGCAAAGAACGTGATTTAAACTCACGTCGATATAACACCGCAACCACAAAACTTGTCGATAAGAAAAACAAATACGGGCTAATAAACCAAGCCAATACCGACAACGCAAAATAGTAAGCGCGCAAACCATGATTATAACTCAGGCCCGCAAGATCAATGACTCGAGCGGCATAAAACGCATAGCGCTCACGCTCTCCAACACTCACGCCTTTCTCCTCAACCATCGGCGCAGCCCCAAGCACAATGGAGCAAAAGCCATATTGACGCATAGACCAAGTAAACGTAAAAAATGCATAAACAAAAATCACGACCAACATCACAACCTTTAGCTGAACCGATAAAGGACTGGCATTAATAGCAAAAGGAATTTGTGAGACCAAACCAGAGACTTGGTCAGACACCGTAAATACGGTTAACAAACCCGCCAGTATCAAAATAGTGGTTGATGCTAAGAAGCTCACGTTACGTTCAAGATTGGCGATCAATGCCGCATCCCCTACCCGAATATCCCTTAATAAAACTCGGCGCATCCAAGATACTCGGTAATTATGCAGCTCTGTCGCAAGACAAGACTGCTTACTCGCCCGACTGCGAGCATAAAATGTATAACCGACCCAACAAACAAAAAACCAGACCAGACAAATCGTATTCACTACCACTTCCTGTTCAAACTGCATCGATACTCCTAAATATATGAAAGATTACTGAGTTCTAGATCTCTATAAGCAATAATAGCGGAATAGCCCTACTAATCACCAGACCCATAAGCGATGATCACAAAAGAAACTGGGGCATTTCGACATTATTCGATTTTTAATGACGCTTTGAAGTTATCTTCTTGACTCAAACCGCACAATCAAATACTGTTTAGCCATACAGTACTTTTTAGGAGTAAATCCATGGCAGTGGTAACTTTATTTATGTCAGACAGAGATATAAGCAGAACCTTCACCAGTAAAAAAGAAGCCGATGAGTATGACAAGATGCTCGAGCTTGCAGAAGCCGTAAGTCATTTTATGGAGCAGAAGGTTGCAGGATTGAGTGAACAGCAAGTAGAAGAAATTGGACTTGTTTTTGCTCGTAATAAAGATCTATTAGCACAAGCAATTAAGGGTAAAGCTGACGTTTTATTTGCCACCGCTGACGAAACTGCTGAATCCGAAAATTAAAGCGAGCATTCAACTCGCTTCATAAAGCCTATTTTCAAACCGCCGAATTAGCCAACCTGAAGCTGACACTTAAGGTACTCATAACCATATCGGCGGTGTTTATTTATTTTCAACTCGCCCCTCACGAAAGCACTAGTGCATCAAGTCATTAGCCACTGGCATGGCACATAAGGTATCACGCTGCACATCTAACGGCTCACAGACTAAACAATCATCATATTCGTTCGGGCATATCGTCAACCAAGCACCCTTCTTTCCCATATTCGTTAACCAATGACTGGCCCAAACTTGCACAGGAATCGCAACCGCTTCACAACCTTCCCACTCGTCCATGGCACATTGCATCGCCAACTCTGCATGAGGCCATACTGGCAAACACACCTGATCTTCAGTGCCTAACTGCACAAACCCATCTTCGTCACGCAACCCCCAAACCTGCTTATGCTCAACCGACTGCTGTATAAAATATTCATACAAAGCTTTTTCTCCCATGCTGGCAACGGATTGGATTTGCTGTTCGGTTAGTACATGATTCATCGGTATATTCTCAATAAAACGGCTCTTTGATGACGAGGCAAGAGCAAAAAAGGACGCGCACTTTCTTCGATTTAGCCGACAAAATCAAGCCCTTTTTATTCGCTTTTTTACTTGATTTTTCCACCTCTTATTGAACGTCAAAATGTACCTTTTTAAGTCACTGTTTTATAAGGAAAGATCTACTTGCAAGTGCTTTTTTGAAATTTTGTGTAGCTGAAATTATTTTTACCAATACTCATTAATTGATTCAGATTGTTAGATTCCGCTATTTTAGATTAGAATGTCCTTGCTCCACTGAACTCGTAATACTTGAGCAACCCCAGTATTCCTGACCATTTCCATAACAGCGTCGATACAATAACAATGAAAAAAAACATTTCTAAAGAATATCATTATTCAAATTACCTCCATCCACGTTACTGGATAACGTGGATGGGCATCGGGCTAATGTACCTTATGTCATTATTACCGAATAAAGCCCAAATGTGGCTAGGCACTCAATTAGGCACATTGATGTATAAGCAAGGTGGAATTCGCCTAACCATTACCCGCACAAACATTAAAGCCTGTTTTCCAGAACTAAACGCACAGCAACAAGAAGCACTGGTATTTCAATCTTTCATTGCCAACATGAAAGGCATGGTTGAAACAACCATTGCCTGGTGGGGCAACCATCAACCGATTCTCGACAATCTTGAAGTCTATGGTTTAGAACATTTGAAAGAAGCAGAAAGCAGAGGTAAAGGTGTCGTTTTAATGGGCGGTCATTTCAGCATTCTTGATCTCGCAGGCCCCATGGTAAACAGCGTTTTTAAGTTTAACTACATGTACCGCCCCAATGACAACCCATTATTCAATGCCATTATCGAGCGTCACCGCATGCGTTATAGCCATGAGAAATTCAGCAAGCATGAACTCCCTGCAATGACTGATTTCATTAAACAAGGCAACATCGTTTGGTATGGTTATGATCAAGATTTTGGTGCTAAGCGCTCGGTATTCGCCCCCTTCTTCGGCGTACAAACAGCGACCGTAAAAGCCGCCATGAGACTTACGCAAAAAACAGACGCCACAGTATTGATGATTAGCCAATTTAGAGAATCTGACGGCCACTACAGCATACGCTTTTCGCCGATCTTCGAAGACATTGCTAACGACGACGACATCACCGCTGCCACCCGTTTAAATGCGCAACTCGAAAGCTTTATACGCATCCATCCTGAGCAATACTTATGGATGCACAGACGTTTCCGCTCTCGTCCCGAAGGCGAAACGCCTTTTTACCCTAAGAAACAGCGTAAGAAAAAGAAGAAGAGTACTTAAACAGAACACCACTCACAGCGGATCACTCAGATCCGCTGGCCACTGGCTTTTCCTTTAAAGACAACATATTCCCGAACAACATGACTGCCGCCCCAAATAATAGAAACATATCGATTGATTCTTGATACAGAAAATACCCCACAACGGCAATCAAGGGTAAGCGTAAAAAATCCATCGGCATTACAATCATCGCATCAGCCAATGACAGTGCTTTCGCCATACAAAAATGCGCCGATAACGCCGCCATAGCCGTCATTGAAACCCACAGCCACGCAATCCCCTGCGGCCAAGAAAAGTCAAAAGCCACCAAGAACAACGCCAGTGGCAATTGCATGATATGCATATAAAAAAGAATGGTTAAGGCGCTATCTATACCCGCCAGGCGCTTCGTCAGAGTATGCGATAAGGCATAAGCAACCGCGCCTGCCAATACGACCCAAGACGCCGATTCAATATCAACCAATCCTGGTCGAAGTATAATAAGCACACCAATAAAACCCAAAGTAATAGAGATTATTCGCTTAATCGTTAGAGATTCTGAGAGTATTAGACTAGCAAATAACGCCGTCCAAATAGGCACCGTAAACTCGATAGCAAAAACATGTGCCATCGGCAGCAAGGCTAAGCCATAAAACCAACACCACTGCCCACAAAAATGTGAGAAATTTCGGCCAAAGTGCAAAGGCAATCTTTGGCTGGAGATCACAGTTCGAGCATTGCTGCCATGACGCAGAAATATCACACAGGTAATTAATACCAGCCCAATAACACTGCGAAAGAAGACTAGCTGAGAGATGGTCAACGCAGATCCTGAAAGTTGAGACGTCGCCTCTCGACCCGCAATCGCAGTGAGTGAAAAGGCAATAACCGCCCCAACCATCCACAAGGCACTATGACGAACATTCACAGCGTTCATTTTTCTGGCAACTTACCGACTGAAAAGTGACCGTTTTGTAAAAACTGCACAACCTGCTTGCGTTTTTTTCCCATTAAAATGGGGCCGTCATCAAAGAATAAGAAATTCTTCCAGCTTAACTTAAACACCTTCCAACTGGTTTCAATCACACGATCGCTATCATAAAAGAACAGTACGTTGGTATTATCATCCCAATCAAGATGCTCCAATATGATACTGGGCAAATCGTTTCTTTCTGAATCCCAAGCCTGCTGCCAGTCGCCCTTATCTGACCAAACACTCCCTCGACTCGGCCAATCGCCGCTACCAAACTGGGATGAATGCCCCGATTGTTGTGAAATATATTGATTCCACAACTGATTAGATACCGTTTCGGTATAAGGTTTAATCGCTGCTTTTACATCTTCACTTAATGGCAGATCTTTATGACGAAAGATCCATGCACGATCAAAATCTTCCAAATTGAGGTATTTCATAGCCACTCGACTTATTTCTAACAGTTGTATATGGGAGGTAAAACACTAAAGAAAGCCATTATAACGTAACTGGTGCTACGCTGTGGGGTTAACTTCGGGTAGAATGCCCTCTTTTAAAGCCCAAGCAAGAGATTTTCATGCAGTTATTTGTCGACAACCTTACCAATGTAGATTTCAGTTACCTGGATGACGAACGCGGTTTAGTCGGCGAAACCTGGCTGGCGTCTGTATTACTAGACGGTGGTCTAGATCAAACTAGCATGATTTGGGATTTTGGCGTCGTCAAAAAAGTTCTGCGTAATTGGCTAGATGACGAATTAGACCACCGTTTATTGGTGCCCACTAAATCGCAACGCCTTAGCTATGAAATTAATCAAGACCGTATCACGTTAAGCTGGAGCTTTGGTAACGACAATGTCTTAACCATGGACGCACCACTTGAAGCCGTTGCTTTAATCGACGCAAAACAGATCAATGAGCAAACAGCGGCAAAATGGTCGATCAAACAGCTATCAAGTCACTTCCCAGACAATCTTGAACACATTCAACTCACGTTTGAAGCGGAAGAAATTAACGCGGCGTATTATCACTACAGCCATGGTTTAAAAAAGCACGATGGTAATTGCCAACGTATCGCGCATGGCCACCGCTCACGTATTCAAATTTGGTGTGATGGTGCCCGTGATAGAAATTTAGAAAACAACTGGGCTGAACGCTGGAGCGATATTTACATCGGCAGCGAAGAAGATCTGATAAGTATTAGTGACAATGAGCAAGCTCAGATGCATTTTGCCTATGATGCGCCACAAGGCCATTTTGAACTCACCCTGCCAAAAAAGGTGTGTTACATAATGCCAAGTGATACCACCGTAGAGTGCATTGCTTCCCACATCGCGCAGATACTACATGATGAAAACCCTGATAGCACAATCACCGTTAAGGCCTTTGAAGGCCTCAACAAAGGTGCAATTTTCGAAGTATAAAGTTCAGGATTGTAATGAAGAATGTAGGTTTAAGCATTTTCCGTGGTGAGTGCAGCTTTATAGTTTTTCATCTCACGACGCACTCTATCCATTTGTTCTTTTAGACTAGCAGCATCATCACTGCTCATGCACTCTATCTGCTGTTGTAATTGAACAACAGCAGCCTCACATTCCTTCGCTTTCTTATTATAATATGCCTGCATAATTCCTTCTCCTGCATCTTTTTATGTGAACAATAGGGAGTATGCCGTTTTCATACACCCCCTGTAAAGAGACCAAATAAGCCATTAAATTAAGCATACAAAGGCAACGCTTTCGTCACTTTTTGTAGATAATTACGAGCCTCTTGATACTTTAATTGACTGCGTAAATGTGCATAAACTTGCTGGGAAGATAAGCGGTTAATCAAGGGTAAAGCTTTTTTAACCGACGTAGTGCCTGCAAAAGCATAAGCCACATTGCCTGCACCTGTATTGTAAGCCGCTATCACGCATAACTGACGGCTCTTATCGTCCGTAATGCCCTTTAAGTATTTGCGATCCAATATATGCAAGTAAGCGGCGCCCATTTCGATATTCGTTTCAGGCTCATACAAATCTCGGCCAACCAATAAGCGCTCTTCACCAAACACCAACCGACTTGCATCTCGCCCTGCTGATTTAGGTACAATTTGCATAAGGCCAAACGCGGGAATGTGGCTTCGAGCTAATGGGTTAAAAGCAGATTCCGTATGCATAATAGCCATAATAAGCGCAGCAGGAACCTGCCATTTTAGCGCTGACGCTTCAACGCTGGGTAAAAAGCTTTCAGCTCTTATGGCAAGGCTATTGGCGGGCAGTTTAGCAATAATGGTTAGCAGTTCGCCTTTCTTTCCTTGCTGACGTTTCAATACCGCTGCTTTATTCAAAGAACTCGCGAGACTTTTATCCAACCCTAAAATTTTTCGCTGGCTATTGGGCTGTTGATCACCCACAATTTTTGCCAGCACGGGATCGTCTTTATAAGCCGCACCAATATCCATAGATAATGCCGCTAGAATTTCACGCTCTGAATCCTTTGGAGAAAAACCCTGCAGCTTATCCCCCTGTACAGAAATGCGAATTTCGTTATTAGCAAAATCAACCACTCGCTTGATATTCATCGTTGAATCATAATCAACCCAAGAAGTTCTACTTGACAGTTCTACCTCTACCCAGAACTGGGCTATTTCGTTTTGATACTCTCGATAGGCTTGGGCGTAAGCCTTTTTATATTGAGCAAACTCATCCTTAATCTTAAACAAGCCCGCATTCATTCCCGACTTATAACGATCAAAATCATCTTTAGCAAAATCGTCTTTGGCCAATACACTTTTTGGCAAAATAGGCGTCAATGCCAAAACACCCCCAAAGCGTAAAGCTTTTGTCAAAAAAGCTCGCCTTAAATCATCCTTAATCACGATTTATCCTTCCTATTTCATTTTCTCCAAAATCATATACTAGAAGATTAAGACATAACAGAGGACTCTGAACAGAACGCATTAAACAAGGCACGTTAAACAAGACAAGCCTTTGACTATCGCGTAAAATCTGCCGTCAGAAATTTACAGCGGGCTCGCATGAGCAATATAAAGGTAGCAGCATGAAATCGGTTGTCGAAGCACTATTATCACAAACCATTGATATCCTAAAACAGCAAGGCGTTCTTGCTGAAGATGTCAGCCCGCGTATCAACATCTCAAACACTAAAGACAAAAGCCACGGCGATTTTGCCTGTAATATTGCCATGATGTTGGCCAAACCTGCGGGCATGAATCCCCGCGACTTGGCCGATAAAATAATCACAGCCATGCCAAAAGATCCTCGCATCAGTGATACTCAAATTGCAGGCCCAGGCTTTATTAACTTCTTCGTCAATGATAGCTGGTTAGAACAGCAAGTAAGTGACGCTTTGAGTGATAAATACATTGGTATTAAACGAGCAGACACACCTCAAACCATCGTCGTGGATTACAGCTCGCCAAACCTTGCCAAAGAAATGCACGTAGGTCACTTACGTTCAAGCATCATAGGTGACGCCGTTGTTCGTGCCTTAGAGTTTCAAGGGCACAACGTTATTCGCCAAAACCACGTAGGCGATTGGGGTACACAATTTGGTATGTTGCTGGCTTACATGGAAGAACAGCAAAATAATGGTGAAGCGTTAGACCTTGCCGACCTAGAAGGTTTTTATCGCGCTTCAAAAGGCCGTTTCGATGAATCTGAAGAGTTCGCTAACCGCGCACGTGAATTAGTTGTTGCGTTGCAATCAGGTGATGAATATTGCAATAAATTATGGGCCGAATTCAACAGCATTTCTCTAGAGCATTGCTTAGCACTTTATAAGCGCTTAGGAGTGAGTTTAACCGCTGCCGATGTACGTGGTGAAAGTGCCTACAATAACGATCTGCAATCCATCGTTGATGAATTAACCAAAGCGAACTTACTTACCGAAAGTAATGGTGCTCAATGCGTTTTCTTAGACGAGTTCAAAAACAAAGAAGGTGATGTACTGCCTATCATTGTGCAAAAATCCGGAGGGGGCTTTTTATATGCCACCAGTGACCTTGCTGCGATTCGCTACCGTGCACAGCAGTTAAAAGCAGACCGTGTATTGTATTTTGTTGACCAGCGCCAAGCATTACACTTCAACCAAGTTTTTGCCCTTGCTCACAAAGCAGGTTTTGCCAGCGACCACGTTAGCTTAGAACACTTAGGGTTTGGCACAATGAACGGCGAAGATGGCAAGCCCTTCAAAACGCGCAGCGGCGGCACCGTTAAACTGGTCGATTTATTAGATGAAGCAGAAGAACGCGCCATTGCCTTGGTACGCAGCAAAAACCCAGACATGCCTGAACAAGAGCTGGAAAAGATTGGCAAGGCTGTTGGTATATCTGCCGTGAAATACGCTGATCTTTCAAAAGATCGCGCCCGCGATTATATTTTCAACTTCGATCAAATGTTAAGTTTTGAAGGTAATACCGCACCGTATTTAATGTACGCGTATACCCGCGTTGCCAGCATCTTTGACAAAGCGGGCTTGGATATGAATAGTATTCAAGGTGAAGTAAAACTGGATGCGGAAAAAGAAAAAGATTTAGCGAACAAACTAATGCAGTTCCCAGAAATTCTAGAGCGCATCAGCCAACGAGGCCAGCCACATACGTTGTGCAGTTACATTTATGAAGTGGCGGGATTATTCTCTAGCTTCTACGAGCACTGCCCTATTCTTAGCGCAGAAACCGAAGCGCAAAAAATGAGCCGTTTACGCTTAGCCGCTCTTGCAGGAAAAACAATTAAACAAGGCTTAAACCTATTGGGCATTGAAACCTTAGAGCGCATGTAAGCGCCCTATTGCGTTATTCAAATGCATCAAATAACGGGATAAGCAATATCACCCCAGTCTTCGTCGCTGCTATTCAACATGATACTGATAATAATCGGCATAATGCTTGATAGCAGCGCAACACCATCTTCAACCTGCTCACGATTCACCTGACTTTGATACGTTGCCCCACCTTGCAAGACCTGATTTCGTAAAACATATAAGCGGTCCAATACGATGGAAAATAATGGCGCAATCTTTTTTCTGCTCAAACAATTTAATGCCTCAACAGAAGATTGATCAAAGCTGATACGCCAAGCGGGCTTTCCATTTCCTGCATTATTACTGCCCTCTTTCTCTTCGCCTATTAAGCGCTGCGCTTGCCAAAATTCTGCAAAAACGTAAGGGTTTTTAATCAAGGCCTTTACCGACCCCGAATACTCATTCCATAAGCAGGTATAAATGCGCTGCTGGTCATCGAGTGCAATGAGCTTTTCTATAAAAGGCGCTATCGGCTCATCGCCCTCAATATAAAAACACGCACTGAAGCTGATCCACAGATTAATAAACGCTTGATCGATATTATTGGTTTGAAGCTGTTCACTCGCTGCCTTGAGCCAACTTAAAGAACGGTGCAAGCGAGTACTGTGCACCTGAGTTAAGTCATCACGACGGGCGCGTAAATCTTGTTTTAATGTTTGGCATTGATCGACTAGCAAAAGTCTATTTGTATCAGTATTCATATCACTGCTCTTATAATTTCATGCCCTTATCATCAAAGGTTTGATGACAAAATACCAGCCTCTCGTATTAATTAAATAAGAATAAAAATGGGTAACGCGGAAAGTGATCTAAAAATGAACTAAAAATAAAGTCGTAAATAAAAAGCGCAGATAGAAAGATAGAAATAGAAATAGAAATTAAGGAGGGATTAAGAAAGGGAGATAACAATAAAAAAGAAGGCAAAGCCTTCTTTTTTATTTAAGCCATTAATCGTCGCTAGTCGCGCCAATAATGTGCAATAAAGCCGTGAACAAGTTGTAAATATTCAAGTACAAACCAACCGTTGCCATAATGTAGTTAGTCTCACCACCGTTGATGATACGGCTAGTATCAAACAAGATGAAACCCGACATAAGCAATACAATAGCGCCTGAGATCACTAAAGAAAACAATGAAATATCAACGCCAAAGAAGTAAGAAGCGATCATGGCGCCAACAGCACCCACAATAACAACCATCAAACCTACAAACAAAAAACCACCCATAAAAGAGAAGTCTTTTTTAGTCGTTAATACATAAGCAGACAACGATAAGAAAATAATCGCCGTACCGCCTAATGCCTGCATTACCATTTCAGAACCGTTTGGCAAAGAAAGATAACGGTTAAGCATTGGTCCAAGCGCTGCACCTAGAAGACCCGTAAATAAAAATACAACCGGAAGACCCATTGCTGTATTAGCCGTGCGAGGAAGAACAAACCAGACGATGGCAAGAGCAGCCAAAGACATAATCATCGCCGCACCGCCGCCTAAATTAACAGACATGGAAATGCCTGCCGTTAAAGCACTAAAAGCCAGTGTCATGCTCAGTAGCATATAGGTATTACGTAATACCTTTTGAGTTTCTGCACTCGTCACATTTTGCGCGGTGCCTGTGTTTACATGTTCCATTTGTCGCTCCATTGATTAAATTTTCGAGTACTAGTACTGATAATAAGGGTGTCACAGGGAATTTCAAGTGACTTATCCTTCTTATCGGAAGGAACCCAGACTAATTTGTAATGTAAGGTCAGAATCTATGAATTAATGGCGATTAATTCAACATCAAAGATCAAAACCGAACCACCTGGTATTGCTCCAGCAGGACGACTACCATAAGCCAGCTTACTTGGGATGAATAAACGCATTTTTTCGCCCACCACCATTAACTGCAAACCTTCAGTCCAACCACGAATAACTTGATTCAAACCAAACTCTAATGGCTGCCCACGATCAACAGAACTGTCGAATACCGTACCGTCGATTAACGTACCGTGGTAATGAGCCAGAACCTTTGTTTTTGCACCTGGGTGATCACTGCCCGTTCCTGCCTGTAGTTGTAAGTATTGCAAACCAGAATCGGTTTCCACCACACCCTCTTTATTCTTATTTTCTGCTAAAAATTCAACACCCGCATCAATATTACCCGCCACACTGGTGCCGCTAGTCCCGGAAAATGCGCGTATTAATGCGTAGACAAGTAGTGCACCAATCACGATATAAAGAAAAGTCATTAACATAAAAAATCCCCTGCAATGTAAGTTGCAGAGGATTTTAACAGAAGCATAAGACAATCGCCTTAATAAGCCATTAGCTCACCTTATTTAATCAACTGGCCGTTAACTAGTGATCAACTGACTGATTTTTCTCTGTTGAACTCGACATCGGCTTCTAACTCTTCATCCGAAGAAGTTTCTAAAGGAATAATTCGAAAGTGCGTGACTGCAAAAGCGATACACAATATCGGTCCAAGTAAGTTAAAGAACGCGTAGGGTAAGTAAGATAATGTCGCCACACCCAAAGTACCGGCCATATAAGCACCACAAGTATTCCAAGGAATCAGCGGCGATGTCATCGTGGCAGAATCTTCCAACGTACGCGATAAATTTTGTGGCGCTAAACCACGCTTCGTATATTCAAGCTTGAACATACGTCCAGGCAATACAATCGCAATGTACTGATCAGCCGTCATCACATTTGCACCGATACAGGTAAATACAGTGGTAATAATAAGACCGGTTGTTGATTCAATCGAACTCATTATCGCGGTCAGAATACGCTGCAACAACCCTACAGTCTCCATTACCGAGCCAAACGCCATGGCACACAAAATCAACCAAACGGTATTCAGCATACTGCTCATGCCACCACGGGATAACAAACTGTCCAAAGCGTCATTACCAATATTGGATTGATAGCCATCAAACAGCACCTTCCATACCGCGAGTATATTTTGCTCAATACCCGACAAATCAGAACTAAACCCAGACACAATAACAAATCGGCTCACCGCATCAGGCTGAAATATAACCGCAAACAAACCACCCAATAAAGCCCCGGCTAAAATAGTCGGTAAAGCAGGCACCCTCAACCATGCAAGTGCGAATACAAAAGCCACCGGCAATAACAAGTGCAACCCTATGGCGAAGTTACCGTCCAGCCCGTCCATTGTTTCGCTGACTGATTGTGCAGACGATAAAGAAGGTTCTCCCCCCATAAAAGTAAAAAGTATCAATGCGATCACAAAGCTAGGAATAGTGGTCCAAAGCAAGTTTTGAATGTGCAAGAATAACGGCGTATTGGTTACCGCTGACGCCAAATTCGTAGTGTCTGAGAGCGGTGATAACTTATCACCGAAGTACGCGCCTGAAATAACCGCACCCGCAGCGATAGCAGGATCAAGCTGCATTGCCGCCGCCATTCCCATAAATGCGACCCCCAAGGTACCAGCAACGGTCCACGAGCTACCAATACTCATAGCAGCAATCGCGCATACCAAACAGGCAGCAGCATAAAACCATTCGGCACTGATTAGCATAAGGCCGTAATAAATTAAACTTTGTACGGTGCCCGATAACATCCAACTGCCGATCAAGGAGCCAACCACCAACAAAATAAGCACCGCAATCATGGCATTAGAAATACCATCGATAATGCCTTTTTCGATAACTTCCCATTTATAGCCCAATTTAACCCCAATTATTGACGCAATCGCCGCGGCAATGAGCAAGCCAATTTGATTGCCGCCATAAGAGGAGTTATCAGAGAAATAATACACCGAACCTGCCAGCATGATCATAAGGAGAATCACAGGCAGCAAGGCTAAGCTGAGAGGAATGGATTTGGCGCTTTCTGTACTAGGGGGTACGTTTGAGGTCGAAGAAGACATATAAACTCTTAATTGATTCGAATTACAGCATTCTAACCAATTAGTTAACTTTTTATAATGAGCCTCAGCATTAAATTAACGCTAAAATGCAAGTTTTACACCTAATTGCAGCGAACGCGATGATAAATCATCAAACTCGGTTTGAGTAAACTCAATATACACCCCTGCATTTTTCTCTTTCGGCACAGGAAACGAAAAACCTAACGTATTCAAATCCGAACACCCTTTTCTTGACCAGGGCTGCAATAAGCCTGTCAAAACAGCTGACCAACAATGTCGACCATAGCGATAATATGGCCCCGCACTCAATAGAGCACCGGCATTTTCAATAGGCCACTGCAGTGCGACTTCCAATGAACTGCTCAGTCCATCAAACACCCCCAATTTTTTCTGTTCGAAATTCTCTTCAGACTCACGCTTGGATGGATCTTCACTGTTCCACGACCAAATACCAACCTGAGTACTTAAAAAGGGAAACCACTGCACACCCATGCCCGCTTTTATCAGCTTACTCGCCGCTCCTTGATCCGTATCATCCAAAACATGAACGCCCAATCCCAGAGCTAAATCGACATACGTCACGGGAGCTGCAATAACGCTCATCGGCAAAGACATTAAAATAATTAACGTTAAGGTACTGCTCTTTATGAACATACTGAGTGTATACACGCTACGTTTCACCTTAATGCCTCAATACAACTGCGTTTTGCAGCGACACAATCAATTCTGCTAAACGCTCTATTTTTATATTGGATAACTGGCGATAGTCAAAATAAGGGCTAACGATAATATT